>Ga0075447_10001497_pt1 | contig 10948 bp, 15 predicted proteins | sample CoawatmetaG10DNA_FD_72352 | JGI IMG/M metagenome (GOLD analysis project Ga0075447, IMG submission 72352) | Marine microbial communities from the West Antarctic Peninsula - Coastal water metaG104-DNA | ecosystem: Environmental > Aquatic > Marine > Coastal | place: Atlantic Ocean: West Antarctic...
GGTCTATATATACACCTCTATCGGCAGCCATATCAATGATTGTTTTTTGACTCATTTCCCATACCGTTTTATATAGTTCTTTGAGATCATCGGGAATATCAATAATGTTTTGAACGGACCCGTTTGCCTTAACCATAAGATCTTTCATTTCTTTTGACCAGAGCCCGATTTTCTTTAAATCGTTCACCAAATGTTTGTTTACGACGACAAATTCACCCGCAAGGGTTCTTCTCAAATAGATATTTGTTGTATATGGTTCGAAACACTCGTTATTTCCCAAAATCTGGGACGTCGAGGCTGTAGGCATAGGTGCGAGTAAGAGACTGTTTCTCGTACCTTTTTTAACAAGTTTACGCATAGCAATCCAATCGTATCGACCACTGAATTGTGGATCGCGATCCCACATATCGAATTGAAGAATACCTTTACTGAATGGTGACCCCTTAAACGTTTCGTATGTCCCATACATTTCGGCGAGTTCACACGATGATTCGAGAGACGCGTGGTATATTGTTTCGAAAATGTCACGGTTAAGTTTTTTAGAATCATCTGACCCAAACGTCATTCTAAGCATAATGAAAACGTCGGCGAGGCCTTGGACACCAATACCAATTGGACGATGACGCATATTCGAACGTTTCCCGTTTTCGGTCGGGTAAAAGTTTTTATCGATAACCTTGTTTAGGTTTCGTGTAACCATTTTAGTAACGCGGTGTAACTCTTCGTGGTTAAACTCCATCTTTTCGACGTCGACGTATTTTGGTAACGCAATAGATGCGAGATTACATACCGCCGTTTCTTTATTATCGGTATACTCTAAAATTTCAGTACACAAATTCGACGATTTAATCGTACCAATATGTTTATGGTTTGACTTTTCGTTACACGCGTCTTTGTAAAGCATGTACGGCGTTCCCGTTTCACTTTGTGATTTGATAATAGATTTCCAAACTTCAACCGCAGGTATTGTTTTTATTGCGATCCCTTCACTTTCATACTTTTCATACAGGTCTTCAAATTCTTTACCGTAAACATCCGATAAACCTTTTGCAGTATCCGGACAAAACAATGACCAATTACCGTTAGATTCGACTCGTTTCATAAATAGATCGGGTATCCACATAGCTGAGAAGAGATCACGACATCGGGCTTCCTCATCACCCTGGTTTAATCGTATTTCTAGAAAATCCATAATATCGGCGTGCCATGGTTCGAGATATACTGCTATAGACCCTTTTCTTCTACCTGCTTGATTGACATACCTCGCGGTCATGTTATAAACACGTAACATAGGGATAATACCATCAGATGTGCCATTCGTACCACGGATATGCGACTTGTTTGAACGAACATCATGTATATGCAACCCTATACCACCAGCCCACTTACTTATACGAGCACACTCTTTCACTGTATCATAAATACCGTCGATACTGTCCTCTTTGTTTGCAATTAGGAAACACGACGACATTTGTGGTCTGTGTGTTCCCGCATTAAACAAAGTCGGTGTTGCGTGAATGAATAACCCACGTGATAAAGCATCATACGTTTCGAGAACATGGTCTATATCGTGACCATGGATACCGATAGCTACACGCATGTATAGGTATTGTGGCGTTTCGATAATATCACCATCAATTTTTTGAAGGTATCCCTTTTCTAACGTTTTTAGACCAAAATACCCAAAATCGAAGTCACGGTCTGGTAAAATATTTTCCTTAACTTTGGAAGAAACTTCTAAAACCTCATGTGTAATGATACCTGCTTTATGGAGTTTACGCATGGCGATGTTAAAATTATTTGCTGCACGTTTTTGTATATTACTGGCAACAATACGAGTTGCTAAAATTTCATAGTCTGGATCTACTGTAATCATACCAATGCACACTTCAGACGAAAGTGTATCAATTTCGTGGGTTTTGATTTCGTCATACATGGATGAAAATACCTGTTGTGCTACCATTGTTATGTCTACATTTTCTGAAAGTTCGTTTGTAAGCTTTGAAATCCTGTTGGTGACCTTGTTAAACTTTACGTCTTCAACACGACCGGATCGTTTTATAACTCTCATCTATTAAATCTATTAATAACTAATTTTTTATATTACTTTTTAGTAATGCACTTAAAATCTTCACTTCTCACAGTTGTTGGTCCTTTAGTTTCGGCTAAACGATTGGGCTGGAGTAAAGAGGAATTTACATAAAATTTACCATTTGGGTCGCCAACTTTGGCAACTGGTGCGTATGAACCCACGAAGCAAGTTGGTGGTTCACATGGGGGCTGTTCATAATTGCATGCTTTTGTATTGTAAGCTTGATCAAAATCGGCGGCGACTAACATTTATATTTACCAATAATTTTTTTCCAGGCGTATATTAAATGTGCGACGCTCTTCACATAAATTCCCTGAAACAATGCCCAACACCATTGAACACATTATTCTTTTCTGAATTCAACATGAATCTTCTTCAACGTGGTATCCGTCAGGATTTCAAAAATAAAACTGGTATCTCCATAGATAAACAAAACCAGAACGATTTGTATAGTATAATGCGTGTCATTTTCATTAATAACTCTGGTGATCATAACGCAAATGTACAGGAACAAGTGCGATACATGAACAGTATTGTTATTAAAACAGCTTCTAGTCAAGTTCAAACCGGTGTCTCTCAACTCATGGGTTACTTACGAGACACTGAAAGTAATGCAAAACCAAACGATTTACCAGTAAGTACATCAAATTACGGTAAAAAGTTTGGTAAGAATGATAAAATTGGTTTGTAATTTTATTCACCACCCGTTATAGCTGTATCGATTGGATCTGGTTTCATAACGGGCGTTTTTACATCAGGCGTTTCAGTTACGGGTACGGATTTCGTAACCGTGGATTCTGTAACACTCTTTTTGGACGTATAATATTTCCATCCAGCGAAAGCAAGTATGACAATCAAAGCTATAATAATAATCTTAGTAGACGTTTTCATTATACATAACGTTTAGAATTTTTTAAATAAATATATTCTTCAATAGTAGTAAATATGAGTCACTTGATGCTCAACGATAAAAATGATATGGATGATATAAATCCATTTACCACGCCTGATAATTTTTTTCCACCTGGAACGAGTAAACATACACTCGATTTCAAGAGATATGTAGCGCCTGTACAGGAAGAACAGGAAGAATATATTAGCCCCGCATGTGATGTATTGTCTAAAGGTGTTGGTAGACCAGGTTATAGGTCGGACGAATGTAAACTATCTAGACCACTCGTACCAGGGAGGAATATAGATAGAGGTTTTACTATCAAAGAAAAAATTGAAATTAAAAATAACGTTGAAACTGTTAATGATACAAAAATGTATATGAACTTACTTATTATCGCATTTCTTCTTCTATTAATTGCAATACTCTAAAAAGGCGTTGAAGCTTGTATTCGTTAGTCGTTGTCTTAACTATAGTAGGTAATGTCGTTAAACAAAACTCCCTAACCATACGTTTTTGCCACGAACACGTTACGTTTATAATAGGTGGTATAAATGTAGGATCAATTATTTTAACAGTATTCATAATACGAATAAGTGAATATATATTTCTATTCAAACACATTACATTATCCAATTGGACTAAAACACTCCGTCTTAATGTTTCAGTCGTCTTAATAACCATTGTATCTAGAAACTGTTCATATCGTAATGATTTTTCGTTTCCATCTGTCATATAATACGTATTTGAAGAACTTATTAAAGATGTTACAAAATTGTCTTTAAACTTTTCGTACCCAAACCCATCTATATACTTATCATAATTTATTTCAATTTCACATTGGTTATTCTCTACGTTTATAAACTGTCGTGCACGTTTTAAGAATGATGTCATGTATATAAAATAGTATAAAGCAATGTCTTTAATATACAATTATTAAACCATACCAAATTTCTTATCTGGTTTAAACTCAAGTCGTTTATTAAGGTCTTTTATTTCATCTTCCTTTTTTAAGTTTATACCTTTACATTCGTGTATTTCTAGAACTATACATCTGGAACAAAACCCCAAACTACAGTATTTACAATCAATAGGAATTCCCTTTTTCTTACACTTAAAACAAGGCATATTAAAGTAAACCTAAGTTAACTTTAAGTAACATTTTTTTAAAGAGTAAATGCCGTCTTATAAAGGTGATTTCAATAGAACATATTCTTATCTGCTCACTTTAGATGAGTATAGAAAAAGAATACCCGATGAGTTTAAACCATCATGGGTAAAACTTACGACAATAACAATGATTTCTAATTTTCAAAAACCTATCGATATGGCTGAAATGAAGAAACAGTTCAATTTGGATATAGAGAATGACAAATTCCAATTGTCGAGAAAGGGGAACGGTACTGATTCTAAGTTTGTAAAGTCTCCATGGGCCGCTAAAATTAAAGCGACAACGTTTTATAATCAGGTAACGTTAACATATAACGACTTGTATAGTACAAAATCGATAAAGATTTTCCCAAACGGGAGTGTACAGGTCGCAGGGTGTTCCGATCTCTTTGATTGTAGACGCGTAATAAAGCACATTGGATGTTATCTTGAAACAATTTTTAAAGATAAAACTTACATTCCACCGATGGAAGGGTATAAAGTGGTAATGATTAATTCAAATTTCAGTTTGAATTATAACATTAATCTTCGACTCGTTTGTCAAGAGTTTGGTAAGTACCAGGATACATTTAAAGTTTCATTTGAACCCGATAGATACTCCGCGGTTAAAGTCAAATTCAAGCCAGCCGAAGACATGAAAGAAATAACGACGAGTATTTTCGGTACAGGTAAAATCATAATTACGGGTGCACAAACTCTCAGGGAAATCGCGGATGCGTACCGTATCATAAACGATACTATAAACTGTATACCTAACGTCAGGGTATCACCATGCCCACAAGATAAAATCGAATTATTCGATGATTTTAACGGACATAAAATTGACAAATGTTTAAAATTTTTAAAATTAAAAGGGTATAATTCTTGGGAATATACAACAAAAAATAAACAAATTAATTTCTAATGTAATACTAATATATACAAAATGTCACAACGACTTGGTATGGCCGATGGCAGATGCTTCACAATAAATAGCTCATCTCAACTCTATAATAATTACGTCATGAAAGAAAACGGTATCTCATATGAAGATAACTATTCTTTCAGAAAACTCCTTCAACAAAAAGGTCCAGAACTTTTGAAACCAACCCAGGCGCAACAAAAAGATCAGTGTGGGTCATGTGACAAAGCACTTCTCAAAATGCCAAACATCTATTAAATTAATCAATCGTATTTTTCATTTTTTTATATACGTAAACAATATAACATGGCTCTTTCCAAAAAAGGTAAAATGACGGGTCTTATCGTATTATGTTTATGTGTAATTATAACATCATTCGTTTTAGCATATGGCAGCGGTAATGTACCTGGTACAACACCCTCGTTAAATAAAAAGACAAAGGCCTTAATACAGGCCATTGTAGATAGTGACGCCAAACCTTCCACGTGTGAAGATTTAGCTAAATTCTTGTCCGAAAACGAAGACACTGATATGGGTGAAATGACGGATAAAGAAAGCAAAATTATTGATATAATATCAAAATCGAAAACAAATATCTGCGAAGGACGTGAAATGGTCGAAGAAGCTAAGGAAGCTTTTGATAAAATCCTTAACGCCGTCGAAGGGTTCGATATAACGACAGATTGTGATGAATTGAAAATAATGAAAGAAAAAAGAATATCTGATGATAAACCTTTACCAGATTGGGTTTGGGATAAAGAAAAAGATGAATTTATTGATACAAATGATTATTTGGGTACAGAAGAAGTTGAAACTTCGTGCACAAACGCATCTGTCGAAGAGATCGTAGACGATGCCGAGGAAATAATTGATATTAATGCCCTCGAAACCGAACTCGCAACTGCACAAGCTGATGTGGTAACAGAAGAAGGGAAAGCATCTCCAGATACAGAGAAAATTACGGCGTTGACTGCTACTATAACAGATTTGGAGACTCAAATCACTGAAGCAAAAGCCGCAGCCGAAGCCGCAGTAGAATCCGCAGCCGAAGACACAACCGAAGCCGAAGACACACCCGAAGACACAACCGAATCCGCAGCCACCGATGATACCACCGCTAATGACATGAATGTCTAAAAAAAATACATACCTATTATAAATGGAAATAGCGTTGGCTTTATGTTGCGTGTCTAGTATGTGTTCCGTTTCATCAGCAACTGGTGCCGCGACTGTACCACTTGGATTGGTACCTGGTACAAAACAGTATTTTATGAAACAGTTTAAATTAGATACACTTAAACCAATACTCGAAGGAGTCAAGAAGAAAGCTTTTAAAATAGAATGTGATGCTTTCAGAGATTGGATTACCGAATACGACGAGTACATGTCGTTCGAAGATTCACCTGAATTTCCAGGTGATGACGTTAAATTTTGGACTATAAAGGGTCAAAAGACTGTAGAAGAAATATTAAAAGATGAAGGATTGGATAATTGGAAATATATAGTTAAATTCTTTCGTGAAGGTGCAGAGTGTAGAAAAGAAGTTAAAGATGATTTAAACAAAGTCAAGATTGAATTTGGAAAAATGATAAAAGATGATTACCCAGATGATTATGATTTACAAACGAGTTGTGACACTATAGCATCTTTAGTCGGTGGACCAACGATAGAAGGAGCAAACCCAAAACTATCTAAATATCACTGGGATGAAATACACGATCGTTTTGAACAAAATGATACTGTACATAATAAAGAAAAAATATGGGAAGTATGCGGGTGGTCGGATTCACCAGATGACGACGATGATACTGGTGATACAGAAGAAAGTACACCAGATTCTACAGATGATACGGGGAAAAGTACGTAATAAAACGGTTAATAAATTCTTTAAGTCTTCTAGATAATGACTCAATGTGCCATATGTTTGAACGATGTTCGACAAACAAGAAATAGTAAATCTATTAGATGTGGACATGTTTTTCATTCACATTGTATAGAAAACTGGAAAAAAAAGGGAAAAGTAACTTGTCCCGTATGTCGTAAAGTGTTCGACGGATCTAATTTTAGGGTTCAGATCACAGTACACAACGATTACGAAGCTACTTCAAATACGGTATGTCTTGAAAATGAACTAGTACTCGATGCTCTTGATTTGATATTCAATATAGATCATGAAGATGACCTAACGAGTGTTCTTGGAGACTTTGGGATGAGTATGACCGACTTTGATCCCTCTATCCTTAACACAGAATGAGCTACAATACTTCTTGTACGCTAACCCAGGGTAATTCCTAGATGCTTTTCTTGGGTCGGTTATAGCTTTACCTTTAGCGTCTACTAGTAAAGGTGCAGTTGCCCAACCACGTTTGTGACTAAAAACGTTTGCTTTAAACTTTAAGAGTTTTCCTGGAACGCATTTACCAGCTTTTTTGATACGACTAATTGGTACACCAAAAAATTTGGATATACTTTCATACGTGTTACCGGTTTTTACTTTATAATTAACAACACCGTGTTGTTTATAAAAATGGAAATCACCTTGTCTAAAATAATTTTTTTTATTACCAGGAGCTACAAACATCATTACTTTAAAGTGATTCGATTTACACTTTGTAGAAGCATCAACTTTATAAACTTTTTTTGGGTTATCAGCAATAACGCGCTGAGGTAATCCTTTACAGTGTGTATACGAATGATTCAAATTACGTATACCCGCTCTTTCACCTGGAATACTTTTTTGCATTCTTAAACTTTCATAATCACCTACGGCATATGCATAACAATTGTTATTTCCTATACCAACAGTTCTCCCCCATAGACGTTGTGTGTACGTAGGTTCGGAACCACTCAGGGGGAGTGTCTTACTATTATTTATTGTTTTTGTGGTCCTCATTAATAACATGGTAGAAAATAAAATCTTATTAATAAGTAAAATGCTTAGAGATCTTGCCAACGCCAAAAAAATGAACGATGTTATAACGGAAATTCTCCTTTTCATCCTTGCTATCCTTATAAGTACATTTGTACTTCGCTTTGCGTGGAACAAATCACTCGTCAAGCACATCACTGTACTTAAACCAATTGATACGTTCCTTGACGCGTTTATCCTTTCACTTTCAATTGCGGTTGCCCGTGGTATTTAAATTTCTTTATAACCCTTGACTTCTTCACCACTTGAACTTCTCATAACTGGGAATGCATCAATTCCATCGCAATTGCCTTTTTCGCAATCGATGAATTTGTGAGGTATACCTTTCTTTTCTAAATACGCCAATTGTTTCTTTGTCCAACCGCACCACATTGCACCATATACTGTCCATTCAACTTTCTTTTGTTCAGTGTTTATAGATTCTTTGGGTTCAATCTTTGAATCCCCTGTGTGTGTGAGTATGTAAATATTTACAGCTAACAAAGTTAATACGGCAAACATGTTTATATACTTATTTTATATATTTTAATTTAATATCTTTACATATTTGAACGATCGTTTTATTTTTGGTATTTAACCCTAATTTATTTGCCATTTCTTCTATGTTTGATTTTTTATATGAAGTACACTTACGTCCATTAAGTCTTATATAACCCTTATCTGCCATAGAAATTTTAACTTCGGGTTTAGAAGGTGGCATTGTTGCGCGAATAACTGGTCTCCTGATAACTGATTTACTGTTCTTGGATGCAAGTTCATTTCTAATCTGTTGCATTGTTTTTTTAACTTTACCACCACCATGTTTAACAACTATAGATTTTGGTTTAGGTGAATTCCGCCTTCCTATTATAGTACTTATGTCAAGAGGAATAGACGCCTTTCTGTAAGGTAAAAAGAATCTATCATTAAACACCTGTTTAAAAGATGGTAAATTTGGGTGCCCTAAAGGCGAAGACCGAAGACGAAAATCTTTTATTTTACTAGTTTCTTTACCTAAATATTCTGCTGGAAGAATTCTTTCTATAAATTGAAGTGCTTCTGTTCCACTTTTCATACCCAAATTCTTTATTTCCTGTCTGATGGAGTTCAAAAAATATTGAATATCGTACATTCTATGGGATTCCCTGTATATACCGTAATTACTCTTATAAGAGAATGTATCTACTTCTGAATTTTTGATACCTTTAATAGTTGAAAATCCAAAGTCGGATATCAGTGTCTGAATACCTATATCGTGAACTTTTAAAGTGGAATTATACACTTTTAATATTTTAACTCGAGAAGGACTCTTATTATTTATCAATATGTTATCACAATGTAGATCATGATGTCTAAAAGTTGGATATTTATTTTGTATTTTATAAAGACTGTGTAAAATTTGAGTTATTACGGTTCTAAAGTGTATCGGTAATAACTTTTTTTTATTACTTTCAAAAAACGACTTTAGGGTACCATTATTTGCATATTCTGTGTACATAAACATCAAATTATCACATTTTTCTATAGCGTATGGTTTTATACAACCGTATAGATGTAAACGTTTAGCTATTTTATATTCATGGGTGATATCTTCATTAATAACAACTTTTATAGCAACCTTTTTTTTACACTCTTTATCTATACACCCCATATAAACTTGGCCAAACGTACCTTGACCAATTCTTACAGTACCTAATGATGTACTTACAGAATTTTCTATAGAAAGTGAAACAGGTTTATTAGATGGTAAATGTAAAAATTTTTCTGGGTGACATCCCACCCCCTTCATACTTTTGATTAGATTTTTACCTATATTATTTTTACGTGATGTAGTATTATTTTTATTTTTTGCGATATTGGATAAAATTTTTAAATTTTTTAAATGACGTTCTCTTTCCATATTGGTCTAATGTATAATAATATTTTATTCGTCGATGAGATCATCCATGATATCATCGAATGTTTCATCCTGTTCCTTATCCAAACCCTGAAAGGCAAACGATGGTAATTTGGTAGATTCACCACACAGTACTTGTGACAGACGAACACTTACACCAAATTTATTATCAATGAACCAAATTTGATTGATCTCGGCGATACACATACACCTCTGTCCCTTCTCAATTTGATCAACTTGTATTAATTTCCTATCAGAACTATACGCCTCGGGGATAAAATCACCCGTTTGGTTCGTTTGAACTTTTAATTTTAATGTATTAGGATACCCTTCCTTTCCCTGACGAACGAGTGGTTTATATAAAGCTTCACGGATAACATTAATATCGTAAGATTTACCTAACCATTCCTTTGAATTTTCAGTTACTGTTTTAAGGATGATATCATCCAACTCTGTAAACTTAGACGAGAGCATCATAGCGTCTTCATTGTCAGTATCAAAAGATAAATCGAGAGAATATGAAGTTTTATTTGTAGCTTCGTCAGTAAAAGCACTTAGGCCAAAAGGTGACCTCATAAAAGGGAGTTGTAAGTAGAGTTTCTTTTTGTTGTCTTGACTTAACATCACAGACTTGCCACCATTTTTATTTTTCTTCAGTTGACTGAAAGTAACGGTAGACGGTTCGAAATTGTTGGAAACTTGAATGTTATTAGACATTGTATTTATTGTATACTATATATATCTTGTAACTTTAAGTTAGTTTTTTTCTAAGCGTATATTAATAAAACACTATGGGTCACTGCTCAGGTCAAAAAAAAAGTTTATTATTTTCGGATTGTGGTTGTGGATGTAAAGGTAAAGTCCAAGAAAAGAAATTTTTAATTTCATTAATGTCAGCATTGTTATTTTTCGTAATTGCTAATCCAGATACGTTTCGCGTTGTGAGAAAAATATTTGGTTCGTGGGTGTCCACACCAACCGGTTGTCCTTCGACAAAAGGTCTTGCACTTCATTCTCTGGTTTTTCTATTGATTTCTTGGTTGATGATGAATGTTAAAAAAGAGGCGTTTGAAATTGAAGGTAAAGTT
>Ga0075447_10001498_pt1 | contig 10947 bp, 9 predicted proteins | sample CoawatmetaG10DNA_FD_72352 | JGI IMG/M metagenome (GOLD analysis project Ga0075447, IMG submission 72352) | Marine microbial communities from the West Antarctic Peninsula - Coastal water metaG104-DNA | ecosystem: Environmental > Aquatic > Marine > Coastal | place: Atlantic Ocean: West Antarctic...
GCATATTAGAAATCACCCTGAACTCTTCACTCAGATTCATCTTGTTGCACCCCCAGAAATCTACTGGCCAGAGCTTGGGTTGACATTGGACGAACCTAGTGACTATATAATGTTAAAAAAAATCATTGAATATTTTGATAAAACAAACCCAATTTTCTCTTGCCTTGATGTGGTTCGGCTATTGCGAAAAAACCCAGATTGGGTGGGAATAAATAAAGCAGTTATTCGCAAAGGTGATAGTTGAAATGAGCCGTGTTGCAATTGTTAGTCATGATGCTGGTGGAGCGGAGATTTTAAGCAGTTGGCTGCTGCGAAGTGATGATTTATGTTCTGTTGTGTTAGATGGGCCTGCTATTGGGATATTTGATAGAAAATGTTTTGGTGCCGAAAAACTAACTTTGAATGAGGCTATTACAAAGTGTGACTGGGTTCTATGTGGCACGGGATGGGCATCAAACTTAGAGAGGAATGCAATTAAGTTTGGCAGGCAGCAAGGTAAAAAAACGGTCGCCTTTCTTGATCATTGGGGGAATTATAAAGAGCGATTTGAGAACGCTGATGGCAGCGTCATCCTCCCAGATGAAATATGGGTGGGAGATGAACAAGCTCAACGTATTGCAGTGGCAACGTTTCTGAATACCCCTGTTAAACTGAAAATCAACCCTTATTTTGAAGATTTGCGTAGCGAAATTGCTAAGATTAAAAATTACAAATCATCAACAAGCAAAGTAACGATACTTTATGTCTGTGAGCCCAGGCGTGAGCATGCTTATCTAAAGTATGGGAACGAGCGCCATTGGGGTTATACAGAAGAAGAGGCTTTAAAATATTTTTTAGAAAATATTGGATCTCTAAATCTAAATATAACGAATATTACTATCCGTCCACACCCTTCAGAAAATCCGGAAAAATACCAGTGGGCAGAAACTTTAGCACCTGTGTTAATAAGATTTGGTGGGGCTAAATCTTTGATGCATGAAACAGTTGAGGCTGACGTCGTGATAGGTTGCGAATCGATGGCGATGGTTGTCGGGCTTCTTGCAGGTAAACGGGTTATTAGTTGTATACCGCCTGGTGGTAAACCTTGCCAACTTCATCACTCTGAAATAGAGCACATGCATAACTTAGTTGAGATTAAAATTTAAAATGCCAGAAAAATGCCTCATAATTGGCTTAGGCCAAATCGGTATGAGCTACGACTTACATCATGACACTTCTTTGGAAGTCTATAGCCATGCGCGAGCTATTTCCTTGCATTCTGATTTTGAACTTATAGGGGGTGTGGATTCATCTCTTTTGCAGCGATCGATATTTGAGAAGCATTATACGCGTCCAGTATTTGATAATGTTTCTGATGCAATGAGGCAATTACAACCAACTGTGGTTGTAATTGCCAGCCCTTCTGAATCGCATGCTGCAGTCCTTAATCAAGTGCTCAGTCAATCAAAACCAAAAATTATTTTGTGCGAAAAGCCGTTGGCGTATAATTTAACAGAGGCACGTGAAATGGTAGATGCTTGCGATAAGGCGGGTATTAATCTCTATGTTAACTATATGCGTAGGGCAGATACTGGAGTAATAGAAGTAAAAAGGCTTATTGATGAGAATAAAATCTCTGCGCCAATAAAAGGCGTGGTGTGGTATTCAAAGGGCTTTCTTAACAATGGATCACATTTTTTTAACCTCTTAGAGTTCTGGCTTGGGAGCTTTATTGGATTTAAAATTCTTGATGTTGGGCGTCTTTGGGATGATGTTGATCCAGAGCCAGATGTGGAGGTTAAGTTTGAGCATGGCACAGTTGCTTTTCTATCGGCTTGGGAAGAGGCTTTTTCCCACTGTACGCTGGAATTGATTAGTCAATCTGGCCGCTTAAGATACGAACAGGGTGGCGAATCCATTGCATGGCAATCGGTTGTACCTGACCCTAACTTTAGTGGGTATAAAGTTTTAAATACAGTACCAAAAATGATTGCCAACGGTATGAATCGCTACCAGTTGCATGTATTTGATCAGCTTGCAGCTAGCCTTGTGGGTAAACACAACACCTTATGTACAGGTCATCAAGCGTTGGCTACACTTGAGTCTATGTACGAGATTATTAAAGAGGGATAACTATGAGCACAGAAAAACTGGCACTCTTTGGTGGGCCAAAAACTATTAATCAACCCTTTAAACATTATAACTCGATCGGCAAGGAAGAGGTTGAAGCGGCTAAGGCTGTTGTAGAAAGTGGAGTCCTTTCGCAATTTTTAGGATGCTGGGATCGAGACTTTTATGGCGGCTCCAAGGTGCAAGAGTTTGAACGTCAGTGCGAAGCATATTTTGGTGTCAAACATGCGATCACTGTAAATTCTTGGACATCGGGTCTTATTGCTGCTGTTGGAGCTATTGGTATTGAGCCAGGGGATGAAGTTATTGTAACGCCATGGACCATGTGTGCCAGCGCCACAGCAATTCTGCATTGGAATGCTATCCCTGTTTTTGCAGACATCGAGCCAAATACGTTTAACCTTGATCCAGCGTCTGTGGAAGCGAACATAACACCCTATACCAAAGCCATTATGGCAGTGGATATTTTTGGACATTCTGCCGATATGGACATGCTAATGGCTATTGCTGTAAAGCACAATCTTAAGGTTATTACTGATACTGCGCAGGCACCAGGTGCTCTTTACAAGGGAAAATATGCAGGTACTCTGTCACATGCTGGGGGGTATAGTCTCAATTATCACAAGCATATTCATACCGGCGAGGGAGGTATTTTAGTTACTGATGATGATGCTATCGCCGAAAAGCTTCAGCTTATTCGTAATCATGCGGAGGCGGTGGTGGGTGACAAAGGCGTTAGTAACCTGAGCAATATGGTGGGCTATAACTTCCGGCTGGGGGAAATCGAGTGTGCCATCGGAATTGAGCAACTCAAGAAACTCAAAGGACTAGTTGCTAGTCGCCAACATACTGCAGAGCGGCTGACACAGGGTCTTTTAGGCTTGGATGGCTTGCAGACACCCATCATTAAACCAGACTGCACTCACGTTTATTACGTTTACCCCATGGTGCTGGATGTAGATAAATTGGGTTTGACGCGAGCCACCTTGATAAAGGCTTTAGAAGCCGAAGGGGTTACCGGTCTTACAGAGGGTTATACAAATATCCATTTGTTGCCGATGTATCAGCAGAAAATAGCTTACGGTTCACGTGGTTTCCCATGGACATCAGATATTTGTCAACGTGAGGTGAGTTATGACAAAGGAATTTGTCCTGTGGCTGAAAGACTCCACGATACAACCTTCTTGGGCATGGAAATGTGCTTGCACGATTTGTCAGACGATGATGTGGATTTAATCATCACTTCCTTTCGTAAGGTATGGATGAATTTTAACAACCTACGTATTAGGTAAAATTTAATTATGAATAAACTTAATCAAAAACATGTAATCGAATCATATAGACATGCAACTAAGGTGGTGGTGCACTATCATTATCGCAATTGCGACGTTGCCATCTCAGTTAGTCGGTAGCTGCATGGACTTCATTCTAATCGCAACGCCAGACGAGAGTGAATGGGATGCTCTAGTAGCCACTTCACCGCAGGGTAAAATTTTTTCAGATACCCGCTATTTACGTGCACTAAATACACCATACACTTGCTATTTAGTGAAAGCCGATCATGGTGAGACGTTGGCTGGTGTAGTGGTAATGGAAAATGTTGGTTCGATGCACGTCGCGCCATTTCCTTATACGCCATATCAAGGTATATTATTTAGTCATTCGGTCTCTACGCGACCAAGTATAAAGCGAGTAAAGATCGAATTTCGTTTGACTGAATATCTTATTCATGTTCTGTGTGAGCGTTATGGGAATTTTAGCATGGCATTATCCCCCACCTTTGCAGACTTGAGGCCATTTCTCTGGCACAACTATGATGAAGTTAATTTACCACGCTTCGCCATTAGCAACCGTTATACGGCGATACTGGATTTGAGTGATTTTCAGCTTAACAATTATCTGATGAATATTCGCTCATTACGGCGCCGGGAGTTAAAAAAAACAACTGCCAAGATTACCGAAACTAAAGATTTAGCATTATTTCTGGACCTTTACGTCAAGACTTTTGAAAGGCAGGAGGTTGTTATTAGTCAACAAGAGCTTGAATTAGTCAGTGGAATTGCTACCTCAGCGTTAGCAAATCGTTTCGGGAGACTTAGCATGGCAACCACTATTGATGGCGTTGCCTCAATGTACTTGTTCCTTTACGATTCCCACAGTGCTTACTACTTGTTTGGTGCTAACAACCCAGAACTACGCAACAGTGGGGGATCGACAGCATTAATGATTGACAATATATGCGCTATGGCGGAACTTGGTCTGTCTAAGCTCGACTTTGTTGGCGCTAACTCGCCAAACCGTGGTGACTTTAAGCTCAGTTTTTGTCCAGTTTTAACGCCTTATTATGAAGTACAGCTTAATAGCACCACAAATTTAAATCATACTAATAGCTAAAAAAATCAAACTACTATTTTCGGAGAAAATAACTATGAATAAATTGCTTAATGCTATCTTCTATTTCGTTTGGCGCTTACTTAATCTGAGCAACTATATTTCTTATCTATTAGCCACAAAAATAGAAGTCAATAGGAAAAGCTCCTACACTGGATTTTTGCCCGAAATTGAAGATGTTTCGAAAAAAATTAATGCAGAACTCATGGCGAATTATGAGTTTCTCAATCATGTTGAAGAAGCTAAAAAATCAACAGATGTAACCTCTTATATGATTGATTGTATACCTTACCTATCAATCGAGGTTAAAAATGATATTTTAAAAATTGCCCAAAAGAACCGTTTTATACTAACGTTGGCTCAGAATTTTTTAGGTATACAGCCTACTTTAAATACAATATCTATTTATGCCACTTTACCGAGTATTGATGATACAGAAATTGGTAGTAAAAAATGGCATCGTGATCTTGATACATTTTTAGCAGCTGACTTTATGTTTGCGATTACAAATATTAATGATGAAAACGGCCCATTTTTCTACATAAAGCCAGATGACTTCGGAAGCCATAGATATTTTAACCCAAAAGAACACTTCGGATGGGAAAGTGGCGGGCGTTTTAGCACTGAAGAATTGATTGAGTATGGTTTAAATTCAGAAATGGTAAATAAATTTGACGGAAAATCAGGAAATTATATTATGTTGAATACTGGGGAGGCATTTCATAAAGGAGGACTTTGTAAATCAGAGATGCGGATATTGGGAAGGTTTGTTTATTCAAGTTTTGGATATTCAAATGGAAATCTTAATAAATATGGTGTCGTGCAGGGTAACCTTAAAAAAGCAGCTCTTAAATTGAGCTTTACCTTGTACTCTTTGCATGAAAAAATATATAGGAATCTATTAAAAAGGTTGTGATTTTGAAATATCAATAAGAGAAAAATTGATAATCAGACCATAGTAGCTGAAGGTTTACTATGAAGGTTATGATTAGGGACTCGTTATGTTAAATATTCAAAAAAAAATAGAAATACTTATCGAGAAATGCAATCTCTACAAAGTACCTTTTGCACTTTACTTTATTGTGTTGGTTACCATTATGGGATTGTACAAATGGCAACTAATTAGTCCGATTTTGATAGTTCCCAATGTAGTCGTATCTGACTGGTCTCATAAGCCAGATTCTTGTTGGGACAGTCTTTCGATAGGTAATCAACTATCAACAAACTGCAAACTTGATGTCAATAAAGGTAATATTTTATTATTCGGTGACTCGCACGCTCAACAGTTAGTGTTTGGGTTTGAAAATATGGCGAAAAAAAATAACATGGTTTCCTCAAAAAAAGTAATATTGTTGACATCAGATCTGATGAGCGGGAATTGGCGGTCTCCACTTTTATATAAGAGTGATCAGGTTAAGTACATTCGTTCTGTACTTGCCGAGACAACAGAAAGTGATGTTATTATATTTACTGTTACGTCTAGACATATTCAACATTCTATTTATGGACATCTAAAACTAGAGGGGGGGATGCAAATATCTTTAGGGAAATTATTAGCATCTATTCTGCATACTGAAAAGATTAAAGGTAAGATCGTTCTGATGCTTGATACTCCACATTTAAAAAATAACGTTGCAAGACTTTGCGCCGGTGAAGAGGGGTATAAGATGAAACTGTGCAGGTTAAATTTTGATGATTATGTGCAACAGAATAGTTATTTAATGGGTGCCTACGACCATCTAAAAACTCTTTCTACGGCTCATCATCCCTTCCCGATGGTTTTGGATCCAGCACCATTCTTTTGTAAAGTTGGGGAATGTAGCTTATTTGATGAGTCGGGATTTATGCTTATCGATGGTAACCACATTAAAATGTCAGTATCTCATAAGTTGATCAAGGAGTTATTCTCTGAAATTATCTAATACTATAGTTCAGCAAAGGAATAGCCAAATAGATTCCTTGCGTGCTTTTTCATTTTTTTTGGTGTTTTTCTATCATTCGGGATATACAGAGGCCGGTTACATCGGTGTTGATTTGTTTTTCATCCTGTCGGGCTATTTAATGACGGGTTCTATAATTTCAATCGCTAAAGCTGAAGGGGCAAAAGGGATATTTACGTTTGCTAAAAAACGCATCTCTCGCTTAGTCCCATCAATATTAGTAGTTACTTGCATAACCACTCTGTTTGCCTATCTTATTGTCCCCGATAGCGACCGCCCTGAGATCATGCGTACCGTTTTAATGACGCTTATTGCTGGGACCAATTATTACCTTGCTCTCTCACAGGATTATTTTGGTGTGGCGGCAATGTTTAATCCGTTTACTCACATGTGGTCTATCTCTGCTGAAATACACTTCTATCTTATTATCGCTATATTAGGTTTTGCTTTTAGGTTTAGTGCTTATAGTTTGATAGTTTTTGTAGGGATACTGGTTGGTTTAAATCTGTTGTTTGGCGGGGATTCCTCTCAGAGCTATCTCTTCAGCCACAGTCGGATCTTTAGTTTTATTGCTGGGTTTTGCGTATACTTTTTAGCTATTAGAATTAGAGGCCAGCTACAGTTTAAACATTTGGCTTCATTAAAAGTTATGTTGTTTGGCTTGATCTTACTCTCATCCTTGATAAAAGTTCCAGTTTTATTTTTTGACGCTGACTGGTTATTTAATAGTATAGTTGTAAATATATTGGGATTTAGCCTTTTGTTGTTAATAGTGACCTCTGATGCCAAAGGTGCTGCAATATCTTCAGCAATTAAAGCTCCAATAGCAAATACTTGGAATTATCTTGGTCGAATTTCATATAGCCTATATTTGTTTCATTTCCCGATTATATCTTATAGTTTTTGGATATGGGGTGAACTCACCTTGCTGGGACTATTAAGTGTATTTTTAGCATCATTTGCCGCAGCTGCGCTTAATTACAAGTTTGTTGAAACTCGTTATGCAAAATGGGTAACTTGAGCACGGAAGATTATCGTTGGAAGAAAGGCTTTCTGTTAGAAAACTGCTGCAATGATGAATAATCTTTTAGATCATGAGCATGTTACAATAGACATGCAGGTAAGTTATGCTTTAACTCTACCTTTAGTCCAGATTCGCTTTTGCCAGTTTACCAGCTTAGGGTGAATGAATTGATTGCTATTTTCAAAAAGTACAGTTTTGAAATTATCTATCATGCATCTGAAAATAAAGCACCTAATGTGAGTCATATATGGAGTTTGCAGAAAATGAATATGTCTGATTTAAGTTTAGATCCAATACTATAGTCGTAGGCCAGCTTTTTAATTAAGTGCGGTTTCACTTCAAATTTTTATTCCACCTAACAGTTAACAAAATCTAAATACCATTTACGGAAGAAAGTAACTATGATAATTAAACGAGTATTTTCGGCTATTAAACGCCGTTTGATTCCTGAAGTATGGATGGAATCATGGGAAATTAGCACAATGAAAACATTGCTAATAGATTTAAAACCAAAGCGCTGAGATAGTATGAAATTTCTAAAAATGTTTAAAGGATTAATCTATAGACTATCTATAGATGCAGCGCATTTTTATGCTATAAAACATAACATAAAAACATGGCGTTCATGGCGTCAACGAGCTGCCACCGATGAGATTCTTTGCGATTTTATGAGAATAGGTGAAGCAACAATAGCATTTAGTTATTTTTCAAATGTCCTTGCGCGGCACTTAAATGCAAGAATTGTCCCCTTCACAGAAAAATACCGTGGTTGGCATTTGCCTATATGGTTGGTATTTAAATCTTTTAATGCTAGAGGGATGGTTTTTAGTTCACACTTAAGCAAAGCACAAAAAAATAAGCGTGATACGATTTATTCATCTATAAGAAAACACACACACACAAAGCGTGATGTATTGGACCTTAAGATCGAAGGGATAAGGATTGGTATTGATATCTATGAAAGTTACTTGCGAATATTTTATAAATCAACAGTGGATCTAGATGATCCTAAGTTTTGGCAAACATTCAAAGATGGGATTGGCACACTAATTTATTGGCAAGACTATTTTTCAAATCATAAGGTAGTCAGTGTAATCGTAAGCCACGATTGTTATATTAGTATGAATATCGTTTGCAAAATTGCTTACAGCCACCAAATTCCAGTTTATTCGCCCAGTGTGAGAGGATTTTATCGTTTGGATAGTCCGTTTATGGTGCATAAATACTTTTCAGATTATCCTGCTATTTTTAAAACACTTCCACTTGCAGAGCGATTAGAAGGTATTGAATGGGCAAAAGAGAGATTGCAACTCAAATTTAGTGGGGAAGTTGGCGTAGACATGGCTTACTCTAACCAAACAGGCTATTTAGACAAAACTACGGATAAAAAAGTATTGCGCGTTAGCCAAAATTTAAAAATACTAATTGCTAGTCATTGTTTTTTTGATAATCCACATGCTTATGATGAATTCATGTTTACAGATTTTTATGAGTGGTTGCATTTTCTTGGGAAACTATCAGAAGAAACCAGCTATGATTGGTATTTAAAATCACATCCGGATCCACTTCCTGGGACTTTTGACGCATTAAATGATATATTAATTTGCTATCCCAAAATCACACTCCTCCCGTATGACACTTCCCACCATCAGTTAATCGATGAAGGCATAAATGTGCTACTCACCGCACATGGAACAATAGGTCACGAATATCCTTACTTTGATATTCCTGTCATAAATGCGGCCTATAATCCGCATATTGCTTATAATTTTAATATTCATGCAAAAACAGTGGAAAAGTACAAAAATGTATTGCTGAACTTAAATAATCTGAATTGCAATATAGTCAAAGAAGAAATATTTGAATTTTATTTTATGCATTATAAATATAAACTACCGGATGATCTGATGCTGCCTTCTTATAATAAATATTTAAATGATTTGTCAACAGAGGAGCGTGTGGGGTTTGCAGGCACCAAATATTTTATTAATCATTTAACCCAACGCCGACATGAAGATATTATTTTAAAAATAGAAAACTATTTAGACACAGGGAAGCGTTGGTATTTTAGTTGCGGCCCCGTCTGAAAAATGAATTTTCATAATTTGAATTACAGGAAATCCAATATGAAAGCCGTCATTGGCGATATCCGTGATGGTTCGGCACTGGATTACGCTTCATATGCCTATTTTATAAAGACAATTCATGTCTGAGTGGTTCTTCAAATTTAAATCCGCGATGCTATATAATGAAGCCGTTCAGAGGTGCCAAACTCAAGGTCACTTTTTACTGAGAATATAATGAAAATACTTTTTGTTTCAAATCTTTTCCCACCTCATTTCATTGGCGGTTATGAAATCGCCGCTCAAGATACAGCAACCATTCTTAACGAAAATAATCATGAATGTTTTGTTCTTGCTTCTGATTACGTTAAAGAAGGTATAGATATCGTTTCAGAGAAAACGGTTATGAGGAAGCTCAAGCTCCATGAAGCATGGGGTAAAAGATACAACTCACTGTCTGCAACAGAGATATCTAAATATAATGCTACAGTTTTAGAAGGTGTAATTGAGTCTGTTAAGCCCGATGTGGTTTATTTCTGGAATATATACGGCCTAGGAACAAAAATAATCAAACTTGTTAAAGATAAAAAAATACCTTACACAATGCATTTTTGTGATTTGTCCATTTTGTCTTACCAGTCGACTCCTAGGAGTGTGATAAGCAAAATACTCCACCCAACTATGCGTGAAATATGTGATTTAAATTCGCTGATTTCAGATTCAGTTTCTATTTCTAGATATGTAAAAAATAAATTAAAAAAATATTGCAGTAAAGATTCTAATGTAATTTATCCATACTTAAGCGACAGAAACTTAAATGTAAAAAAAGAATATTTAATCGGTACAAACATAAAGTCAGTGTATATAGGTCAAATAGAGAAGCATAAAGGCATACAGACAGTATGTGAAGCCATTAATAAACTTAATTCTGGCCAAAATAAATTCCATCTCTCTTTAGACATATATGGCTCAAGCCTATCCAATCTAGATACAGACTTGTTAAATAATTATGGTAGTTTTCTGAAGGTTCACACAGGAGTTCCACGCAACGAAATTCTTAATAGGCTATCAACTTATGATTTAGGATTCTTTCCCTCAATTTGGGAAGAACCTTTCGGAATTGCTCAAATAGAGTTGATGCAAGCAGGTTTGCCTATTTTTGCCACTGGTATGGGAGGGAGTTGCGAGCCTCTTAAAAATGATAACCACATACATTTTAAGAAAGGCGATGCTGAGGATTTAAAACTGAAGCTAGCCCAGTTTTTGCAAACTTATAATGATAAAGCAAGGCAAATTGGTCAGATTGCAGCAAAAGATATTAAAGATATATTTTCTAAGCAAAATTATATTGTTGCACTAAACGCTCATTTTGAAAAATTAGTTAAATCTTATCTCAAAGGAAAGTAAAGTGTCAGATAAT
>Ga0075447_10001500_pt1 | contig 10936 bp, 10 predicted proteins | sample CoawatmetaG10DNA_FD_72352 | JGI IMG/M metagenome (GOLD analysis project Ga0075447, IMG submission 72352) | Marine microbial communities from the West Antarctic Peninsula - Coastal water metaG104-DNA | ecosystem: Environmental > Aquatic > Marine > Coastal | place: Atlantic Ocean: West Antarctic...
TAAATCAGTAATTGATGTCATTGAGCAACAAGGATTATTTGAGATTGAAGGGATTATTGATAAGCCTGAGCTATTGGAATCAGAGGTACTGGGTTATCCAGTAATTGGAAATGATTCAGATTTAGTAGAATATTCAAAAATATATAAATATGCATTAATAACAGTTGGCCAAATCAAATCTCCAAACCTAAGAATTAAACTATTTAATCTTGCATTAGAATCAGGTTATAAACTACCAACTATAATTTCACCTCGCTCTTATGTGTCAAAACATGCAGTGGTTGGAAAAGGAAGTGTTATTATGCATGATGTTTTAATAAATGCAAATGCAAAAATTGGAGATAATTGTATTATAAATTCTAAAGCACTTATTGAGCATGATTCAATAATAAAAAGCCATTGTCATATCAGTACTGGATCAATTGTTAATGGAGGCTCAATGATTCAAGAAGAGGTTTTTTGTGGAAGTAATACAACAGTTATTGAGAGTACTAATATACCGAGTAGAAGATTTATTGGTGCTGGCTTGGTGGTTAAGAAATAAACCACTTATTATATTTGTTAGCTTCTTGAAACTAAAATCAATAGTTATTTAAAAAATATTATATAAACTAATATGTGGTTAGATAAAGTATTTATTATTGCAGAAGCTGGGGTTAATCATAATGGTTCCTTAACAATAGCCAAACAGCTAATAGATATAGCTGTTGATTCAGGTGCAGATGCAGTTAAATTTCAAACCTTTAAAGCAGAAAACTTAGTTGCTATCAATACTCAAAAAGCGGAATATCAAAAGCAAACTTCAGGCTCATCAGAATCACAATTTGATATGATAAAAAAGCTTGAATTGAATTTAGAGTCTCATAAGGAATTGATTTCTTATTGCCAAGAAAAAAATATTATTTTCTTATCAACACCTTTTGATCATGCAAGCATCGAATTGTTAAATGATTTAGGTTTGCAAATATTTAAAATTGCAAGTGGTGAAATTACAAATTTACCCTATTTAAGACATATTGGGTCTTTAGGTAAAAAAATTATTTTATCCACTGGCATGTCAACTTTAAAGGAAGTTAGCGACGCATTAAATATTTTATTGAATGCTGGGACTTTAAAAGAAAACATCATAATATTACATGCAAACACGATGTATCCATCACCTATGGAGGATGTGAATCTAAATGCTATGTTAACGATAAAGAATGAGTTTGATATTTTGGTTGGATATAGTGACCATACGCTTGGCATAGAAGTTGATATTGCAGCTGTAGCAATGGGTGCTTCATGTATAGAAAAGCATTTTACTCTTGATAGAAAAATGCATGGCCCTGATCATAAGGCATCATTAGCTCCTAAAGATCTTAAATTAATGGTTACATCTATAAGAAATATTGAGAAAGCTTTGGGAGTATATGAAAAAAAAGTGTCACCAAGTGAAATTGAAAATATTGAAGTTATTAGAAAATCAATTGTTGCTAAAAAGAATATTAAAAAAGGTGATTTATTGACCAGTGATAATATTGCTGCAAAAAGACCAGCTGGTGGAAGAAGTCCTATGGAGTGGGATAATTTAATAGGTACTTTTGCCTCTCAAGACTTTCATATCGATGAATATATATGATTAAAAGAAAAATTTGTTTCGTTACTGGTTCAAGAGCAGAGTATGGATTACTATATCAATTAATTAAAGAAATTGATGAAGATCAAGACTTAAAATTACAAATAATTGCTACTGGTATGCATCTATCTGAAGATTATGGTAATACTTTTAAACAGATTGAAGAAGATGGATTTACTATTGATAAAAAAGTAGATATTGCACTTCTTTCAGATACTGAAATGTCAATTAGTAAATCTATTGGGATTGGAGTAGAGAAGATTTCAAAGTCATTTAATGAGATAAAGCCTGATTTAATTGTAGTTTTAGGAGATCGTTATGAAATCTTCTCAGCTGCTATTGCAGCAATGATAATTAAAATACCGTTAGCCCATATTCATGGCGGTGAGGCTACAGAGGGATTAATTGATGAACCTATAAGGCACTCGATAACTAAAATGAGTCATTTGCATTTCACTGCTACTAATGATTATAGGAATAGAGTTATTCAATTAGGTGAGCAACCTGATAAAGTCTTCAATTTTGGTGGAATTGGAATTGATAATATTTATAAATTAGATTTATTAGAAAGAGATAATTTTGAAAAAAAAATTAATTTTAAGCTTGGTAAAAAAAATATTTTAGTAACATTTCATCCAGTTACACTTGAAAAATCTACATCTAAAATTCATTTTCAAGAATTACTAAATTCTATAAGTGATTTAAAAGATACAAAAATAATTTTTACAAAAGCCAATAGTGATATTGACGGTAGAATTATAAATCAGATGATAGATGAATATGTCTCAAAGAATGATAGTAGTATTGCTTTTAAATCAATGGGCCAATTAAATTATCTTAGCGCGTTGCAATTTGTAGATGCTGTAGTTGGAAATAGCTCAAGTGGCATAATTGAGGCGCCAAGTTTTAAAATTGGAACGGTTAATATTGGTGACAGACAAAAAGGACGAATTAAAGCAATTAGTGTTATTAATTGTCTGCCAAATAAAGAAAATATAGATGATGCTTTACTTAAATTGTATTCCAAAGAGTTTAATGAAGTTGTAAGTAAAGTAATTAATCCTTATGGTAATGGTGGCGCAAGCATCAAGATTGCAAAAGTTTTAAAGAGCGCTAACTTAGAAAACATTATCAAAAAGTCATTTTATGATTTTAAGGCTCCTTCGTTATGAGAATTGTCTTTATTGGCTGTGTTAAATTTTCATTAGATACTTTAAAAAAATTAGTTGATTTAAATGCAACTGTAGTTGGAGTTTGTTCAAAAGAATCATCAGATTTCAATAGTGATTATTCAGACTTAAGGCCATTGTGTAATTCCCATTCAATTCCATTTAAATATTGTGATGATATAAATTCAAAGGATAGTGTAAATTGGATTAGTGGTTTAAAGCCAGATATAATTTTTTGTTTTGGTTGGTCATCATTATTAAAAGAAGATCTTCTTCATATTTCTCCATTAGGCGTCATAGGTTATCATCCTTCAAAATTACCAAAAAATAGAGGGAGACATCCATTAATTTGGGCTATTGTATTGGGATTAGAAAAAAGCGCTTCAACCTTTTTCTTCATGAATGACGAGGCTGACTCCGGAGATATATTATCTCAAGTTGAATTTGATATATCTAGTAAAGACAATGCGCACAGTATATATTATAAAGTTACTAAGATTGCACTTGGTCAAATTGAATCATTCATTCCATTATTAGAGCATGGAGGCAACTCAAGAATTAAACAGGATGAATTACAATCTAGTTACTGGAGAAAGAGAAATGAGATTGATGGATTAATTGATTTTCGAATGAGTAGTAGAAATATATATAATTTAACAAGAGGTTTATCCAAGCCATATATTGGTGCCCATATTAAATATAGAGGAAAGAAAATTAAGATTTGGAAAGTTAAGGCAATTATTAATTCAAATGAAAATATAGAGCCAGGAAAAATTATAAAAGTTTACAAAAAAACTATTATTGTAAAATCATCTGATGGTGCAATAGAGATAATAGATCATGATTTTAAAAAACTGCCAAAAGCAGGAGAGTATTTATGAATAAAGTTTTAATTTTAGCTACACATCCAGATGATGAAGTTCTTGGCTGTGGCGGAACACTTTTTAAGCATAAATCTAATAATGATGAAATTCACTGGCTTATTGTGACTGATATAAAGGAGTCAGAAGGTTTTGAAAAATCTTTAGTAGATAAAAGAGAAAAAGAAATTGATAAAGTCAATAAAATTTTTGATTTTAACTCTTTAAGTCGTCTTGGCCTTTCAACTTCGAAAATTGATGAATACTCTATGACTATTTTAATTAAAAAAATATCAGCTATTATTAATAAAATTAAGCCACAAATTATTTACTTACCTTTTAAAGGTGATATTCATAGTGATCATAAAAAAGTATTTGATGCTGCCTATAGTTGTACAAAATCTTTTAGATATCCTTTTATTAAAAAAGTTTATATGATGGAAACTATAAGCGAAACTGAATTTTCTCTGAGTACAAAAGATGATATTTTTATACCAAATACTTTTACTAATATAAGTGAATTTATGGATAAAAAAATTGAAGCCATGGAGGTCTATGCTTCAGAGGTAGGTAAACATCCTTTTCCAAGAAGTGAAAGGAATATTAAAGCATTAGCAACATTTAGGGGCGCAACTGCTGGATATGAATATGCCGAGAGCTTTATGTTATTAAAGGAGCTAAATTAAATGAGTACTAGGATAATTGCAAAGTTGGATGTAAAGCCACCATTTGTTGTTAAACCAATTCATTTTGAAGGGCTTCGCATTATGGGAACTCCCTCAAAGTTAGCTAAGAAATATTATGATCAAGGTGCTGACGAATTATATTATATTGATATAGTTTCTTCTTTATATCAGCGTGAAATTTTATTTAATGAATTAGAAGCAGTTGCAAGTAATTTATTTATTCCTCTTGCAGCTGGTGGAGGTGTAAAAAGCATTGATGACTTTTCAAAAATGATTCATATAGGTGCTGATAAGGTAGTAATTAATACTCATGCAATTCAGAAAGATCCAAGTATTATTGATAAAGCAGCAAAAATATTTGGTAGTCAAGCTGTTGTTATTAATATTGAAGCTAAGCGCTGGAAAAGTTTCTATGAATGCTATACAGATTGTGGGCGAGAACAAACTCATAAAAATGTCCTAGAGTGGTCAAAAGAAGTTGAATCAAGGGGTGCTGGAGAAATTTTACTACAATCTGTTGATATGGATGGAACATGCAAAGGGTTTGAGCTTGATTTAGCTTCAGAAGTGGTAAGTATTTCAAATATTCCTGTTGTTGTGGCTAGTGGTGCAGGATCTATAGAAGATATTCTAAAACTGATTGAGGTTGCAAATCCTAGTGGTGTTGCAATAGCAAGTTTACTTCATTATGATAAAACAACTATTTATGATATTAAAAACGTTATAAATAGTCACTTAGTGGTATAAAAATGGAAAACAAAATTGGAATTATAAATTATGGTGTTGCTGGAAATATTGCTAGTGTAAAAAAGACAATTGATAGAGCTGGCGGCTCCTCTATTATTGTTGATAATCCTAAAGACTTCGAATTAATTGATAAAGTTGTTATACCTGGTGTAGGTAGTTTTAAAGACGCCATGTTAGAACTAAAAAATGATAATTTTTTAGAGCCATTATTGAATTTTGATCGTCCAATTTTGGGAATATGTTTAGGTATGCAAATTATGGCAAAGCTTGGGTATGAGTATGGAAAGACAGATGGTATGGGTATGATAGATGGACAAGTTAAACGAATTGCATGTTCCGAAAATGTACCTCATATTGGATTCAAAAAGATTAAAGTTACTGCTCCAAATATTTTATTAAATGACATAGAAGAAGAAGAGTTTTATTTTATGCACTCATTTGAAATATTAGATTGTAAAAGCATTACTTCAATTACACAATATGGCAATCATACTTTTGTTTCCTCAATATGTAAAAGTGATATTTTTGGAGTACAATTTCATCCAGAAAAGAGCAGGGATGCAGGTATTAAGTTGTTTAAGAATTTTATTGAAATATAAAGAAAATTATGATTGAAAATAAAAATACCCAAAATAGGTATAAACTTCCATCCAAAGTAGAGTTTTGTTCAAGCTGCACTATTTCAAATCAAAGACCAAGAATAAATTTCGATAAAAATGGTGTATGTTCGGCTTGTAATTACGCGGAACGCAAGAAAAATAATATTGATTGGGAATTGAGAAATAAAGAGTTAGAAGCTTTATGTGATAAGTACAGAAAAAATGATGGAACTTATGATGTAATAGTTCCATCCAGTGGGGGGAAAGATAGTGCATTCGTGGCTTATACACTAAAATATAAATATAACATGAATCCTCTAACTGTAACCTGGGCTCCACATATATGGTCTGAAGATGGATTTGAAAATTTTCAAAATCATATTCATATAGGTGGTTTTGATAACGTTCTTGGGACTCCAAATGGTGAAGTCCATAGAAAGTTAACAAAATTATCATTTGAAATCTTAGGAGACCCATTTCAACCCTTTATATATGGACAATCAAATTATCCAATGCAAATGGCTTTAAAACATAATGTATCTTTAATTATGTATGGAGAGAATGGTGAAGTTGAATATGGTGGTGATGGAAAAAATGAAAATAGGCCAAATAGAGACTGGAAGGTTGATCATGCAAAACATTTATTTTCCGGGCTGAATCCAGAAGATCTAGTTCAATATGGCATTGATCAAAAACATCTCATTCCATATATGGCTCCAAGGGAACAGGAGCTAGATAAATTAAATCTTGAAATACACTATTTTGGATATTATAAATTTTGGTTACCTCAAGAGTTATATTATCATGCTGTTGAACACACAGGCTTTAAGCCAAGATATTCAAGGAATGAAGGTACATATTCAAAATATGCATCTTTTGACGATAAAATTGATGGTTTTCATTATTATTTATCTTATATCAAATTTGGAATTGCAAGAGCTACTTCAGATTCTGCTCATGAGATTAGAGATGGACACATTACAAGAGACGAGGGTATAAATTTGGTTAAAAGATTTGATGGGGAGTTCCCAAAAGAGAATTTTAATCTTTTTCTTGAATACTGTGATATATCTGAAAAGTATTTTGAAGAAATAATTGATAGCTGGAGGTCACCACACCTTTGGATTAAAAAAAATGGAAAGTGGATATTAAAATATCCTATTTGGAAAGAATAATGGCTTCATTTCATGATATTTTAATAAAGGAAACTAATACTATCTTTGATGCTATAAAAATTATTGAAGAGGGTCTTAAACAAATCGCTCTTGTTGTCGATGATGACTTGAGATTAATAGGCACAATAAATGATGGAGACATTCGAAGGGCATTACTTAAAAACATATCCTTAGATAATACTATTGAAGATTTATACTCAAAAAATCCAATAGTTGCTAATATTGATGACTTAAATGAATCTGTATTAAATCTTTGTAAAGCCAATAAAATTCATCAAATACCATTAGTTTCAAATGATGGAGTATTAGTGGGACTTCGTGTTATTGATGAGTTAATTAATACAGCTTCAAAAACAAATAAGGTAATCCTAATGGTTGGTGGAATGGGTGAGAGACTTAAACCACTTACAAATGAAATTCCAAAGCCAATGCTTAATGTTGGTGGTAAACCAATCTTGCAAGGCATAGTTGAGAGATTTGTAAGTTATGGTTTTAAAGACATCATAATGTGCACTGGATATAGATCAAGCGTAGTTAAAGATTTTTTTGGTGATGGTACTAAATTTGATGCAAATATTGAATATATAATCGAAGATAAAAGAATGGGAACTTCAGGGGCTTTGAGTTTATTACCTGCAAATACTAAAATTACAGAATCTTTTTTTGTTATGAACGGAGATCTTCTGACTGAGATTAATTTTGAAAATTTACTTGAATTTCATTTGAATAATTCTGCAGATGCTACTATGTGTGTTAGAGGTTATGATTATGAAGTTCCTTATGGCGTAGTAAATATTAAGGATGCAAAAATATCTTCAATAAAAGAAAAGCCAGTACATAAATTCTTTATTAACGCAGGTATTTATGTATTAAACCCAGCTTGTCTTAACTTAATTCCTGAAGATACTTTTTTTGATATGACTAGCTTATTTGAAAAAATGATTCAAAATAAATTTGAAGTTATTTCGTTTCCAATTCGAGAATATTGGTTAGATATTGGAAGGCATTCAGAATATAAAGAAGCTAATAATAATTACAATGAAATTTTTTAATTGCTTAGAATTTATAAAAGTATTAAATGCAGAATCATATCGTTATAGATCATATAAATTTATATACAGCAACCCATCTAGCTTTAAAACATAAGGGTTCTAGAGTAACTGCTTTATTCAGTCCTAAATCTAAATTAAAAGAGAAATTTTTGATAAATTTTTTGAGTTTTTTTAATATTAAATATAATTTAGATAAGTTGAAATTTAGCAATCTTGAGGTCGATCCATATCAAGAAATCTTAGTTGAGACTAATCAAGTGGTAAGCGATCTTATGCTGGTATATGGCTTTGAAAGCCATTCCAATATAATGAAGTGTTTTAACTATAAGTTAAGAAATATATTATTTAATTTATTATGGCGTCCAACTGTAATTTTTAGATATGTAAAGAAATATAATCAAGTAGATGGTATATATATATCCTCAAATGCAAGAAGTATTTTCTTAAAACATTATCTCTCTTTACAGGCTGATATCAATCTTAAAAAGATAGTTTTTTTTTATAAAAGTAGTGCAAAAATTAATGATAATTCTTACTTGATTAAAACTGATTTTTCAAAAAAAACTAAATTCTTAGCTTTTCTTTTTTTAATCCCATTAAAGTTTAAAAATTCATATAGGGATATTAATTCTCTATTTTTTTCCCATGATAAGAAAACTATTAAGTTGTGGTTAAATGGATTGAGAGTTGGCAATTATGTAAATTTTAAATTTGAAATCGCTTGGCCAAACGGGTCTATTGGCCATTCAAGTGAAGCCTTGAAATTTAGAAGTATTTATTGGCGAGACATAAAAAGTTATCTTTTTCATTTAAAAGATGGGCTAATTAAATTTTATCCATTTATCTCTAGTGTTAGCTTTAATATTTTCAGTATTTTATTGCGATATTGGGTAAGTCTTTTTTTAATAAAGTTTTTCTATCTCAACCATAATATTAGGATTGTTTATTCTAATTATGATTCAGACTTTACTCAACTTGCATTAGCAGTTGCATCTGATAACTCTAAAATTGTTTCATTTGCAGCTATTTGGAGTTTAGGTAATTTTCCTGATGCAAGAGTTCCTACATTTCATAAATTCGTTGATAGATTTTTTATTTGGGGTGATTGGCATTCTAATATCTTGTCTTCCTCTAAAGATCAATCTTTGGGATATGTAATATCAGGCTATATCGGCGATATTGATTTCACTATTATGCAAGATAGTGCTGCTTTGTTAAGATCTAAATATAAGAAAAACTATCTTAATATTATTGCATTGTATGATGGCAGTGTATTTGATGATTTCTTTTTTAATAACGAGATTGCTAATAATTTATTAACAGCAATTATGAAGATTGCAGAAATAAATAATTCTTTAGTAATCTTGAAGTCAAAGTTTAATTCCAATCGTTATAGCAAAGTTTTGCATCAATATTCTAAAAATTTGATAGTTGACTATAATAAAGGTTCTTTAATTCCAGCTTTAGCAGCAGATGTCGTCATAGGCGTTGAAAACTCTACACCTGTTATTTTGGCAGCATTAATGAATAAAAGAGTTATAAATTTTAATTATGCCAATACTGTATGGGACGATTGGGAGTTAAATTATGCTAGTGATATTACTATGGTTGGATCTTTTGAAAGTTTGCAGAAACAACTAATAATTAAGCTTAGCCAAGAAGATAAGCCTTATTCAAATACTAAAATTACACCTTTCTTAGACGGAGATTCTCAAAAAAGAATGGCTGGATATATGAATGATGTTTCGGATAAAATGTATAAAGGTAAGATGAATGCATTACAAGATGCTGATTCTAAGTATATTTATAAATACGGATTAGATAAAATAATTATTAATGGATAGATTAGCAAATATTAAGCAATTCAGAAAAAAGCTGAAAAATAATGAAGTATCTGTTGGAAGCTGGATTCAAATTCCAGACTCTTCTTCTGCAGAAATAATGAGCCATGCTGGATATGAATGGATAGCGGTTGATCTTGAGCATGGTTCAATAGCAATTAATCAATTACCAAATTTATTCAGAGCTCTTGAAAGTGGAGGCACAATTCCACTAGTAAGAATTGCTCAAGGGGAAGAAAAGGATTGTAAGCAGGCTCTTGATGCAGGCGCCTATGGCATTATCATTCCAATGGTCTCTTCTCCTCAACAACTTGAGAAGGTGAAGGCATACTGTTGTTGGCCACCTGCAGGAATACGAGGTGTTGGGTTTTCTAGGGCAAACCTTTTTGGTAAAAATTTCGATATCTACTCTAAAGAAGCTCAAAAGCCAATTATTGTTGCTCAAATTGAGAATATTAAAGCCATTGATAATTTAGAATCAATACTATCCGTTGAAGGCCTAGACGCCATAATGGTTGGTCCATATGATTTATCAGCTTCAATGGGAATTACTGGACAATTTGGACATGAGAGGTTTATAAATATAATGAAGAATATTATTGATATTACAAAATCAAAATCAATCCCATGTGGAATCCATGTAGTTAGTCCTGATGATAAGGAATTATTTCAAAGAATTGATGAAGGGTACAAATTTATTGCTTATTCAATTGATTCTGTATTCTTAAATACTTCTTCAAAAAACCCTATTAATTCATAGGTTAGATAGTTTTAATTTTTTATAATTAATGGGGTGCAAAGTTGATAGACAATAAAAGAATTTTAGGTATTATTCCTGCAAGACTAGAGTCTTCTAGGATTCATCAAAAACCTTTACATAAAGTATTTGATATACCATTGGTTGAACATGTTTATAGAAGGGCTCTAAAATCTTCGGTATTGGATGAATTAATTGTTGCAACTGATTCCCAAATTATTGCTAATCATATTGAATCAATTGGTGGAAAAGCTGTTCTAACTTCAGAGTCCCATAGAAATCCTACAGAACGCATTTGTGAAGTAATAGAAAATTATAAATATGATCTCTACACTCTAATTAATGGTGATGAAATTTTACTGAATCCTGATTCAATAAAATTAAGTATTGAAACTTTAATTAGTAGTGATTGTGATGCCTCACTACTAGTTG
>Ga0075447_10001510_pt1 | contig 10913 bp, 10 predicted proteins | sample CoawatmetaG10DNA_FD_72352 | JGI IMG/M metagenome (GOLD analysis project Ga0075447, IMG submission 72352) | Marine microbial communities from the West Antarctic Peninsula - Coastal water metaG104-DNA | ecosystem: Environmental > Aquatic > Marine > Coastal | place: Atlantic Ocean: West Antarctic...
GTATTGTTGGTGGGTGTCCCTTCGTCGTCAATTGTAAGCGAGCCGCGCCTATTTTCTAAAGTACCATCATCAACAACAGTTACCCCTTTTGCTGCAATCCGTTCGCCCATCAATCCTGCGAAGGCTGAGGTTCCTTTTCTATTAAAATCGCCTTCTAGGCCATGTCCAATTGCTTCGTGCAGGAGGACGCCAGGCCAGCCGGGGCCTAAGACTACATCCATTTCGCCCGCAGGAGCGGGAACGCTGTCGAGGTTCAAAATAGCTTGACGAATGGCGTTGTCTGTCTGACTTTTCCAGTTGTTAGCACTTAGTAACTGATTATAGCCATAACGCCCGCCTGAGCCTTCATAGCCACTTTCCATTCGATCACCATGCTTTGCCACGACGCTGATATTGAGGCGTACAAGTGGTCGAATATCGCGAACTCGATGGCCGCCTGGACGAATTATCTCAATAACATGCCATTCACCAGATATGGAGCAGCTTACCTGACATATTTTAGGGTCTTTGGCTCTCGCATATTCATCAATTTCTTCAAGAATACGAATTTTTTCTTTGAAGTCCACGCCACCGATTGGGTTAGTATCACTATAGAGTTTTTTGTTGCTTCTATGGGGTGTAATAGCTAGTGTTGCACCACTCCCTGATTTGATAGACTTTACTGTTTCTGCTGCGCGATTTAGTGCGCTATCGGTGAGTTCTGATGAGTGAGCAAAGCCCGTCACTTCCCCTAGAACACTTCTTAGGCCAAAGCCTTTTGAGGTATCATATGCTGCATTTTTAAGACGACCATCATCAAATGAGAAGGTTTCTGATTGAGCATATTGCAAATAAAGTTCCCCGTCGTCCATGCCGTGCAGTGCTTCATCCACACATCGCTGAGTACGTAGGGCAGACAGGCCAACATCATTATCAGTTTCATCAAAAAAATAAGTGTTATTAAAAGAATCAATAGTCATACGAAAAACAAGCTTTTTAATTATGGGGGGTAACAGGATCTGGTTAGTAATATCGACTTGCACTTGTAATTGCAAGTACAAGCAAATGCTTAAGTTTTTTATACTAATTTTTGTTTTATTTCCTGGCGATCAATAGAGTAATAAATAGATCTCATTAAAAACTTAAAAAAATTTAAATTTTATGAATTGTTTCCTTGAGCTAGATTGTTTTTCTGGTATAAGATTTTTCAAAGATCCTTTTATAAAGATGGATAGATTATCTTTTAGGTTTAAAGATTTTAATTCCTCCGTATTTGGGTCCTCATATTAAAGTCCATATCCGTATCTTAAGGGGTAAAGAGGAACATGTTGTTCAAAAATATATACATAGTTTTTGCTGCGATTGTAGCAACTTTCATAACCGCAACTAGTGCTTTTTCTCAAGCTATTCAAGATGGGATCCATAGCGCAAAACCTGGCCAAATTGGTTTTATGGAGCCCGCGTCACCAATCATGGAAGGAATAGTTTCCTTACATAGTATGCTCATGATCTTTATGACGGGGATTACATTGTTTGTGACAGTTCTCATAATATACATCGCTGTGAAGTTTAATGCGAAGGCTAACCCTGTTCCTTCAAAAACTACTCATAACACATTAATAGAGGTCGCCTGGACAGTTATACCAGTGCTAATTTTAGTAGTAATAGCAGTTCCATCGTTCAGACTTCTATACCAGCAGGATGTAATTCCCGAAGCCGATGTAACTGTTAAGGCAACAGGTAATCAATGGTATTGGTCTTATGAATACCCTGATCATGAAGAAATTACTTTTGATGCTATCATGCTCGATGAAGGTGAAGCGAAAGCTGCCGGTCACCCAAGACTGCTTGGTACAGATGAGCGAGTTGTAGTTCCTGTGAATAAAATTATTCGCGTTCAGGTCACTTCAAATGACGTAATCCATGCGTGGACAATACCAGCTTTTGGTTCGAAGATTGATGCAGTTCCAGGCAAACTTAATGAAACCTGGTTTAAGGCAACCAAGGAAGGTCTTTATTACGGTCAGTGTTCCGAACTATGCGGTATCCGTCACGGGTTTATGCCAATTAATGTTGAGGTTGTTTCTGAAGTGGAGTATGAAGCTTGGCTTGAAGAGGCAAAAGTGAAATATGCATCTAATGGAGCGCTGCGTTCGCGCGAGTATGCGTCTGCACAAGAAATAACAGAATAAATGGAGAGTACTACAATGAGTTACGGTTCACACGACAGTAGTCACGACGAGCACCACACCCCAACGGGATGGCGTCGTTGGTTGCTCTCAACAAATCATAAGGATATTGGGACACTTTATCTTATCTTTGCGATTATCGCAGGCGTTGTCGGGGGTGCTTTCTCCGGATTAATGCGTTGGGAACTTATGGAACCAGGCATGCAAATCCTGCCTATGTTAAAGGGTGGAGATGTCGATGCAGCATATCACTTTTATAACGTATTAATAACGGCTCACGGTCTTATTATGGTGTTTTTTATGGTAATGCCCGCTCTCATCGGAGGGTTCGGTAATTGGTTTGTCCCCATCATGATAGGTGCGCCAGACATGGCGTTTCCACGCATGAATAACATTTCATTCTGGTTGTTACCTGTAGCTCTTCTCCTGCTGGTTCTTTCTACAATGTTTGAAGGACCTCCAGGCCAGCTTGGTGTTGGAGGCGGCTGGACTATTTATGCTCCTCTTTCAACTTCGGGACAGCCTGGTCCTGCTATGGATTTAGCAATTTTCTCGCTTCACGTAGCAGGTGCTTCATCCATTCTTGGAGCCATTAATTTTATATGCACAATTTTTAATATGCGTGCCCCGGGGATGACGATACACAAGATGCCGCTATTTGTTTGGTCTGTCCTTGTGACGGTTTTTCTGCTCCTTCTTTCTTTGCCCGTTCTCGCTGGTGCTATCACCATGCTTTTGACAGACAGAAACTTTGGCACAGCATTTTTTGATGCATCCGGTGGTGGGGATCCTGTTCTTTATCAGCATCTCTTTTGGTTCTTTGGTCACCCAGAGGTATATATTCTTATCCTTCCTGGTTTTGGTTTAGTAAGTCATATTGTATCGACGTTTTCTAATAAACCTATCTTTGGATATTTAGGAATGGCGTATGCCATGGTGGCAATTGGGGTTGTTGGCTTTATTGTTTGGGCACATCACATGTACACAGTTGGTATGGACGTTGACACAAAAGCATACTTTACAGCAGCAACGATGGTTATTGCAGTGCCAACAGGTATAAAGATTTTTTCTTGGCTTGGTACCATGTGGGGGGGCTCCATCCGCTTTGAAACACCTATGCTGTTTGCTATTGGTATGATTTTTCTGTTCACTATTGGCGGTGTAACAGGTGTGGTTCTTGCTAATAGTACTGTGGATACGGCCTTTCATGACACTTACTACGTTGTTGCTCATTTTCACTATACTATGTCTATGGGAGCACTTTTCTCTATCTATGCCGGCTGGTATTATTGGATTGGTAAAATGAGCGGCAAACCATATCCGCAACTGATTTCTAAAATTCACTTTTGGCTTACTTTTATTGGTGTAAATCTAATCTTCTTTCCGCAGCATTTTCTTGGGCTTGCTGGAATGCCTCGTCGTATTCCCGATTATCCAGATGCCTATGCGCTATGGAACTTTTGGTCATCAATGGGGTATGCCGTAATGGGTGTAGGTTTAATTTTCTTTTTCATTGGCCTTGTTATGACATTGCGTTCAAAAGAACGCGTCGGAGATAACCAATGGGGTGAGGCTGCTACAACATTAGAGTGGACACTATCATCGCCGCCGCCATTCCATCAGTTCAATGAACTGCCGAGAATTAAATAAAGATTTTGCTATCGGCTCTATTAATAGAGCCGATAGCATTTAATGTTAATTTTGAAGAAAAAATGACATGGATATTACAGCTGTAAATCAGAAGATTTCAAGCTATTACACGGCTACTGCTGGAGATTACTTCAGCCTGCTTAAGCCGCGTGTTATGTCGCTTGTTATTTTTACTGCTTTAATCGGCCTTATAGTTGCTCCAGGTGAAATTCATCCTGTTATAGGTTTTACGGCGATACTTTGTATAGCTATAGCGGCAGGTGCTTCAGGGTGTTTAAATATGTGGTACGAAGCCGATATTGATGCAAAAATGGAACGTACCGCTGGCCGACCCATTCCCTCGGGACGGATTGATGCACAGTCGGCTCTTCATTTTGGGGTAGCACTTGCTGTAAGTTCAGTACTTGTTATGGGACTTACAGTTAATGTTGTAGCTGCATTACTTCTGACTGTAACGATACTTCTTTACGTAGTCGTATACACAATATGGCTTAAGCGCCGTACGGCACAAAATATTGTTATTGGTGGTGCATCAGGTGCATTTCCTCCTATGGTTGCTTGGGCCGCCGTTACTGGTGATGTAAGTCTTGAAAGCTTTGTTCTTTTCGCAATTATTTTTATGTGGACCCCTCCACATTTTTGGGCTTTATCGCTGTTTTCATGTAAAGAGTATGAAAGTGCCGGGGTTCCAATGCTTCCTGTTGTTAGTGGCGAAGCTCATACTAAGAAGCAGATCATGTTGTATACGATGTTAATGGTGCCAGTTACTATCCTGCCATGGTACCTTGGGTTTGCAGGTATTTTTTATGGTGCAACCTCAGTATTGCTTGGGGGAGGGTTCATATGGCTTTCTTTTGCTTTGCTTAGAGATGAATTATCTGTTGATGAAAATAGCGCGAGAGCCAAAAGAGTATTTTTCTTTTCAATTTTTTATCTTTTTGCATTGTTTGCAGTACTTGGATTAGAAAATTTATTGTGGAGATTAGTTTAATGCCTATGCATGACGAACATAAGAAACGCGCAAGCCGTAATTATGCCCTCGCAGCTGTTCTGGGCGCTTTGGTTTTTTTATTTTTTTGTATCACACTTGCAAAACTTGGGGTGATTTAAACAATGCAGCCCTCCAATAACACAAGTAATAACCATACAAAAACACTTGTTCTTTCGCTGGGAATTATTTTTATAATGGCAGTTTTAACTGCTGCTTCTGTACCTCTTTATCAAATGTTTTGTGCAGTAACAGGTATAGGTGGCACCACTAATACGGCTGAATACTCTCCAGATAAAAATATGATTTTAGACCGTGAGGTTACCGTATTGTTTAACGCAGATATCAACGGTAATCTTCCATGGTACTTTAAGCCTGCTCAGCGACGCGTTAAAGTAAAAGTTGGAGAAGAGGCCCTCATTTTCTATAAAGCGGTAAACCAAAGCGATAAGCCAGTCACAGGTGTTGCAACCTTTAATGTAACCCCCTTCAAGACGGCTTATTATTTTAATAAGATTGAATGTTTTTGTTTTACCGAACAAACCCTTCAGCCGGGCGAGGAAGTTGATATGGCGGTAAGTTTCTATATTGACCCCGAATTTGCCAATGATGTTAATGTGGAAGAAATTAAAGAAATGACCCTTTCTTATACTTTCTTTCCCTCAGATGATTACAATAAACAATTTGAATAGATATATAATATAAGGATTAATTTATGTCGGGTTCTCATGCACCTAACCACAACTACCATTTAGTAGACCCTAGTGTCTGGCCAATATTTTGCGCATTTTCAACATTTGTAATGTTCTTCGGTGGAGTACTTTACATGCATTTTGATAATGTGTGGGTTGTCAGCGTTGGAGGAATTTTAACCTTATTTGGCTCTTATAGCTGGTGGGGGGATGTTATTAGAGAGGGTGAACATCAAGGACACCACAGTGCAATCGTTCAACTTGGTCTTCGTTACGGCATGTTTTTGTTTATTATTTCAGAAGTAATGTTCTTCGTAGCTTGGTTTTGGGCTTTCTTTAATGCCAGTATTTTTCCGACAGAGGCAGTGAATTTTGTGTGGCCACCAGAAGGTATTGAAACACTTGACCCATGGCATCTTCCGCTTGTAAATACTTTAGTTCTACTCCTTTCTGGCTGCACTGTAACGTGGGCACATCATTCGCTTATAGAAGGTGACCGTGCAATGTTTAAGAAAATGCTTTTCTATACCGTTTCACTTGGTGCTTTTTTTACCTGTATTCAGGCTTATGAATATAGTCATGCGACATTTGGTTTTGCTGATGGCATATACAGTTCGACCTTTTACATGGCAACAGGATTCCATGGGTTTCATGTACTCATAGGCACTATATTCCTTCTTGTGAATTTATTCCGTGCTATGGCTGGACACTTCAAACCTGATCATCACTTTGGTTTCGAAGCTGCTGCGTGGTATTGGCATTTTGTTGACGTAGTCTGGCTTATTCTTTTCTTCTGTATCTATGTAGGGATTACGGGTTAAGTAGTTTGCTAGATTTTGAAAACTCAATTATCCCAGTTTCGCCGATAAAAGCGGGGCTAGGGTGTTGTTGCCCTAAATGCGGAAAGGGAAAGCTTTATAAAGGTTTTCTCAATTTTGCTGACCGTTGTAGTGAATGTGATCTTGATTATGCGGATTTTGAAAAAGGTGACGGCCCTGCAGTTTTTATTATTTTAATAATGGGCTTTATAGTTGTTGGATTTGCACTTGTTGTTGAGGTGAAGTATCAACCAGCATTGTGGCTTCATGCCTTACTTTGGGGCCCAATGATAACTGGGGGATCAATTGCAATGTTGCGGCCAGTGAAAGGGTTAATGATTGCCATGCAATATGTTTATAAGGCTAAAGATGGGAGGTTGGAAGATTAGTAATGTCTTTCTTTAACTTTAAACCTCAGTTATGGCCGACAATAATGACTGTGCCTATCTTGATACTTCTACTTTATCTGGGTAATTGGCAGGTAGAGAGGCTCGAATGGAAACTCGGGCTTATCAAACAAATCGAAACACGCGCATTTATGGACCCTATGAGGTTACCTTCTGAAAAAATAAATCTGGATGATTTAGAATATTTTTCTGTTCAGATCACCGGTCTTTTTAATAATAATCAGGAAATGACACTCTACAGTGTGGGACCAAATGGTGAGGCTGGATATGACCTTTACACCCCTTTCACTACCAATGATGGAAAAATAATTATCGTTAATCGCGGTTGGGTTCCAGAACGTATTAAGGATCAGGTTAGTAGGTTAGAAACAATAAAAAATGTTGTACATACTGTCACAGGGCTCCTTAGAAAGCCATCAATTAAACTATGGTATGGACCTGAGAATGAACCGCAGAATAATAATTGGTTTTATGGTGATTTGGATAGCATGGCCAGGACCTATAATTTAGGTGCCGTCTATCCGATGTATTTATATGCTGCAGTAGATGATCATGACCCAGTGTTTCCTGTTGCCGGCCGAACAGAATTTAATATCGTAAATAATCATCTGGATTATGCCATGACCTGGTACGGACTGGCTATCGTATTATTGGTCATATATGTTATATTCTGCAGGCAACATAAAGAAAAATAATAACTTATAAGTTACGAACATATTGTTAGAGTGGCTAACAAAATTAATACCCACAGGATAAAAAAGTGAAATATATAAGTACGCGTGGTAAAGCACCAGATTTAAATTTTGAAAATGTTATCTTAACTGGGCTAGCACGCGATGGTGGTCTATATCTACCTCAGTCTTGGCCTTCATTTTCTCATGCGCAGATTAAAGCTATGCAGGGAAAAAGTTATCAAGAAATTGCATTTACGGTTATGTCCCCTTATGTCTGTCCGGAAATCCCTGAAAGTGATTTTAAGGACCTTATTAAAAAAGCTTATTCTAGTTTCCGTGATGATGAAATTGCCCCATTATCTCAAATTGATGATAATGAATGGGTCCTAGAGCTTTTTCACGGCCCAACACTGGCCTTTAAAGATATAGCACTTCAATTGCTTGGCCATTTGTTTGATTATATTCTGAGCAAGCGTAATGAAAAAATTACAATCGTTGGCGCGACCTCTGGCGATACTGGTTCTGCCGCTATTGATTGCGTTAAAGGCCGAATGTGCGCTGATATATTTATGCTTCACCCAAAAGGTAGAGTATCCGATGTTCAGCGCAAACAGATGACAACCGTTCAGGAAGTTAATGTTCATAATATTGCTATTGAAGGTGATTTTGATGATTGTCAGGCTCTTGTCAAAGCGTTGTTCAACGATCATGAGTTCCGTGATCAGGTAAACTTATCGGCTGTGAACAGTATAAACTGGGCTCGTGTTATGGCACAAATTGTTTATTATTTTACTTCTGCAGTAGCGCTGGGCGCGCCGGATAGAAAAATATCATATAGCGTTCCTACGGGTAATTTTGGCGATGTTTATGCGGGTTATATCGCGAAAAAAATGGGTCTTCCAATTGATCAGCTTGTAGTAGCGACTAATATTAACGATATTTTGTCTCGAACTCTTTCATGTGGGGAATATAAAATTGGCGAAACGATCCCAACTATTAGTCCGAGCATGGATATCCAAGTTTCAAGTAATTTCGAACGGCTTCTATTTAATCTTTATGATGGGGATGGCTTGCAAGTTAATAATTTGATGAACAGCCTTCAGAACACTGGACAGTTTAATATATCAAAAGATCGATTAGCTCTAGCCAAAGAAACATTTGATTCTATGTGTGTCAACGAAAAATCTACCAAAGAAACTATTTTTGAGGTCTATAGATCCGCTGGGGTTCTTTTAGACCCGCATACTGCAGTTGGTGTAAATGCTGCACGTAAAAAATGGAATGATCGTGAAACACCAATGATTACTCTTGGTACAGCTCATCCTGCTAAATTTCCCGAGGCAGTGAAAGACGTGACGGGTGTTCATCCTAACCTTCCTCCTCATATGACGGATTTATTTGAAAGGGATGAAGAGTTTGATGAACTACCTAATGACTTGATCTCACTTAAAAAATATATAGTGGAACGCTTATGAGCGTCAAGGTAAGTACTTTAAAAAATGGCCTGCGTGTTGTTAGTGATACTCTACCAAATTTAGAAACAGTGACAGTAGGCACATGGGTAGATGTGGGTAGTCGCTTTGAAAGTGCATCTGAAAACGGTCTCTCACACATGCTTGAGCATATGGCTTTTAAGGGGACCAAAAAACGTAGTGCTTATGATATTGCCGAACAAATCGAAAATGTTGGTGGATACCTTAACGCCTATACTTCACGCGAACACACTACGTACTACGCGCGGCTTCTAAAAGAAGATCTGGAGCTCGGAGTTGATGTTCTTAGTGATATTCTACAAAACTCCACCTTTGTGCAGGATGAATTAGAGCGCGAACGTGGTGTTATAATTCAAGAGATTGGTCAGGCAGAGGACACACCTGATGATGTAGTTTTTGATCTCATGCAGCAGGCAGCCTATCATGACCAACCTATGGGGCGCCCGATCTTGGGAACAGTTGACCTTGTTAATAACTTTAGTCGCGAAGACCTCTCACGTTATATGTCTAGCCACTATAAAGGGCAAAATATGGCGGTGGTTGCCGCAGGAAACCTTGACCATAAAACATTTGTAAAAATGGTTGAAGATCACTTCAATGATCTTGAATTAAGTCGTGAGCATGAAAAGGTTGCTGCAATATACTCTGGTGGTGAAGTGAGGGTAGAACGTGACTTAGAACAGGTCAACATACTGTTCGGATTTGATGGAATGTCTTTTTCAGATCCGGATTATTACTCATCACAAGTGATGTCGATGATACTTGGTGGAGGTATGTCATCACGTTTATTTCAGGAAGTGCGAGAAAAGCGCGGTTTAGTTTATTCGATTTATTCATATATGGGTTCCTATTTGGATGCGGGCACCTTTGGCATTCATGCTGGAACTGGTCCTGATCAGGTTAATGAGTTAATTCCTGTTATTGCTGGTGAAGTGCACAAACTTGCCAATAAATTAAGTGAACCTGAATTAAATAGAGCCAAAGCACAAATTAAAGCAGGTATCCTTATGTCACTTGAAAGTACAACTAGCCGAATGGAGCAACTTGGTCGTCAACAGATGATTTTTGGCCACCACATTACACATGAAGAAACGCTCAAAAAAATCGATCAAGTTGATACCAAGGCGATTATGAGATGCGCAACTCGTATTTTAAGCGCTGGAAATTTAAGTTTAGGAGCCATCGGACCATTAGGTAAACTTGAAAAATATGACAAAGTGGAAGAGTTTTTTTAGCAGGCCTTCTTCTTTTGTTCTGCATTAAGCCATCATTAATATCTCGGTAATTACAGATCTAGTAATGGTTCACCTACATGTAAAAATATTTTTTTCATCACAGTGGGGAGAGCATAATTATCTCGTTCTTTGACTGTGCACCACTCGCCTTCTTGAAGATTAATCATTTCTTCTAGTTCAATTCGAATTACTTTCAACTCAAGGTTAAAGTGAGTGAAGGTATGACTAACAACGCCGGGTAAAATATCCCAGTTGGCGATAATTGGTACGCGGGGTGGGGGAATGTTATTCCAACTGTTGCTCGGTGCCCATTCATTTGATGGTACTTCCATCATCCCTCCAAGAAGGCCTTCTTCTGGGCGTCGACGTAGCCACACTTTACCATCATATTCAGCCCAGAATGCATATCCTCTTCGAGTTGGTTTTTTCTTCTTACTGAGGCGCACCGGGAGGTCCTGTGCGGTACCAAAAGACTTTGAAATGCAGTTGGGTTCTACCGGACATCTATCGCACTTTAGAGACCTAGGTTTACAAATTGTGGCGCCAATATCCATAAGAGCCTGCGCATAATCACCAGGACGATGACTAGGGGTCAACTTTTCCGCAACATTACGAATAATTGAGCGAGAAGAAGGAAGTGGAACATTGATATTATAGATCCGTGATAATACTCTTTCTACATTCCCATCGATCACGGTTTCTGGGATATCATAAACAATAGAACTGATGGCTGCTGCCGTGTATTTACCAACGCCTGACAATTGCAAAAGATCATCATAGTTTTTAGG
>Ga0075447_10001519_pt1 | contig 10872 bp, 16 predicted proteins | sample CoawatmetaG10DNA_FD_72352 | JGI IMG/M metagenome (GOLD analysis project Ga0075447, IMG submission 72352) | Marine microbial communities from the West Antarctic Peninsula - Coastal water metaG104-DNA | ecosystem: Environmental > Aquatic > Marine > Coastal | place: Atlantic Ocean: West Antarctic...
CCAATACCATCCAGCTCGTCCATTTCTTCAACAGTAGCATATTCAATACAATTGTAAATATCTGCACAACGACTAAGCTCACGCCTGGCCATCTGTTTATAGGGAATTCTACCATAATGTCTATATTCACCACATGTAGAAGAAAAACGAGCGAGGGTTAGATAATCCATATGAGTAGTAATACCATCAATGATACTTATATGGAAATTATTCATTTTAATTTAGAGTTATCTTTTATATAAGATACATAAACACATCTTTTACTCGGGGGCGTAAATAACAAAGTCGGATTTCTTAAGCGTCCCGTCGGGGCCGTTGTCACCACATGTGAAATCGACTAACGAAGGGTTGTTGGATACATCGAGCGTAGTGAGCTGATTGTTGGTACAAGTCAACTTTTCTAAATAGGCGTTATAAGAAACATCGAGGGACGTGAGATTATTATGGCCTAAAGACAAAGAAACTAAAAGAAGATTATTAGATAAATCAATGGATTCGAGCAGGTTATGGCCACACTTTAACTCACTTAAAAGAGTATTCTTAGTTACATCGAGGGCAGTTAGACTGTTGTGGTCACACTTTAATATACTTAAAAGGGTATTCTTGGTTACATCGAGGGACGTGAGATTATTAGAACCACAATTCAATACTTCTAACGCGGTACAGCTTTCTATCCCTGTCAAATCACCAATATCCCTTTTCTCAACATCTATTTCCTTCATTGCGGCAAGATCAGCAGTATTACAAGTATTCGCGGCGTCGAAGGCGAGAATGGGGTTAATCTCCAGCAGTGCGATGCGAAAATTTTCGTCGGGGACAAGTGTTTTTATGCTGGTCAAACACTGGGCATCATCGGGAGTATTGGCAGCGGAGTTAAATTCCATGTAGTCGCCGTCCGTACAGCCAACAACCTGTTCAACACCACACGAGGTCGGGTCAGTGTCCTGTATGGCGTCGGGGTTGTACCCCAATTTGGTTGGATCCTTACAACCCAAAACCACAGTCTCACCACACGAGGTCGGGTCCGTGTCCGTGGTGTATTTCCTGTCGTATCCCAATTTGGTTGGATCCATACAACCTGAAAAAATACATGAGCGGGGCTCCAATTCCTTGGTAGCATCTGGGTCATAGTTAGTCGCAGATGCATCCATACATCCTGCTGTGTCCTTATTATACACACGGTATATGATCACTCCGACCACGATGACGGCGATGACGGCGATGACCGCAATCCCAATACCCATCTTCATCTTCTTCTTCTTCTTGGCCACTAATAGCTTGGCAATATTTCTTACAGAAAGTTCATCCATTCTTAATATAATACTTATATATTTAATTTCGAAAATAAAACCACATTAATATAAATGTCATACGTGTTAAAGAAAAACCCAAATCGTATTAAAAAATTTCAAATTACCTTCCCTGGTGGGAAATCTGTTAAATTTGGTGCCAGGGGGTACTCGGATTACACCATCCACAAAGACCCCCAGCGGATGGAAAGATACCTTGCGCGCCACAGGTCACGGGAAAATTGGACAAAAAAGGGAATTCACACGGCGGGGTTTTGGGCGCGTTGGTTATTGTGGAGCAAGCCGTCTCTCCCAGGCGCACGTTCCCATATTGAAAAAAAGTTTGGCATTAAGTTGGTCGGTAGCTAACTGTAGAGTTCCAGCGCATACTCCAGTGAGCATTCTTCGTCCCAGGGGTGGACATTGTCTTGACATCTTGATATTGCCCTTTTGAGGAGTTCCCTTTTCTTAGTAATGATGTCCCTGCGGGTGTCATATCCACGTACATACTGAGCATACTTCTCCTGGGTAGCTTTAAGTTCCTTGATAGAATAGGCGGTGTCATATGCCTCTATGGTGGTTAGTAGGACTTTCTTGTAGGAGTAATATGCGTTGTACCACCCCGACAGCCGTTGGGGCACTGGACCCACTGGTTGTTGGGGGATAGATACCAAAATACCTTTCATGAATATTATACTGGTGCGTAGGTCAACTGGTAACCAGTTTGTGAGAACAGTGAACCTGAAGATCTCAAGAAATTGATACCAGGGGCAGTTTTCCTCAATCTCCAGGGGTAATACATTTTCTTCATAGTCCATGGCGTCCTTTGCATCTTTTAATCCATAACGTACCTCAAATAAATCAAGGGTAAGTGATCCCCCCATAAGATATTTATCATATTCCGCAAAAACTTGATCATATTCTACCCGGTTCGCGTGAAATTCCTTCTCCACTTTACACAAATCCCTGGCAAATTCATGTGATAGGTACATTAATACAGTTTCGGTGTAGAATACATTGGAACCCAGGGGTATGTTGGCGGCTGCTATCGCCCGGAGTGAAAGAAACGCCGACATATTTAATATATTATGTGTTCTTGGCCTTAACAGCCTGTCGAGCCAGGATAATTCTCAAGCCCCTGGTGGTATTTTTACCATATTTATTAAATGTATCCTTACGCTTATCGTTGCCGTTGCGGCGGGCGGTGTCGTCTTGCTTACCCATTTAATATATATTCGTATTATATCTTTAATAATATCTCACCATGGGAAACAATAATACCATATTAAAAAAACAATTAAAAGATCTTACTGATAGACACAATAAACTAAAGGATCTTTTAAGTGCTGATGTTGTGGCGTCCTTTGGAGAAACCCAGCATGATATTGATGTTTTGAGTAGATTTGTCACATGGATCCACGATAACTACTGGGATATCTAGTTCATCGTGCTTGCTAAGACGGCTGCATCCTGTGCCATGTCGCGCGTGTCAGTATCCTGCGGGTTCGCCGCAATGTCCGTAACCATCTGTTTTGCCGCATTCATTAAATAATCAGAAAATTTGCCCAGCTGGTCAGCCGTTAGCAGTTCTGCCACTGGCGCCTTCTCAACCTCCGTCTCTGTACTCCCCGCTAATCCAAGGGAATATAGCTTTAAGTTGTCAGAGGTTACATTCTCACATTCAGGTTGCTCTGTACGGTACGAGTTAACTTTCTTAACCGGGGTGTTCTTGGCGCCTGGCGTAGTGGCCCACGGGAATGTAGTTTGAACCACATCTTCCGAAGCAAAACAAGAATACTTGTCTTCGGTCGAGTTATATACTAACACCTGACCATCTGTGCATTTGTTCGACCGTACCTTTTCCTGACATTTGGAAAAGTCCGTGTTCCATGTGGGAAAAGTTCCTTGCATCCCATAATACAGCAGATGACGTATCTCAGATATATCCATTTCACGGAGCAGGCCCTCAGCGGCCTTAGTTAAGTCATCCTCATTGTCGAGATCAACGACTGGGACCGTTGCCTCCTGAAGAACTGCCGCCTCCTGTCTCGCGGCCTCCATCTCGAAGATGGCGGCCTCGGTGTCGATGCCGGCGTCGGGGCCCTCACCGGCCAGCGCGACTCTCTGCCGCTCGGCGGCCTCGGCGTCGGTCATCTGGACGGGGAGGGCGGATGCCATCGCGGATGCGCCGGCAGCGACAAGGGGTCCGAGAACAGGGATCTTATTGAGGGTGGATGCCACCCCGGAGATCGATTTGGTGGCGGGGAGGGTGGATGCCACCTGGGCGGCGTGCTCCGCCTTACCCTTACCACACACCACACAGTTTTGCTCGGGGTAGTTGAACATCGCCCCCGTCGTCCACTCAAACTCTGGGTTTATGGTGCCATCTGTGCACCAACCCGCGGTCTCGTATGTGGAACAAGTTTTATCCTTACCATTCTCCCAGCCAGGGGTGTCCACCCTCGATGGTCCGACTCCGTAAAGGCGCATGTGCTCCGCGGTGTGTTGATCCTCTGTGTAGGCCTCCTTACATTTATGCAAACAGTACAGAGTGATAATTATTATGGTTATTGTTATAAATATGGTTTGGGTATTGTCAATCCTCATTATAATATATATATATTAGTATTCCTGGCGCAAGCATATATCAATAGACTCATAACATGGGTCTATTGATTTATCTTTTTTAATATGTATTTATTGTTTTTACTTCCCATATAAATGATGAGCGAGGGGGTTCTTTTTGAGCACATTGGCCGCCAGTTTCAGGTTGCAGCTGCGTGGGTCCTTGTTTCCCTTATAGGAATTTGTCTGGTAATACTTGTCCTGTACATAGGTCTGGTTCTGTGCTGTCGTGGGTGCGGGCTGACCCTGTACCACTGTTGTTGCCATGTCCTTAACCTGTGTGAGGGCTCCGCCCGCCTGGAGGGCATCTCCGCGTACATTCATTCTGCCTGCATTTCCTTCTCTATCCTTTTGTCCCCTGAAGACACTGGGTCTTATATTTGTTGGTGCCACCTCGTAGCCCCCTTCAAAGTTGGTTATCCCTGGTGCCGCTGGTCCCAGAAAATTCCTTTGGAATTCGTTACGATCGCCCTTATTACGCGTTGGGTTATCCTGCACAGAGGGCATCGGAACAATATCCTTCGCTGGTCCATACTGTAACCCGTCGTCCCGCGTTGTTGTGACAGATCTGTTGGTTTGGCGTTTGGTTTTTTCGAAATTCTGGTGACCCGTCTGTCCTGTGAGGGCGCCGCCCTGTCCCTCTGCCCTTCCGCGGACGGGGGGTCTTCTTGACCACTGGGCTGCTGTCGTGGCTGGCTTGTTGTGTATGACCTGCCCCACCTGCGAGGGTTTGGATACGAAGGAGCCCGCTGGACCCGTTCGTCCGGGGAGGGTATTCAGTTTGTATCCATTCACATTATTGGGCATCGTTCTGTACAGTTGCTGAAATCCACCATAGGCAGGTATAGCTGGTCCTATTCCCAGACCAGGCCCCACATACTGCTTTTCCATGGGCTGAACGCTGTTCATTTTCCCAGACACATCCTGACGGTCGTAGTAATTATAAACGGGCTGGCCGCTGGGGTTTCTCCCTGAGGTGGGGGCTACCGTGGCGAAGCTCCCCGTTTCCTGTTTGGGCGGTAAGAGATTCGGGTTGGTGTTTCTGTTTATTTCCTGTGCCATGGAATCCTGGGCCAGATAATGTTGCTGGGCAACATCATAATCAGCCTGTTGAATGGGGCCATCCTCAAATACTTCGCCCTGTGTCCCCACGGCTGTAGGAAGATTTGGGGCAAAATTTTCCTTCTTTTCACATAAAACTTTTCCAGCATAGATTAGGCCACTAATCGCTATGATAGACAAGGGGTCCATAGTTATTATACATAATTATTTATTTGAACAATACCTCTGAAGGAAAAGGCCATTCTGTAATTCGGCACGGGTGCTCATGGGCTCATAGTTCATGACCCTCTGGGGTAATTTGCACTCGACATTCTGGGAAGGGAAGGAATATGGGTGTTGCTGGTAGTATTTCTCAAAAGCCGATGTGCTCTGGGGTCGCAGGGCATCATCCACATCGATAAACTCATGGGGGGCACCCTTCCCCGCCATGTAGGGCGCTGTACCATACTCAACACAGCTGGGTCTGCAGCAATTATTGAGACTACTGGGCTGGGGTGGGGTCATGATTTCCTCATTTGCCCTGTATTCGGGGACTGCATGTGCCTGTACGTGCTGAATACCTGGTTGTAAAGTCCAAGGATTTGGTTCCATTTAGTATACTCTGGGATTTTTTATTCTTAGCCCATTCCACCTTGTCCGCCACTACCACCGCCGCCTCTCATACCAGATCTCCCCTGGTTACTTGAGTCGAGGCCGGCGAAGGCCTCGAGCTGCACACCCCTGGCGTCGGGGCTGCATGTGGTGGGTGAAAAGCGACACCCCTGGGCGCCTGTCTGTGGACCATATGCCGCCATAGCAAACCCGGTCTGGTCGTTGGGGATGGTCGTGGCGGGCATGGACATAAAGCGCGACGCGGCTGGGTTACGTGTTACCTTACGGTCTCCCAGGGACTGGTCGGGAAGGAAGGTATCGTCCAAATATGTTGCTATCTGTTTCTGTACCTTGGGATAATAACATGCACCTGGTCTGTCGGGGTATTCCGTATAATCACTCAGTAGCACATTAGCCATGGGGTTGTTTAAGCTGGGGGCCTCACACACCTCCCTCCCCAGGGATGGGGAGACCCGCCCATCGGCCTGGGCAGGTCGCATGGTGGGGTTAACCATAATATCCGAGGTGTAAAATGCGTACAAGACACCCAGTGCCACCACGGCGAGGACAAATACCCGACTATCCTTCTGAATTATAAATAACACAACAGAAATGTATATAATGAAACGGGTAGTTGCGTTGACTCTTTCGTTTACGTCCTGTTTATCATTAGGCCAGAACGAAAGAAGATTTTTTGATAATAATTGGGGGTCGTCAAACCACACTGACATTGTTTATTACTTTAATGATGTATTATTTATGAGCCCATATTCATGTTCCCAAACATACTCATGAGTCCCGACAGGGCATTCATATCAACGGGTTTTCCATCTTCCCCGCCCTGACCCTTCTTCACCATCTGGTCAGCAATGCCCTCGATGGCTGACAGTGTTTCCTGTGGAATTGAATTAATGGTAGTACCCAAAATCACCAGGGTCTGGATATACTGCCAGATTGCACCCTTGGTGGAATCAGACACCTCAGCAGTCCAAACCTTCTCGATATTAATTGCCTTTAAAAACTCAATCTTACCGGAAGTGAGGATGCTCTCATCCTTAGCCATTATGGCAGTCTGGTGGGGGCCAACGGAATCCATAAACAGGGAGACGAGACTACGTGGATTTGCTTTCTTAATCACCGCCAAAGTCGAGCGGTATTTACTAAATGACTTCTCCTCTGGGAACGTCTGGATTAATTCGTCCATGAACTGCTCGAGCATATTGGTAAAAGCACTAACACTCGCCATTTCTATTAACATAGATTGTTTTCTTTAATTTAAAACGCTTCCGATGAAATCTTTTCGCGAACCGCGGAGCCCTGGGATACTATAAAATATACCATAATGGCATTTAGCATAGCGGGTTTACAGTAGGCGCTCAGTTCCTGTTTGGGTTCATTGTTCATTCTCTGTCTGGCATAAATATATGCCGAGGTCATTGCGGCTGCTGCCATGGCTGCCCCCTCAGGTGTCCGTAAATGTTCAGATAATTCCATTTATACTTTATTACTTTATTATATTTCTGCTATCTGCAGCACCTGGCATGAGAACATCGTCCTCATCGGGAACGGGAATCTCGGGTTGCCCGGGGGGCTGGGGAACCTGGATGCTCTTAACTTCCTCATCATCCTCCTGTGGTACTACGTCTTCCTGGGTAATACTCTCCTGTCCTGAAATTTCTTCCCCAGGGGGGGCGACTCCCGCCCCTGGCAACACCTCCCCTGGGGTCTCCTCTTCATCACCAGAGTCCAGGATTTCGGGGTCTTCTGTATCAGAACCCATATGGCTCTCAACATCAACCTCATCGGAGTGGGTCTGGCTCATATACGCCTCCAGGATCTTCTGGGTGGGAACAAGCTTCTTCACTACCTTTTCAAGACAAATCCTGTTAAGTTCTGATATCTTATCCACCTTCTCATCATCTGTTAAATCTGCCTGAAACCAATAGGGATCCTTGTAAACAGCCTGGGCACATTCCTCGTAAATCATATAGATAAAATCCTCGATCTTGGGAAGACGGAGGGGGATCTTCTTCTTCACCTCATTAAGGCGGATGGACGAAAGGATCTTTACCTTACCGACAAACACTGCGGCAATGAGATCTCCCAGGAAACTACACGCCTTGGTTACCTCATCGGCATGCTGTTTGACCATACCCTGGTTCCATGATTTCACATCTCGCAAATATTCCTGGAACTTAAGAAGTGTGTTCTTGCCCTTGGAATCAATTACGGCACGGCTATGCATTTCTTCAAACGAAGCCAGTAAAAACGGAACCAGAATCTCGTTCAGTTCCTCCATGTACTCCCGCTGAGCCACTGCTAAAATATTGAGATCGGATGAACCCTCCATATTTTAACATATCATGATTATATTTTTTATTACTTTTCGCGCGAATATCTACCAGCTACCTTTTTCAAATTAATGAGACTGGGTAATTTAAATTCTTCCTCCAGAACATGTCTTTCGGTCTCTTGGGCTTCCTTGGGCTTCCTGCCCTTCTCCCAGTTTACATACACTGAAGTATCATTCATACGACGAGTTTTATAGCCACCATTTTTTAGTTGTCTGTCTATGTAATCCGTAGCCAGAACCACGTTGTACACAGGACAACCCATGACCCATGTAGGGAGGGTAACCATAACGTGAACCTGGTTCATTTCCGACGCACTCTTGATTTTACGAGAAACTATTTCCAACAGTTTACCGTAGGTTTCCTTCCGTATGACCTTCTTCTTTTCTTTATCTTTTTGTAGTTCGGCCGCGGGGACTAAACCCATCTTATCATTATTCCAGTTTTTTGTTCAGCATCTTTAACACACTATTTACTTATAGTGGTCTATTGAGAGTGGAACAGCGCTACCTGAGTTGTTGATCGAAAGGGACTTTAACACCGCCTCCATACCACTACTCGAGGGGTTTATGGCTTTAAGGAGCTCGGTGTCAGGGAGGAAGGCCGACGCACACCCGCTGCTGGGAAGCGATCCCTGGGGACCCGACGCATCTGCTGCAGGAACCTGGGTTCTTACCGAGGAGACGGTGAAAGTGTCCGTGTCACCCTGCTCAATAACCTTACCCATGAGCTCAGTGACAAAGTATCCCGATGGGTCATAAAACATGAAACGGGTGTCGTACATGGTTCCACGTGGTCCTGAGTATTTGTTCACATATATGGTTTCCAGGGGGACAAGACACTTCTTAGTCTTCTCCTTCATAAATTCCTGGATGGTTTCAATAATAGAACCAATCTTACCTGGGGAAATATCTGTCAAATCCTGGGTATATAGGGACATGTCAAGGGGATCGGGATCTTCGTTAACATTGAATTTAGCAACGGGCTTCTCCCACCCTGAAAATCCGAAATCAACAAATCCCTCCTTGCTCCCCATAAACACAAAGAACAAAATTACTAAAATTAGGATGAGTGTACAGTTCATTTAGTATATTGCGTTAAAATATTTTAAACAAAAGTCTTGTTTAAAGCAGACCATGAGTATCTTGATATTTAGCCGAAGGTGCCCACATTGCATAAATGTTATAGACTTTATAAAAGAAAACAAACCCCTTCACAATCTTGTTACGTTTCATGATGTTAATGTCAAGGGAATTCCACCCAAATTACATGATAAAATTACAAGTGTCCCATCATTGATTACCAAAGATGGTGGCATCCTGACAGGAAAGGAAATTCTCCCCTGGTTCCAAAACATACTACCATCTGAGTTTTCAGGAATGGGTGGGGGGATGAGTTCACAAAATCTTGATGGGAACGACGAGGTCGGGGATTTCTTTGCCCTGGACGATTACTCCGCCCCGCTCGCACCACCCATGACCAAAGACCTACAGAATAAGATAGACATGAAGGTAAATGACGCATATACAGACAGATCACAGAATTAAAGAATACACGGGAATATACTGTAGATGTTATTTAAAACAATTCAGGCCAATGCGCTCAAATCATGCTTCGAAGTTTTGAAGGATATTATAAATGACGTGAACATGTTTTTTGATGAGGAGGGGATGAAGATAGTAGCCCTGGATAATGCTAAGGTGGCTCTCATAAATATGAAATTAGAGGGGGACAAATTTGAGGAATATAGCTGTCCCGAACCCGTTAAGGCGGGTGTGAATGTATCAAATCTGTTCAAACTTTTGAAATTTATTACATCAAATGACATACTTACCATAGAAATCAATAATACGGAACATATGGAAATACTGATTGAAAATGATATCAAACATACAAAAACAAAATTCAGACTGTCACTTCTGTGGATAAATGACGACGAATTACAGCTTCCCAAAATTGAATCAACCTGTACAACAATCATACCCAGCATAGACTTCCAGAGAATATGTAGGGATATGGGAAATATAGCATCCGACGTATATATTTACAGAAAGGATAACCTCCTGGAAATATCATGTAAGGGAGATTTCGCAAATCAGGAAACACAACTTGACACTGAACAAACTGAATTCCAGGGTAAGATTGGTAACATGTATTCACTTAAATATATACACCTATTTACGAAATCTACGGGAATGTGCTCCACCATGAAAATCCAACAGACTGCACCAAGCGATAAAATGCCCATCACATTCATATATGATGTAGCAAACCTGGGTAAAATAGAATTTTATTTAGCTGCCAAATTAGACGAGTAACAAAACAGAATCATCCTCATCACATACAGTTGTGTTTATCATAGTTTCAATGATAACTTTAGGGAAATCATATTTCATTATATCCTTAAATTTAACATCCTGACCATGGAAATCTCCACGGGGACCAGCAACACGACGAAGCCGACCACCTATATCCATGGTCTTATCTACCCCATCGCTACTTGCCCAAGCACCAGTAATGGGTAAATGAAATTTCATCCCCTCCCTGTGCCGAGGGGGCCAGGCGAAATCCTCACCCTTGTGGGATACCCAGTTATAACTCTTGTTGGAAAAGGTGTACTTTACATTGACAAGTATATTGGAGACATTGGAGGGCTGCGTGGCAAAATATGTATCGATGGTACGCTCCCCCTCAGTGCGAAACTCAGAGGTGATGTCCCGGTAATACCAGGCACTCGCATCATCCCTGGACCAGTGGCGCGCTTCGTCACACCATGCTCCCAACAAATCACCATCCAGAACCGAATCAGCCTGGTAATATAAATACGCGCGGCGCACACTATAATCAGGGGCGTTCCAAAACACATGAAACTGGTAACACAATTCATTAAAAATATTCACCAAATAACTAATTCCTTGACTTTTGTTCATTCTTTCTATTATTGATATATATTT
>Ga0075447_10001524_pt1 | contig 10848 bp, 9 predicted proteins | sample CoawatmetaG10DNA_FD_72352 | JGI IMG/M metagenome (GOLD analysis project Ga0075447, IMG submission 72352) | Marine microbial communities from the West Antarctic Peninsula - Coastal water metaG104-DNA | ecosystem: Environmental > Aquatic > Marine > Coastal | place: Atlantic Ocean: West Antarctic...
CTATTATTGCTGCGACAAGTCTTACCGACGCAGCACAACAGGTTGTTAAAGCCGCAGGGGGTAACTAAACATGTCTATCTTAATTAACAGTGACACCAAAGTTATCTGTCAGGGTTTTACTGGCGGGCAGGGCACCTTTCACTCAGAGCAAGCCATTGAGTACGGTACAAAAATGGTTGGTGGTGTAACTCCCGGTAAGGGCGGCACAACCCATCTTGGACTACCGGTATTTAACACAGTGGCCGAAGCTGTTGCAGAGACAGGGGCAGAAGCCTCGGTTATCTACGTACCAGCACCGTTCTGTAAAGACTCTATTCTTGAAGCTGCTTATTCAGGCCTTAAGCTGGTAGTTTGCATTACCGAAGGCATTCCTACTCAAGACATGCTTGAGTGTAAAGTGGTTTGCGACACCTTGGGTGTGCGTCTTATTGGGCCAAACTGCCCAGGTGTCATCACACCTGGTGAATGCAAAATCGGTATTATGCCGGGTCATATTCACTTGCCAGGTAAAGTTGGTATTGTGTCGCGTTCTGGTACTTTGACTTATGAGGCAGTTAAGCAGACTACCGACTTCGGCTTTGGCCAGTCTACCTGTGTGGGCATTGGCGGTGATCCAATTCCTGGGTCAAGCTTTATTGACATCTTAGAATTGTTTGAAAAAGACCCAGTCACTGAGGCCATCGTTATGATCGGCGAAATTGGTGGTACTGCAGAAGAAGAAGCTGCGGCTTACATCAAAGCCAATGTCACCAAGCCTGTTGTTTCCTATATTGCTGGTGTAACAGCCCCAGCAGGTAAGCGTATGGGCCATGCTGGTGCTATTGTTTCTGGTGGTAAAGGCACAGCAGATGAAAAGTTTGCAGCCCTAGAAGATGCCGGTGTTAAAACGGTACGCAGTCTTGCTGAGATTGGCAATGGCCTGAAAGAAATTACTGGCTGGTAAGGTTGTTTAGTAGTTAAGCAGTTAAAGAAAAAGCGGCCTACGGGCCGCTTTTTTATTCTTCAGCTACGTAATGAAGACTTTATGCAGTTAGGACACCAGTAATGAAGCCGCCGTATAAAGTTAAAAATACGGCCAATCCTGCTGTAAAGTTGATTAGCGCCACAAACATATCGGTGCCTTGAATAACGGTAGGGTTTACTGGCTATTGAGCCGCTTGAGTTCTTTGGCCAATCTTTTGTGACATTCAGGAGTGGCATCGGTAGAGTAAACCATAAGCATACCTTCTAATACTTGATGGAATATTCATTCAAATCAATATGCCCATAGACCCAGTCTTGTCGCCCGAGTCGGTGGCATTGGTAAAGTTGCCTCGTGAGCGTGCTAGTTTCGATATTCCCTAAAAGGAATCTTTCTTTTAAGGCAGCGACGCAACACCGTTCTGCAATTTTAATCGACTGCTGGACGAATCCATCCTTCGATTTACGATCATCAAATATGCCCTCTTGATTTCCAGCCATATATGCGGCGCGGTAAAAATCCTCATTATTTGTATACATACTTACGATAGAGTGGACATAGAATTTAGTGCTCTCAACGGGATCGCCGAACATCGGCTTAGACATGACGCCTCGCAGGGCTATGACCAACTCAGTAATTAGCTCCTGATAGATATCACTTTTTTTGCCAAATAAGTTGTGGATCGTCTGAACAGATACACCAGCTTTGTCAGCGAGCTGACTTAGAGTGAATGCCTCCAAGCCTTCTGAAGCAATTAAGTGTTTTGCGATATTGAGGATACGGTTACGACGCAAAATTTTATTCGCATGACGAGTACTGTTTTCCGGAGATCTCCCTTTAGCGTTCATTGAGCTACATTAAAAGCTGATTTCTATAAATTTGGCTTGCTATCTAAATTTGATTAGGTGTAAAATTTAACTGTTAGTCAAATTTGTTGGTAAGTAAAATTTAATGTACCATAAAAAGTCATTTTAAATACTATCATGAAAAAAATAACATACCTATTAAAGTATCTACGGAAACTTGGGTTTAAACTATACGAAATTCCCTTGATCTCTGAGCTGCTGGAGACACAAGAGTTAAAGGCTTCTTTTGTAATGTGTTTTGGTAATATTTTTGTGAGCCCTTTCTCGATGATCATAATGCGTCACAAGACCCCAGCAAGCAGAAAATAATGGAATATCTGACGATTAATACTTTACGCAGAGTAGGGCGATACTTAGCCCTGCTCACCGTCTTTATTCTCGGCGGCTGCACGGTTATACCTGGCGTGCACATCTCTAGCGACGGAGTACTTGGGAAAGGTGCCTCGCAGAGTGAGAGTGTGGAGCTTATTCCAATCACTCATGCCCTTATTGTTGAGATGCAGTCTGAGAAATCTTGGACCGTGCAAGTGGCGAGTTTTGCTAACAAGTCTAAAGCACAACAAATGCAAAGAGCTCTAGTGTCTGAGGGATTCAATATTTTCAGCAAAAATCTTAAAACAAAGGGTAACGACCTTCAGCGGGTATATATAGGCCCGAAATTAGACAAGAGTAGTGCTCAGGCTATAAAGCAGAAAGTCGATTCACAGTTTGGTACAGAGAGTATTGTTTTAGATAGTACTGAGATCGACAGCAGTTCAAACATGCCTCTACAGGAGCAGATGGACAGCTACATCTATCGTGTAGCTCCGGGGGACGTGCTCAATATCACGGTCTGGGAGCATCCTGAGCTGACGATCCCGCAGGGGGCGCAAAGGACACCTTGTGAAGCGGGCAATGTGATTCACTCTGACGGGACAATTTATTATCCATATGTTGGCAAGGTCTCCGTTGAGGGTAAACATGTCACTGAGATTAGGGATTTCATTATAAAAAAATTGGCTCGATATCTTGAGAGACCTCAGGTCGATGTGTCCGTGGCATGCTTCCGATCTCAGCGCGTATTTGTATCTGGCGCGGTGCTCAATCCGGGTATGGTGGCTGTTACGAACGTACCCATGACATTACTTGACGCGTTAAACGATCGTGGCGGCATTGCACCCAACGCAGACTGGCGCTCAGTCACTTTGACCACAACCCGCGATGGTGAGGTGACCAAGCAGACCCTCGATCTCTCTGCACTTTACCAAATGGGGAATCTGAGTCAGAACAGATTACTTAGATCTAATGATTTGGTTCATGTGCCGCGCAACGACGCTCTTAAGGTGTTCGTGATGGGTGACGTGATCAAAGCTGGGACCCAGCGAATTGACCGCAATGGTTTGACACTTGCCGAGGCGCTCAACAATGTCGGTGGTATCAATGAGGCTTCAGCTAGCGCTTCGGGTATTTTTGTATTGAGGGCCAGCGATTCTGCCTCAAAGATTGTTGACATTTATCGGCTTGACGCATCCATGGGCCCCATGCTCATCCTGAGTACACAGTTCAGGCTCAAGCCAATGGATATTGTATATGTTACCTCAGCCCCCATCGCGCGCTGGAACAAGCTGCTGAATCAATTGACCAGTAGTCTCAGTGGCATCTACCAGGTCGAGGTAATTCAACGTGGTAATTAATCAAAATATGCTTTTGCGTCGATACGTCGGGGCAACTGTAATAGCAAAGGTCGGCGTCACATGTTGAATGAGATAAATCAAGGGCAAACATCTGGCGCGCAGTTTGATGACGAGATAGATCTATTAAAGTTGCTGGGTATTTTGCTAGACGGACGCTATATTATCGCAGCCTTCGTTATCATGTTTGCTACCTTTGCGGTCCTCTACGCTCTGGTGTTGGATCCCATCTACCGCGCTAATAGCTTCATTCTAATTGAAAAAAACGCTCAGGGTATCCCCGGGCTTGACGATACGGCGGAGATAATTGCCTCTGAGACCTCGGTCGTCCAAGAGCTGCACCTTTTAAAGACTCGTATGGTATTGGGTAAAGTGGTGGATGAGCTTGACCTCACGACACATGCTTCACCAATCTATTTTCCAGTGATAGGTGCTGCCTTGGCTAGGCGTCACGCCGGTGCAGGTCCTGCAGATGCCGCGTTTGGGCTCGAAAGCTATGCCTGGGGCGGCGAAAAGTTTCGCATATCATACCTGCAAGTGCCGAGGAACTACCTAGACCAGCCTCTAGAATTCGTTGCCCTTGATGAGCAACAGTTCTCGCTGTATCACAATGATGAGGAACTTTTGACAGGCACCGTCGGTGAGAAGGCTTTGGGTCTAGATGGTGAGATGCAAATTCTAGTCGACAGTTTTATTGCTCGGCCAGGCACTCGATTTGAGGTGAGAAAGTCAGGCCACTTTGATGCTATGTTAAATCTGAAAGCTAGTCTGTCGGTGTCTGAGAAGGGTAAGAACACGGGTATAATAGAGATCGCGCTTGATGGAGCAGACAGGCATTATATTTTGAAGGTTGTGGACTCGGTAACGAACAACTTTTATCACCAAAGTATGCAACGCCTGTCATCAGAAGCAGAGGGTACTCTCGACTTTCTGGAACAGCAGATTCTAGGTGTGAAGGCTGACCTCTCCTATGCAGAGGAGGCGCTCAATGACTTCAGGAGCGAGCGCGTCTCAGTGGACCATATGCTTGAGGCGGAAGCTGCTCTGGATAGCCTGGCCCAGATCGAGTCGGACATCAGCGCAATGACAATTAGTGAGGTGGAAATTTCGCGCCGTTTCACTCCAATTCATCCCAATTATATTTCGTTCAAACGTCAGCAGGAGAATCTCCAAGAACAGAGGACTAAGCTAAAAGCTAAGCTGGCACAGCTGCCCGACACACAGAAGAAGATACTAGCCCTCACGCGAGATTTTGAGGCTCACAAGACCATCTTTGCTTCACTTGATAGCCGTCGGCAGGAGTTATCGATGTTGAAGGCCAGCAGAATGGGCAACGTTCGCCTAATGGACGAGGCTGCACTTCTACCCAATACCGTCGTCCCTAAGCGTTCGCTTATCGTGATACTTGGCACGTTACTGGGTGGTATGCTTGGCGTCGTGATTGTAATGCTACGCTCTTTTTTAAAGGTAGGCATTATCGATCTGAAGACGTTCACTGATTTGGGGCTGACGGTCCATGCCACGATTCCTTATTCTGATAAGCAGCTGTCCGCAAGCCCTGCTAATGTTCGACCTAGGCAATTTTTGTCGAAGAAGATCAAGACAACAGTAAATTACAATCTTCTGGCGAAAGATTATCCCGATGACTCAGCAATCGAGGCACTCAGGAGTTTTCGGACATGCCTTCGATTCTTGATGTCGGATAGCAAGAATAATAGGGTGATGATTTCAAGTGCCAGCCCCGGTGTGGGAAAGTCCTTTGTTAGCGTTAACCTTGCGACTTTGATTGCAAATTCGGGGCTGCGTGTGCTGATTGTTGACGCTGATATGAGAAGAAGTTATCTACACCGAACATTTAGTGTGAAGTCAGAGAATGGATTGGCTGAGATCCTGGCTGGAACGATCAGTGTGAGAGAGGTGATTAGGACAACCAAGGTGGATAATCTCTACTTCATACCGCGGGGTAGGGTTCCCAGTAACCCATCCGAATTACTGATGGGCCCAATGTTGGCTAAAATTTCCAAGGAGTTAAGCGAAGAGTATGACGTGGTATTCTTTGATACGCCACCAATTCTGGCGGTGACTGATGCCTCAATTGTTGGGCTGCATTGTAGCACGAATATGATGGTTGCGCGCTTTGGGGTATGCACAAAAACGGAGATTAACGCAGCGAAAATCCGCTTTGAACTCAACGGTAACGCAACTAAGGGTGTCATTTTTAACGCGGTCGAAAAGAAGACCAGTGGCTACTACTATGATGACGCATTCCTTTTTAGTGAAAAACTAGGGGACTATCGCAAATTGCCCGCTATTGGGGAGGTCCAATATGGCTGACAGAAAAATCTATTAACGCCTGAAGAGCTCGACGCGTTGTCAAATATTGATTAGCAAGCTTGCTAGTAAAAGCTAGATCCCAGCGTTCTAAAGTCTGCCTGAAGCTAGGTGGATTCAATCTTGTAAAGTTACCATTGAATCGACAAAAAATGGGTGAACATTGGCTACTCTGCATGGAAGAGGAATGCCCTTTAGAGCACTAGCACCTGAAACTACCGTGTCTACCAATTTCACCACCCGGGGTCTGTAAAATGGTGATCTTGAAGCTGATGCCGGAACTTATGACAACTCATTTTCAGATAGAGTTTCATTACAGTACTTGGAGTAAGCGAGCTATAACTCAAATCCCAGATATTAGATTCATTTACGCCTTTAAAACAATGAGTTGATGGGCTGATTTTGCATGTTTCTATTCGACATTACATATTCTCGCGTATTAGAATAAGGGATCTGATTCGAGTTCTTTAATGCGAAATTTTCAAACTTATTCCAATGACGTCTCAAGTATCAGCTTGCAAAGCCGTCTGTTGTATAGCTCTGGTATTGTTAGTCACGCCCTCAAAGAGGCGGCAATCGGTGTATTCGTCCTGTTTTACTACAAGCAGGTACTGGGACTGTCGGGGACCCTGACCGGTCTTGCTATCGGCATCTCAATTATCTGGGATGGTGTCAGCGACCCTCTGATTGGCGCCTGGTCAGACCGCTTGCGCTCGCGCATTGGGCGCCGTCACCCTTTAATGATCGCAGCTGTTATTCCAATGGCTGCGGGTTTTATCATGCTGTACGGCCCACCCGACAATATGCTGAACGATCAAGTTGACTTGTTTGCCTGGCTACTCATCAGCTTGCTGCTAGTGCGCACAGCCCTGACCTTTTTTATGGTGCCCTATTTAGCTCTGGGTGCAGAGATTACCGACGACTATCATGAGCGCACACAGCTAGCTGGGATGCGAACTAATTTGGCCTGGATGATCGGTACTCTTACCGCGGCCACCGGCCTGATATTTGTGTTCAACGAAGAGAGCGGTGTAGACGGACGCTTCCTCATCGACAATTACCATTTTTTTGGCTGGGTTAATGGTCTGCTTGTGATTCTATTTAGCGTGATCTGTATCGCAGGTACCTGGCGATACATCCCTAAACTTGCCAGCGGTACGACACACGTTAGCAGTAATATGCTACGTGATATATTTATCACGTTTCGCAACAAGAACTTTTGTTACATCGTAATTTTGGATATGGCCGTGGGCGGTATTAGCAGCATTACCGCCACATTGCTAATGGTGACGTACACCTATTTCTGGCAGTTGGATGCGATCCAAACTTCCTTACTGTTTGCCGGTCCTATTATTCTCGCGGTACTGATGTCGGCCGTGTTTTCCAAGCCTCTGAATCGGCTGTTTGAAAAACAACAAATACTGCGCCTCACCTGCGCCCTGACCAGCATTAATCTAGTTTGGCTGACGCCATTGAAATTGTTTGACCTACTGCCAGATAACAGCACGGTGGTGTTCGCCTTGATCTACGTCAACTGGGCAATTCATATGACCATGACTATTGTGCGCGTGATTACCGTTCACTCAATGCTGGCCGATATCGTGGATGAGCAGGAGTTGGCCACTGGCAAGCGTCAGGAGGGTGTCGTTTTTGCTGTGGCTTTCTTTTCCTCCAAATTCATGGGCGCTTTTGGTTACGTGATAGTCGGCCCGTTTCTAGACCTTATAGGTCTGCAGGCTGGAGCACAACCAGGTGAAGTGTCTAGCACGGTAATGTGGGGTCTCGGCCTACTTATGGGCCCGGGACTAGCAATTATCATGCTGCTACCGATATGGATGTCATTCAAGCTGAACATGAGTCACGCCAGTCAATTGGAAGTGCGCCAGGCCCTGTCACAGTCAGAATGAGCAGCCGAGAGCAACGACAGCACCCCCGTCAGCAAAAGAAAGTTGCTCTGAGTGTAAAGCTTGGTCTATCGATGCCAGTCAGCAAAGATGCCGCTGAGACCTTGGCCAGCAGTAGTATCTTAGTGTCTAAGTGCTGGAATGATCGGACGAAATCTACGAAGAGGGTGATACGAGCATGATGTTCCGCACAAATTGGCGGAGGTTTCAGGCATGTGTTGCCTAATGTTACCCATTAGTTTGATCTGACTGAGTTGGCAGTGCCTCGGCACAAGCTAGTGGCTAATAACTGACTTGATAGAGGAATAAACTACAGGCTGTTGAGTTTGTTAATTTCTTCATTTAACAAAACGTGAAGCTCGGGGTTGGCATCGGCCGCGTACACCAAAAGTATGCTCTTCATGACCTGGTGACGAAATTGACTTAAATCAATGTAGCCGAGAACCCAGTCAATTCGAGCAAGCCGATGACTATTGTGAACCTTGTCTCGAATTACTACGGAATCGATATTTCCTAACAACAGCCCTTGCTCGTACCACTTCTTATTCGGTGCTGCCAGCTGCTGTGCTCGCCGGAAAAGTCCATCTGGAATTCTAGGGTCAAACAATCCTAGATACTCTGCCGACTTAAATGCGGCGCGATAAAAATCTATATCTTTCTCGTAGATGTCAGCCACGTTATTGACGAAGAACATTGTATTTTCAACGAGACCGATAGGCGGATCGAGGTTAGTGACCTGCATTTCTTCAATTAAAGTCGAGACCAGCTCGCTAACGATGTCACTTTTTTTTCCGAATAGGTTGTGAATCGTTGGTGTAGTAACCCCAGCCTCTTCGGCAAGTTCACTTATGGTAAAGTCTTCTATACCTTTTTCAGCAATCAGACGCTGTGCGACATCAAAAATACGTTCACGACGCAATTTTTTATTTGCCTGGCGCGTTTTATCTCCTAATGCTGTTGTTCCGTTTTTCATCCTATTCAGTCTAGCACATGAGAGATGATCAACATAACACTTTTTGTTCTTAACTAAAACTGCAAAAAATGCCACCCAGACGGTTTAAAGAAATTACCAGCGCCTTGCAAAGGACTTTTGTCAGAGCTCGTATTCGCATCAATAAGTAATGGTGAGAGTGAGCTGGTCAGTATAAATCCCGGGGGCCGCTAATTGCGAGGCCGTAACGCTGCCATAAGCAGTCAAGGTTTGAGGGACGCCAGTTCCCGTGAGCGCCACATCTGTGGGAGAGGTATTTCCCCATACCGTGCTGAGACCTACATCTGAATAAACTTGGTATGCTAGATAATTTCCCTCTCCAGCTATCATTCGACGAGCTGGCGCATCAGCCGAATCGGATCCCGCAGAGGCGCCAGCATTTATGGTAATAATAGCCGCTGCGCCGGAGGTGCAGGTCGACACTATCGCGGCCATGGCTTCAAGAGCGATCGAAGCATTTGCGACAACACCGTCATAGGTTCCCAATGTCATTGAGCTGGAGTCCATGAAGCAGGAAGGTGCAATCGATGCGCTAACGCTCATGGTTGAAGTATCTGAACCAGCATAAGTATGAACGCTAGGATAAGCGGAGCAAAGTGCAATGGCCCATAAGATTGTGGATTTGAGCGTACTTTGGTTGGATTTCGGATTCATCGATCCTTAATTTTGTCAGAAAAGAGATCTCGAGACCTTTCACAAAAAGCGATTAATGACTATTCACCCGATTAATCTCTGAGATAATCCTTTTGTGGCACTCAGGAGATGCATCTGCAGCATAAATCATAAGCATGCTTTCTAATACTTGATCGCGATATTCATTCAAATTGATATAACCAATAACCCAGTCCTGTCTTCCAGAGCGATGACAGTCGTATAGCTCTCTTGTGAGAACTGTAGTATCAATATTCCCTAAGAGAAACCCATGTTTTAATGCACCTTTGCAGCATAGTTCTGCGAGGTTGAGTGATTGCTGGTAAAATGAATCTACAGATTCACGATCTTCAAACATTCCTGCTTTTTCACAAGCCATATACGCTGAGCGATAAAAGTCTTCTTTGCCTTCATACATTTCTAAAATGCTATCGACATAAAAAACTGCACTCTCAATGGGGTCATCAAAAACTGGTTTAGACATGATGTTTTGTAAAGCTAATACTAATTTTTCAATTAGTTCTTGAGTAATATCATCTTTTTTACCAAATAAGTTATGAATCGTTGGCGTAGAAACCCCAGCCTCTTCGGCAAGTTCACTGATAGTAAATTCTTCTAAACCTTTTGCAGCTATTTGGCGCTTAGCTATAGTGAATATGCGTTCGCGACGCAATTTTTTATTTGCTTGGCGAGTAGCGTCTCCAAGTGCTCTTACTGACTTTTTCATCTTCGGACCCTAACAAATAAAAGTTAGTCAAGGTAACACATTTTACTATTAATAAAATATAGGTACTGGACCCATCAGTCCTTACTTCTCACTTCCTAGCCTAAAAGAAAAATTTTCTTCAAACTTGACTTGAGAAAAGCGCGCAGTATGACTAGGTTACTTTGTCGGATTGTAGAATATCTAAATACGTTGGGCATCTCCGTTCTAGTATTGTCTATTGTTAAGCCGATCTTCCTGAGACTTGCTTGGTTTTTGAAGAGTGTTGTTTAAAAAAGTGGCCCAGGGGCTGCTTTTTATTGCTCCACAAGCTATTAGCCTGGGTGACCTAAATATCTTTCTTTCGGAACAAAATAAACAATTGCTGCACCCAAAATAATTTTTATGATCGCTCCTGGCCAAAATGGCCAAAACCCATACTCTAATGCTTTTTCAAGCCCATATAAAAAGGTCAGTTGGGCAATGCCACAGATTAAAATCAGTGCAGTTCCAATCGCCATGACGATTAAAACCTCGGCAAAGCTGTCCCCAAATCCGTTCTCTTGCAGTGCCCCACAAACATAACCGCCAACTAAAAAACCGTACAAAAAGCCGCCACTGCCGCCCAACAATGTGCCTATTCCAGACGCACCTTTGGCAAACACAGGCAAGCCAGCTAAACCTGCAATCAGATAAATGGCAATGACCAGCAGCCCTCGTTTACGTCCTAGCACAAACCCTACAACCAGCACCGCAAGGCTTTGCCCTGTG
>Ga0075447_10001525_pt1 | contig 10848 bp, 7 predicted proteins | sample CoawatmetaG10DNA_FD_72352 | JGI IMG/M metagenome (GOLD analysis project Ga0075447, IMG submission 72352) | Marine microbial communities from the West Antarctic Peninsula - Coastal water metaG104-DNA | ecosystem: Environmental > Aquatic > Marine > Coastal | place: Atlantic Ocean: West Antarctic...
TTTCATCCAACAAGTTTTGACGAGAAATTTTGGTTGGTGCAAAATGCAAAGTAGCAATTCTTGAGGTTATTTGACGATTAAACTCCTCTGGAAAAGGAGAGTTGATATCATAGGTACGCAGACCTGCCTCTACATGACCTACTGGTATTTTCAGATAAAAAGCAGCCATAGCTGTTGCCATAGAGGTAGTTGTATCTCCATGTACCAGAACGATATCTGGCTCTTCAATTTGTAAAACTTTTTTAACTCCTGACAATACATTACTGGTAATATCAAATAAATCTTGACCAGATTGCATAATATCAAGATCATAATCTGGTGTAATCTCGAACAACTCTAAAACTTGATCAAGCATCTGACGATGTTGTGCAGTTACACATATTTTTACATCAAAATTATCGTCCAAGGCACGTATTACAGGCGCCATTTTAATTGCTTCTGGACGAGTACCAAATACAGCTAATATTTTTACCATGATATCCTTACTATTATTTTAGAAGGTGATTTACCATTATAGTTATATATGAGGTGTTTATTATCAATAGAACAACCAAACTCTGGATAATATTGTGACTCTATTACTTTTAATTCTCCCTTGCCTTCAAAATTAATTTTCACTATATTTCCACTAATATTAAGACTAATAGAACCCTCTTGAACATGATCAACCACAACACTTGGATGTAGCGGAAGTACCAATCTAATTTTATGAATCCCTTTGCCTAAAATATTATCTACAATTTTGATTGAATTATTAGACACACTCCAGTGACGACAATGCAAAACCCCTTCTTTAAGTTTTTTATATCCATCATGACAAGCTGAAAAATTAACACTATTACTATCTTCAAATTTTTTTATATCAAATACTTTGGCACGACTTGCCACACGAAACCCTCTCCAAACCTCACTAGAATTTTGATTGTCAATATTGATAGTTGAGTGTAATTCAGTACTTCTTTGCTTGTAGCGATCTGTACCTATTTCATAAGTTGATATTCCAGAATTAACAATCACTCTTTTACCAAACAAGGACAACTCAAAACTCAAGGCATCGGCATGTCCATGCCCAGGAATGTAATCTGCTCCAATATCTGCAACATCAGCAATAATAACCACATTCTCGTCTTCTACTCGAATATAGCCAGACTCTTCAAGATGTGTCAATCGACTAACTTGGTTGTTTTTAAAGACAATACCAAGTCGGTCAGAATAACTTAATAATTCAACAAAAGATGGCGCTACACCTAAAGTGGAATCATTAAAAAAAGCTATCTCCCTATCTGGATGACACATAACCTTTAACCATTCAAGCATTTGTAAAGCTTTGTTTTCTAAATTATCTAGTAAACTCCTGTTATAAGCATGATGAATATTAATCAAATCTAATAGGTCTTCTAGGAAAATTGCATGATACATTGGTGATAATTCAAAATTACCACCGTCAGAAAGCACTTGTTCAGAAAGCTCTATGTTTATAATGGAAACTCCTAATTGATACCAATAATCAGCCTCTTCTCCCTTAAAAAATAGCCCTGCAAATACTAACGCTTTTGCATTTGCAAATAGATGATTTCCTAAAAGGTGGTATTCTAAATTTTGACTTAAAAATCTAGTTTGAATAACAAGCGAATCTAACCACATCTGCTTTACATTATTATTTGAATTCAGATCTAATAAAAACCATTTAATCCAATTAACAATTCGTAAAGAAGATGGGTAGGGCTCCCAACCATTGCCAAAGCCAAGTGGATTATCTTCAATCCACTTTTGGATTAGACTGCTATGCCAGGCTATCCTTTTTTCAGAATTGATAGCATTAAGATCGTCAAAATAATGTAGATTGTATAGCCACAACTTATCTTGTTTTTTAGTGTTCCAATCTTCAGATGTCTTGAGTGTAAATTCTTTATTCAAAAATTTAAAACTACTCTTGCCATAGATTCTTTGTGAACACTGAATAACTGGCTTGATCTTACTATGAGGATATGAATTTTTAGGAATATTAAATAGACTTACTTTAGGTTTGATAAATTTACGCTTAACCCTATTCAATATTTGACTAGCCTTCAAATACTTAATAGTATTGAATACAAGCTGAATTTTTTTAAACATTATTTACGCAATGAATTGGCAACTTCAATAGATACCCTTGAACTTTCCATTACTTCTTCATAAGATATAGGCGACTCCTCCCCTTTAATAATAGACTCAACAAAAGCTTTAGCACAAGCCTTTTGCCCTTTATCTTGCTTAAATAGTTTCATTTTCTTAAAACCAAACCAGCCATACCCTGTAAGTACACGGTAATTATCCATTTGCAAAACTGCATCATCACAAAAAACCTCTACGCGCTCTTTTGGAAATTTAGATCCGCCATTGGCCAAATAATGAATCGCTCCAAATGAGCCATCTTCAAAAGAAAGTATGATAGATGCCTTATCCTCTCTCACTTCAACCCCTGGAACGTTTCCTATCATAGTAGCAGTAAAACTGTTAATCTTGTGGCCAATTAGATGCCTCATAAGATCTATAAAGTGACACCCTTCACCGATAATCCTCCCTCCACCAATCAGGGAATTTTGCACCCAATGCTCAATAGGAATGGCACCAGCATTGACAGTCATAATAATAGATTTAGGAGATCTATGACTATTCAGTAACTCTTTCATTTTAACTATATGTGGAGCATAACGACGGTTAAATCCAACCATTAGTCTAACAGTATTAGACTTATTCGCTTCATGATAAGCTTTATCAATAACATCGAGCTCATCTAAAGTTAAAGCCAGTGGCTTTTCAACAAATACATTTTTCCCAGACTTGAGTGCATCAACTACTTGTTGTGCATGAGCATCATGCCTAGTAGCAATTGATACTGTATTAATTTTATCGTTATTCCACAAATCCTTAGTTTCTGTAGAAGCTATAGTAAATTGATTTTTATTACCATGATGTACGCCACTAATGCCACCACTAGTAACCAATGTATCCAACACAGCGCCAGCTTCTTTAAATGCAGGAATTAGAGTTCTCGAGGCATAATTTCCAGCACCAATAAAGCCTACACAAGGAATAGAAGGGTCAATAGCTTTAGGAGATTGAACATTTAATTCAACCTTAGATTTAGTTAAAACCACTCGACTTTGACTAGGATAATTTAATACAATACCTATAGCATCAGGATTATCTAACAAACTATAGGCATCGATTGCATTTTCAATATCAAAACGATGTGTAATAAGAGATTTAACATCTATCGCACCAGACGACATCATATCTAATACTGCTTCAAAATTACGCTGTTCAGTCCAACGCACAAAGCCAATAGGGTAATCATTGCCTTCATCTTCATAGAAGGAATCATATCTACCAGGCCCATAAGAAGCTGATACTTGGAAAGTAATCTCTTTTTTAAAGAAGTCATCCCGACGCAAATTTAGCCCTACTACACCAACCAGCACAATCCTCCCACGCTGACGGCACATTTCAGCAGACTGATGCATAACTTCATCAGACTGAGTGGCTGCAGTTATTAATACACCATCAACTCCTCGACCCCTTGAAAAGCTTTGTGCAACAATAATTGGATCTTCTCCTATTGATAGATCAACCGTTTCAGCACCAAATTTTCTTGCTAAATCACATTTATTAGAATCAAAATCAATACCTAACACTCGACAACCATTCGCACGAAGCATCTGTACGCACAGCAATCCAACTAAACCAAGGCCAGTAACTACAAAACATTCTCCTATAGTGGGCTGAATGAGACGAATACCTTGTAATCCAATAGAGCCTAATACTGTAAATGAAGCAGACTCATCGTCAATATCATTTGGAATCTTCACACAAAGATTTTTTGGAACACGAACTACTTCAGCATGATGCCCATTAGAAACAACTCTGTCACCTGGTTCAAATCCTTCAACGTCACTTTCTAAAATTACACCCGAATTACAGTATCCTAAAGGTAAAGGCTGATCTAACTTAGAGCGCACAGCATCAACAGTAGTCATCAAACCATCAACGATAACTTTATTTAAAACCATCTTAACTTTATCTGGTTGCTTCTTAGCTTTACTCAATAAATTAGCTTTACCAAAGTCAATCAACATTCGCTCTGTACCGGAAGATACAACAGTTGTTGTTGTAGCTATTAATATATTATTTTTTGTGTTTCTTGGACAAGGCACATCAACAAGTGATGTTTCGCCATTAGATAAATTTTGTAATATTTGCTTCATAATTTATATTATATAAAAATGTTATTTATTAGTTAGAGAAGTCATTGCTTCTTTAAAGGAAAAGACAGAATAATTATTATTACTTTTTTACCATTTCATTAATATGAAACATTAGAAGAATTGAATTAACAATCTCACTTCATCTATTGTTCTCTCCTTTTTCAAAAGGCTGGCAAAGTGCTTTTTTATAGCCAACATCCTTTGGACAATATTTATTTTTAAAAACCTAATTAATTTACTCACTTTGTGACTTTTAGGATTAATTATGTAGTGAATAGCTCTATAGTTTTAAAATAAAATTTATATTATCATGCATTAAATATTTCTCAAAGAGTAAATACAACTTAAAGTTACTATAATATCAAGTTTTGACTAGAATTTGTCAATTCCAAAACCACTCTTTTCACAATTTTATCTTCTAATTGATACCAAATAGGGAGACAGATATGTCGTTCAACTATTTGAAATGGATCTCTACCTAAGGCATAATCATAAACAGGTGATGTTCTACTTTTTATCTGAGAAAACATTTTTTTAGGATCTTTAGAATCTGACAATAATATGAACTTATAAAAATTAGACCTTTGATTTTTAGAGATTGGATCAATATATTTCCAATTATTTTCATTACAGGCCTTGATATATTCTTTTGCAATTTTATATTTATTCTTAATAATAGATTCAGTTTCTTGAATGACTGCATATGTAAGTAATGCATTAATTTCAGACATTCTTAGATTTACACCAATATCTAATTTTTGATCAAAGCGGTCATACATTATAAATTTTTCAACCATTTGGTACAATTCTTTATCTTTTGTGACAATAATTCCACCTTCACCAACAGGAACGGTCTTAGTAGCATAGAGAGAGTAAACACCTGCATCACCAAAAGTCCCAGTATGCTTTTCATTTAATGTTGATCCTAAACTATGTGCACAATCTTCAAGCAAAGCCACCCCTTTGTCTTTACATAATTTTGCTATTTGTTCAATATCTGGATTTACCCAGCCACCAATATGTGTAAGTAAAAATACACACTCACTTGGCTTATCCAAATAGCTAATAAAAGTCTCCACCTGCTCATAGGTAGGCATTAAATAGTCAAGACTACAATCAACATAACCGCACAATTCAAGGCCAGAAGAAATTGCTATAGTGCGAACTCCATACATTGTATTACTTTGTAAAAATATTCTTTTTTTATTCTTGTATTGCTTCCAAATTCTCAAAAGTGCAAACATTCCTGCACCATTTGAGTTAACTGCTAGAGCATGTTTTGAGCCAGTATAGTTACAAGACCAGTGTGCAACTTGTTTAATCCAATCACCTTCAGCTAAATTTCCACTTTCAAATATATTTAAATAGTTATCATTAAAAAAATCAACTGATTTCTTTGGAAGCTTAATCATTCCCATGCTTTATCTCCTTGAATTAATTATTATTTCTTTCCATGATGTTTCTGATACAAGCCCTTTCTTTACATTCTTCATAGGCATTTCTATTATTTTTGGTGGATTTTGATGATAGACACGTCGATAAAATTCAGGGGCCATGCTAAAGGCCAAGCTAAATTTACCAAGAATCACAGACCAAACATGCGTACTATTTTGATTAATATGGTAAAGGTAATTTCTGTCTTCACCTTTTTGAACCAACTCTTTTTTTAATCCTACATAAGTATCAATAACCTTAATTCCTGGGTTTCTCTTTTTGTGTTCTGCAATTAAATATGATAAATAAGGTTCAACATCTTCCTTTCTTTTCATAGTAATACCACCAGCCTGGCCAATACCATCTACTTTCTTTAAAAGATTAATACATTTTTTTAAATTATAATCTAACTCTACAAAACTTTTTTCATCTTCAGGCACATTTTCAACAATTGCTATTGGCGCATAACTGGTTTTAATTGGAATATCTAGAAACTTTGAAATCATATCTGGACTACAAATTACTACATTTTCAGCTTGATAATTATTACTGTTAGTCTCCACAATAACACCATCATTTTTTTCAATTATATTAACTACCATTGATTCGGTTACAATTTTTAAATCTTTACCTAGAGCTGCAGATAAAATATCTGAAATCAACTCCCTAGAGTTCATTGTAATATCCGGACTAAGTTTACAAAAAAAATCAGAGTTACTTGAAAATTGCCTAGGGATATTATTAACCCAATGAAAGGGCTTTACTTTAGAGTCACTATAGCCTGATCCAGCCCTACGACGTAACCAATCATGCTTGTTTAATAAATCAATAATATTAATTGAACGAGATACTAAGGACATCCATAATGGATTAAACAAATGCTTTCTATATCTATACTCTATAAATTCATTATTAAACCAACCACTGCCATCGATATTAATACCAGATTCAGTAGGCTTTAAATTCATTCTAGAGAAGGAACTGTAATACTCAAACAAGTCATCAGTTGCACCAAGTAAATATCTTAAAGTTAGCAATTTATCAGGAGCAAGTGAATATAATGAGCCAGAATGCAACCATTCATGAAATACCTTGCTAGTCTCAGAAGATAACTGTTTATTTTTCTCAAGCAGCAATACAGACTTACCATCTCTGCATAGAATTTCAGCTATGGTTATTCCTGATATTCCTCCACCTACTATAACCCAGTCATACTTTTTGTTATTCATATATATTAATCCTTATTCAAAAGAAATTGGATTGTATCGGCAAGGCCCTTATCAAGTTTTATAAACTTATTAAGCTCAACTGAGAAAAAATTAATCATCTTCTTAGAAGACCCGTCTGATTGTTCAGGATCTCCTATAGCAAGGCTTTGATAATTTACTGCAACATTTACATCGATAATCTTCAGCATTTGCTTAGCAAGCTGATCAATTGTTATTGACTGCCCTGTTAATACATTACTAACTTCACATATAGTATTTTTAGAGGCAAGGGTAATTGCACAATAGATGACTTTGACTACATCTTTTACATAAACAAAATCACGTGTTTGATGTCCACCATTAATAGTTATGTTTTTACTCTTCAATAGTCTATCGGCAAAAATAGAAATTACACCAGAGTATGGACTGCTCGGATCTTGCCTTGGTCCGTATACATTAAAAAATCGCAATCCTATACTAGACAATTGGTAGGCCTTATAAGCAGTCCTTGAGTATAACTCCATCGAATATTTATCTGTTGCGTAAGGGCTTAATAAGTCAATACTCTGAACTTCATCATTTCCAAATTCCAAATTACCATAAACAGCTGAAGAAGATGCATAAATAAAAGGAATATGGTTCAATCTGCAATAATCAATCACCTTTATTGCGCCTAATATATTTGAAGATGAGCTACTAGAAAAATTAGTGAATGATAGTGGAACAGAAGGTTGTGCAGCTAAATGAATTACTGCATCAACATCAGAGGCCTTGTTAAAATCAAAGTACTCAATCTTTTCTTCATAAAACTCAATTTTATGGATTACTGAGGATAAGTTAGCAATATTTCCGGTGCTCAAATTATCTACACATATAACTTTATGATTGTTTTCAATTAACAATTCAATTAAATGTGATCCAATAAATCCAGCGCCACCAGTAACTAAATATTTCATCTGATTCTTATTTATTTTATTAGTATTATAAATGCTCACTCACCAACTTCTTCATAATATCTAATGTCTGTAAAGTAACATTATTATAATCAGGCAATTCTTTAGATCTTGCTATTGATTTATTAATCATTTCTTGCCTTAATTTTTCATTTGTCAGAACAAGGGTGATTTTCTCTGTAATCTCATCTATGTTATATGGATCGAAATAAATTGCCGCATTTTTACAAGTTTCTGGCATTGCTGTTGTATTTGAACAAACAATAGGAGCTCCACAACTCATAGCTTCAACCAAAGTGTATGCAAAATTTTCAAATGGTGATGGAAATACCAATATTTGTGAATTTTCATAAAGAAATTTCAACTTTTTCTTAGAAACCTTACCCAGTAAAATCACATTATTTTGTATGCCTAAATTATCAATGCATTTCTCAATTTTATTATTGTATTGTTCATAATCTCTGCTTCCAGCAATAATAAGCCTAAGTGGTTGTTTGAAACTATTAACTACTCTTTGAAAGGCAACCAATAGACGAATAATATTTTTATAGGGATACAAATGAGATACACACAATAAATATTTATGATTAATTAAATCCTCGCTAAAATTATAATTATCTGTTTTATTTTCTTTATTAGTAAAGAAATTGTCAAACCCAATGTTTATAACGTAGGATTTATTTTCTCTTATCTTATATCTATGAATAAACAAATCTTTTGTAAATTTTGACTCAAATATAACTGCATTTGCCCTCCTTGAGCAGGCTATCATAAAGAATTTATTTAAATACAATTTAATTTTATCTAGCCACCTAAAATTTTTGTAAAAATCATCAAAAAATGGCCCTATAGTTCCAATCCAGATTATAGATTTAATTGGTGAATAAACTGGCCCAATATTTCCCGGACAAAACAAAATATCTGCATTTTCCCTTTTTATATAAAAAGGGAATAAGAGCTGTTCCCACAATACTCTTGTTATAACTGAAATATTAGCCAAACTACTTAATACTACTTGGTCATCTTTTACAACGCCCTTAATAAGCTCAATATTACTTTTCTTACTATATATTATTAAATCAATCTCATTAATCAAGTTTAACTCTGTAATCATATTTAAAACTTGAGTTAATGAGCCTCCACTAGGGGTATAACTAAGATCAATTATGATTTTCATGTAAATTTAACAACCTAAAAATGTTATTTTTGTATTGGAGCATTATAGCTAGCCATACAAGCTTAATAAAGCGCATTTAAAATACTACCAATATTTCAAAGTTGATTCACTATGAGCCACTAGAGTTTTCTTAATATAGTTTTAAAACATGAATTGTCATCATGGTATTTTTTTATAAAAAGGCTTAAAGATTTTTTGAGTTATATCCACAAATAATACAAATAAATAAAACAATAAAATATTATTTAATATTTTTAAAAATACAAGAATAGAGTCTGAATTACCAACATGAAAAAATCCTATAACTATAAGAACCTTGTAAATGATATTTCCTTTGTTATAGATTTTTATTATTGGGTACATTAAAAAAAGAGCAATTAATGGGGCATAATAACCAAAATAGGCCCTATCAAATATATAATAGCCCATGGTGTACCCCCCACCCAATTTATCAAATGTTTCAATAAGCTTCCCTTCTTCCACTGCCTGCATATCACTTCCAGTCAATATTCTTGCAGTATCAAATATCTCGCCGGGAACATACCCATTAATTACTGATTTAACAATATCTTTTACATAATAAAGACCATTAAATTGATCGGAATAATATAAGGCCATATCATAGTTAAAGCCAATCCTTCCAAGGATTGACATTAAAGCAGATGCAATTCTACTTAGAAAATACTGAATATTCAAATAAGAATTTACCCTAAAAGTATCTGCCAAGACATACATCATAACAAACAAAATAAACATTAGAGCAATAATTAAAATACTAGTACTCTTACCTCTAATTTCTCTACCAATGAAAATTGGGGCGACTATATCAAATAGAATTGCCTTTGATGGATAATAAATAAACCCAATAAGGATCATAGAAGATAAGAAAACTCTTCTTAAAAACCCTTTATAGCAAAGCAATAAAACAATCAAAGCAAAGTTTGAATGATTCCAAATTTTTTTAATCATTAAAAACCCATCACTGTAACCATAATTACTAAATGAAAGTGCATTATTATTACTTACAAATAATATTGTAATAAATAGCATATAAAGCATGCAATACGTGACGACTTTTTTTGGAATATGGACAAAATTTTCATCAATGGCCCTCTTTTCAAATAAAAAACAGCCTAACATTAAAATAGCATAATAATATAAACTATAAAACAGGATATCCGTATGATTGTTATACAAATGAACTGGGTATGGGAAGTTGAAATTATCTGGATAAAAAAATAGAATTGCAGTCCTGCTGAATACAAACAAATAAAAGGTTATTGATACAAACTTTGCCAATAGACCCATTCTTAATGCAGCTATTGAAAGGATAAGAAATAATGTATAGAGAGTAATATCGATTACATTAAGGGGAGCAAGTAATATTACCCAAGTTAGAATAGCGGCTAATAAGTAGGCTTTGTAAATACCTCTCATTATGGTTTTATTGTTTTTTTGAGTCATGTAGTAACTTAATAATTGTTATAGATTGCTAAATAGTTAGTTTCTTAGTCACTAAAATTAAAAAAAACATAGATATTGGACATACACAACATGAACAGGGACTTAATGCGCAAATCAATTACCCCTGATTTTAAAGTTTTACGCAGATATATCTTCGCCATAGAGTATTCTTGATTGATATATAAGTATCTACCTCTCATATAATCAAGTATGGCATTATATTTTAGTAATTCATCATTATTTAAATATTTTTCAAAGCCTTGTGTAGCATTCTTGCTGCAAATAGACATATCTTTACTAGAGATATTGCCATCACCAACTAAATACTCGCCTAATACTTTTGGTATATATAAAAAGTTATTTGT
>Ga0075447_10001528_pt1 | contig 10843 bp, 12 predicted proteins | sample CoawatmetaG10DNA_FD_72352 | JGI IMG/M metagenome (GOLD analysis project Ga0075447, IMG submission 72352) | Marine microbial communities from the West Antarctic Peninsula - Coastal water metaG104-DNA | ecosystem: Environmental > Aquatic > Marine > Coastal | place: Atlantic Ocean: West Antarctic...
GAAGGAGATCCAGTCTGGCATGCAAGAAAAGTTAAGGTTGAAGAAGCAAAAATTATTAGCAAAGAATTGGGGCTATCATGAGAAATCGATTTGGTAAGATTATTTCTGAGTTAGCTGACGAAAACGATAAGATTGTTATTCTTGTTGGAGACATAGGTTATCGAATTTTTGATGATTTTCGTGATAAATATCCAGAAAGATTTATCAATATGGGTATATGCGAACAAAGCATGATTAGTGCTGCATCAGGGATGGCATTAGAAGGTTTGCAGCCATGGGTGTATACTATTACACCATTTCTAATTGAGCGTCCTTTTGAGCAAATTAAGCTTGATATAGATCATCAAAATGTCAATGTAAACCTTGTTGGTTATGCTGATTATCCAACGCTTGGGCCAACTCATATGGAGCTTAACGATAAAAAAATAATGGAGCTTTTTAAAAATATTGAATCATTTTTTCCTTTAGATGGCGATGAGACTGAAAAAATGGCTATCAAGGCTAATCAAATTAAGGGTCCAACATTTATTAGTCTAAAGAGTGATCCTAATCTAAAGTAAATCTATTACTTAAATAAAAAAAAATTATGGATTTTTTATCAAAAAATGAAAAGATACTTGAAGATGAGTTTACTAATCAAGGGTTTATTATTAGAGAGGCTGCTAGCAAGGAAGCACTCAATAAAATTCAAAATTTTGTTATTGATATGTTAACTGAAAGAGGTGGTAGCTCATTAGATAGCACTCATGAAATTATTGATATTAATGAATTAAATGATTTTAGGCTTGAAGTTATTAATAAAATTAATGCTCAGCCGTGGCTTAGAGAGGCCTATTATCAGGTAGCTAAGCCATATTTAGATCTTCTGGTGGGTAATGAGTTGGCAATGCAGTCAAGAGTAAATTTAAGCATACAATTACCAGAAGATGATAGTTCATTGTTACCAGTTCATGCAGATACATGGTCAGGTGACTCTCCCTTTGAGGTTGTTGTTTGGCTTCCTTTAGTAGATTGTTTCAGTACTAAAAGTATGTATCTATTGCCACCTAAAGCAGCTGATAGACTTTCTGATGAATTTAGGCTTCATGCTCAAGGAAATAGTGAAGAACTTTTTAATACAATAAAGAATGATATAAATTGGATTAAGATAAATTATGGTGAGGTTTTGATTTTTAACCAAGCATATCCTCATGGGAATCGAATTAATAAAGAGAGCGAAACTCGATGGTCAATGAACTGTAGGTTTAAGGGTCTTTTCACGCCTTATAAGGATAAAAAGATTGGTGAATTTTTTGAACCTATTACTTTACGCCCAGTTTCCAAAATTGCTATGAATTATAAGCTCCCAACTACTGAATAAATATCCCAATGAAAAGTGAAATACAAAAATGCTTTCGTGGCTATATTTTTAGTAGGCCATTTATGGAAGAAAGGGTGCCACAACATGTCCAAAATATTGTAATTCGTGATTATTGCAAGAAACAAAGTATTCAATATTTATTAAGTGCGACAGAATATGCTATGGAAAATAGTGCGGTAGTTTTAAGGCAATTAGTTCAAGACTTATCATCTATTGATGGAATTGTAGCTTATAGTATTTTTCAAATGCCTGAAGATGATAATGAAAGACAATTTATTTTGAAAAGTATACTATCATCTAAAAAGGAAATACATTTTGCTGTTGAGGGGCTATCAGTTTATGATGAGGATAGTTGTAAACATATTGAGAATATTTGGCAAGTAAAAAAAACAATACCAAATTGTAATTTTTTAGAAACAGTGTTGAAATAATTATTATAGAACAATTAGGGTGTTTTCATAGATATGGGTAAATTAGTGAATATAGTTTCTTCATTGCATGAATCAACAAAGCGTGATTATTTGGAGCGTATGTTTGACAATAAAGTGCAATGTATGATGCTTGCTAAGCAATATGATAAAGATTATTGGGATGGTGATAGGCGATTTGGATATGGTGGATATAAATATATACCTGGAAGGTGGAAGCCAGTTGCTGAAGAATTAATAAGACTCTACAATTTAAAACCAGGTTCTAAGTTGCTTGATATGGGTTGTGGAAAAGGTTATTTATTGTATGAAATGATTCTGCTTATTCCAGATTTAGATATTACTGGTATAGACTCTTCAGACTATGGCCTTAAAAATGCAAAAGATGAAATTAAGCCTTTTATTTTTAAGCATAATGTAGAAGATAAACTGCCTTTTAAAGATAAAGAATTTGATTTAGTAATTTCCTTAGGTACATTCCATAATCTGAGGATTCCAGATCTGAGAATTGGATTATCTGAAATGGAAAGAGTTGGAAAGGAAGGATATCTAATGCTTGAAAGTTATCGCAATGAAAGTGAGTTATTTAATTTACAGTGCTGGGCTTTAACTGCTGAGTCATTTTTTGATAAACAAGAGTGGGTTTGGGTGTATAGCCATTTTGGCTATACTGGTGATTATGAATTTATATATTTCGAATAATATTTAAAACTATGGATTTCTCAACTCAAAATAAAATCAACCCAGAGGTGTATCATTCTAAAGAAAATTTTTTCTCTCTAAGTAAAGAAGATATAAATAAGTTAATTAATTTAGCAAAAAAAACTTCTAGAAATAGGGTTAGGTTTTGTTCGCACTCTTCAGATCAAGATCTGCTTCATGAAATGTTTATTGTTCACCCAAAGGGCGCTTATGTTAGGCCACATAAGCATATTGATAAAATTGAATCAATGCTAGTAATTGATGGAGAGGTTGATTATATTACGTTTGATAATAATGGGAATATAGAAAATGTTATTAAAATGGGTGTAGTCGAGTCCAAAAAACCTTTTTATCAAACAATACGCAAGGATAAGTTTCATTCTCTAATTATCAAATCAGAGTGGCTAGTTTTTCTTGAAATAACTAATGGGCCTTTCGATAAAAAAGATACTATATTTGCAGATTGGTGTCCATTAGATAGTGAAGAAATAAAAATTAATAAATTTATGAGTAGAATTATTAAAACTATAGATTCTGAAAGTGTTGATATTGAATGACTGAATGCTATATTTGAATATGATAAAAATATTTTTTTTGGAAGATTTTAATAAATATTATGAAAAATAAAATTCAGTTTATGGATCTTAGGGTTAGTAATAATTCTGAGAAAGAAATACTATGTAATACTTTTCAGAGGCTTATGAGCCATGGTCAATATATCATGGGCCAAGAAGTAGATAATTTTGAGAAAATTTTTGCTACCTATTGTAATCGTAAGTATTGTATTGGTGTTTCTTCAGGTACTGATGCAATTTTTATTGCTTTAAAAAGTCTAGGAATAGGCCCAGGAGATGAAGTTTTAACTACTTCGCTTTCTTGGATCGCAACAGCTAATGCAATTGCAATGACTGGAGCTGAACCAGTTTTCTGTGATATAGATGATGATTTAAATATAAATGTTGAATCATTAAAAAAGATGATGTCAGAAAAAACAAAAGCTATATTGCCAGTTCACTATACTGGCCGTGCTTGTAACATTGATGCAATAAGTGAAATTTCTAATAAATACAAAATTCCTGTAGTTTATGATGCTGCACAATCATTTGGCTCAACTTATAATCAGCAGCCTATCGCAATGTATGGAGATTTAGCATGTTTTAGCATGAATCCAATGAAAACTCTTGGAGCACTAGGCGAAGCTGGATGTATATTTACCGACGATAAAGAGCTTTATGAATATATGAAAATTTTTCGATATAACGGAACTATCAATAAAGAGTTTTGTGTAACAAAGGGCCTTAATGGGAGAATAGACTCTCTGCAGGCAGCTTTTTTGGTTGATAGATTGGAGTTTTTGGATGCTAAAATAAATAAAATAAAATTAATTTGTAAGCAATATAATTCTTTACTAAAGAATATAGTTTCTGTGCCAAAACTGGACACAATTAACAACTCTTCATGTTTTTACTCTTATACTATTCAAGTTGAGAGTCGAGAAGATCTTTCTGCATACTTACTTAAAAATGGCGTTGAGACAAAAGTGCAACATCCTATACTTATGAGTGATCAAAAACCATACCTGAAATGCAGAAGAGACAATATCATCAATGCAAAAAAAATAGTAAATAAAATATTATGCCTTCCTGCCAATGAAAAGATAATAAATAGTGAAGTTGAGTATATTTGTAATCTTATAGAAACATTTCAAACAAAACATTAATTAATTAAAAATTATTATTTAAAATCTCTAATCAATTTAACCATTAGCATTAATGAAATTATATCTCCTTTATCAGCTTAAACAAATAAACAGAAATCCAACTGTTCTGATAAAGAAAACTTCAAAGTTCTTGTTTTTTTTTCCGGCAATATTAGTTCTGCTTCCAGTTTTATTAATAAGACCGATTGTTGACAAGACTCTTAAAGCATTTAATCCAATGGTTATTGATTATGCATATAATGGCTTGAGAACGGAGTTTATGGATATCTATCTATCTTCATTTTGGAGTATATTCCTAAACAGTTATAAAGAAATAAGAATGCTAAGCATAATCATGGTGAAATTAAAATGAGATATGGGGCAAATTTCTTAAGAGATAACGTGTGGTGGTTAAAATAAACTAACTCCAGTAAAACTTTATTAATCAAAATTATGGCGCCATTTAAAAAAATATCACTATTATTTAATGAGTTTGTTAAAGATAATCCTAAGAGTTTTTCTCTCCTTTTTTTCTTTCTAATACTTGAGGGAGTTATTGCCGCAAGCTCAATTTTAGCCATCATACCATTGGCAGACTTGCTACTTGATTCCTCACTTGAAAATCCTAGCAAGGTAACATTATTTATTCAAAATATATTCTTTTCAATCGGAGTACCAATTGGTTTCTGGTCTTTTGGTATATTTTTTGCCATGTTAAATTTGTTTAATGGAGCTCTTAAAGTAGTTATTAATTTTTCTATTTTGAAAATTAAATACTTAATTTTGCGAAAACTTATGGGCGATACATTAGAACAATTCTTCAATACAAGATGGAGTTTTTTTAGTAGTGAAAGCCATGGAAAAATATTAAATACATTTAATAAAGAGCTAACTATTGTAGGAGATACATTAGGAAGTATTACTAGACAATTTGCAACTTTATTGCAATTTTTTATATATGTTTCAATTCCATTATGGCTTAATGCCTCAATGACAATTACAGCTTTAATTATTGCAATTTTATTTGGTTTACTTTTTTTGCGTTTAAATAGATATAGTTATGAGCTGGGAAAGCAAAATACAGCTACTGCAAATATTGAAATTGGAGTTCTAAATGAGATTTTGCAATCAGCCAGAATTATATTGGGGTTTGGTAAGCAAAATGATTCAAAAATAAAGTATATAAATGCATTTGATAATCATATGGATGTAACAATTAAATCTCAAGTTTTGTCTGATGTGGTTCCAAACTTTTTTAAACCTTTAGGTATTTTAGCAACAGTTATAGCATTTGGTATCGCGCTAAATTTAGGCAATCGAATTTCTGAGTTAACTGCAGTATTATGGAGTCTTCTTAACATAATGCCTATAATTTCTCAATTTATACAATCAAATGTTAATATTAATAATTTTATCCCTAGTTATGATCAATTATTACTTTTGCGAAAAAAAGCTAACGAACATAAAGAAATTGAAGGAGATTTAATTTTTATAGAGTTGATGGAAGGTATAAGCTTTAATAATGTAAGTTTTTCTTATACTGATCGCATGAATACGATATCCAATCTAAATCTAAATATTAAAAAAGGAAAGATAACTGCATTAGTTGGAGAGTCTGGCTCAGGAAAATCAACTATTACAGATTTATTACTTGGTTTACAAATTCCTAATAAGGGTTTAGTGTTAATTGATGGTGTTTCGTTATCAGATTATAAGCAACAGTCTTTTAGAAATCATGTTGGCTATGTTCCTCAGGAGCCAATACTCTTTCATTCTTCAGTGCGTGAAAATCTATTATGGTCTAAAGGCTCAGCTAGTGAAAAAGAGCTATGGGATGCACTAAATGTTGCTAATGCAGCAATTTTTGTTAAGGATTTGCCAGAGGGCATTGACACTATAGTGGGTGATCGTGGGACCCGATTGTCAGGTGGACAAAGACAAAGAATTGCATTGGCAAGGGCGCTTATAAGAAAGCCAGAACTGTTGATTTTAGATGAAGCCACTAGTTCTTTAGATAATGAATCTGAAAGTTTAATAAAACAATCAATTGATAATCTATCTAAGAGCACTACTATTCTAATAGTTGCTCATCGATTATCTACAATCAAAAATGCCAATCAAGTATACGTAATGCAAGGTGGAAGAATTATTGAAAATGGATCATATGCTGATCTTAGCAACGATCCAGAGTCTTCTCTGTATAGCGGGTAAGGCCTGAAGTTCTTAAAAAAACTGCAACTAAAATATTATCAACCAGGGGAGCAAGATAGTCATTCCATCAGTATTATAAATGCCATCGCTTATTAGTATTTATTTAAGATTAATGCTACTGCTAAAATTGATAAATATCTCTAAATCTAGCTCATTATCTGCAACACCTTCTATTTTTGCTACATATATAGATTAACCTTGATGTATTTATGATGACTATAGCCCTTCTAAATAATTTTTACTCTCGTTAGGTTAAAATAGATATTTTTTATTTATTGGCACTATCGCTTACGTTAACATATATGTTTAATTAATTTTTTTTTGGAGTGTTATTTTGAAAATCCTTGTAACTGGTGCAGATGGTTTTATAGGCTCTCATCTTACTGAAATGCTAGTAGCTAGAGGTTACCAAGTAAAAGCCCTTTCTCAATACAACTCCTTTAATAACTGGGGATGGCTAGAAGGTATTGATTCTAAGGACATGGTTGAAATTTTAACTGGCGATATTAGAGATCCTTATTTCTGTAAATATATTACCCAAGACGTAGATCTAATTTTTCATTTAGCAGCTCTAATTGCAATTCCATATTCATACATAGCCCCTGCAAGTTATGTTGATACTAATATAAATGGTACTCTTAATATATGTCAGGCAGCCCTAGAGAACGGTAATATAAGAGTTATCCATACTTCAACAAGTGAGGTATATGGTACTGCTCAGTACGTTCCTATAGATGAAAAGCATCCTTTACAAGCCCAGTCTCCATATAGTGCAACAAAAATAGCTGCTGATGCAATGGCAATGAGCTTCTTTAACTCCTTTAAACTTCCAGTAACTATTGTCAGACCTTTTAATACATATGGTCCAAGGCAATCAGCTCGAGCAGTTATCCCTACGATAATTACTCAAATTGCTAATGGCGCAAAACAAATTAATCTTGGTGATTTAACTCCAACTAGAGATTTTAGTTACGTTGAAGATACTTGTCGTGGCTTTATTGCTATAGCTGAAGAAGATAAAACTATTGGCCAAACTATTAATGTTGGTTCTAATTTTGAAATAAGCGTAGGAGAAACGTTTAACCTTATTAAAGAATTGATGACAAGTGATATTAAATTTGTTAGAGACGAAGAGCGAATACGACCAACTAAGTCTGAAGTTTTTCGTCTTTGGTGTGATAATACTAAAATTGAAAACCTAACTGGCTTTAAGCCAAAAATTGATATCAAAGAGGGCCTTCAAAAAACTATAACCTGGATTATGCAGCCCAAAAATCTTGAAAAATATAAGTCAGAAATTTATAATGTATGAAGATACTATAAGTTTTATTAGAAGTATTTATGGATATGAGCAATTCATTCCACTTAATGAGCCTCAATTTATTGGTAATGAGAAGAAATATTTAAATGACTGTATAGATTCTACTTACGTTTCATCTACAGGAGATTTTATAGATAAGCTTGAAAACAACATTGCAAGATACACAGGAGCAAAATATGCAGTTGCAACAAGTAATGGAACTTCAGCACTTCATATTGCATTACTCTTAGCGAATGTTACAAAAAATGATGAAGTAATATCACAGCCTCTTACCTTTGTAGCTACATGTAATGTAATTAGTTATTGTGGTGCTTATCCTGTATTTATTGATGTAGATAAAGACACAATGGGCCTATCACCACTTGCATTGGAGAAATTTCTAGAGGAAAATACAACTGTTAAAGGCCAACAGTGTGTAAATAATAAAACAGGAAGAGTTATTAAGGCCTGTGTTCCAATGCATTCTTTTGGCCATCCTTGTAGGATTGATGAGATTAAAGATATTTGTGAAATATATAAAATTTTGTTAATTGAAGATGCAGCTGAAAGTTTAGGTAGTTTTTATAAAGAAAAACATACTGGCACTTTCGGTCAGATGGGTGCAATAAGTTTTAATGGTAATAAAATTATTACAGCTGGTGGTGGAGGCTGCATTATTACTAATGATGAAATTTTAGCAAAAAGAGCTAAGCATATAACTACAACTGCTAAGGTGCCTCATAAATGGGAATATAATCATGATATGATTGGTTACAATTATCGCATGCCAAATCTAAATGCTGCTTTGTTATTAGCTCAATTAGAGAATTTAGAAAACTTCTTGCTAAATAAAAGAGATTTAGCAATTATTTATAAAGATTTTTTTTCAAACCAGGTTCCTAATTTTTTTGAAGAGCCTTTTCAGAGCAAGTCAAATTATTGGTTAAATGCTCTTATTCTAAAAGACAGGGTTGAGCGTGATATATTTTTGGATGAGACAAACTCAAAAGGGGTGATGAGTCGTCCAATTTGGACTCTGATGAATAAATTAACTATGTTCCAACATTCTCAGTGTGGTGATCTAACAAATGCTGAATGGTTGGCAGAACGTGTTGTGAATATACCAAGCAGTTCGGTTATATTATGAAAGAAATTCTTTTAATCGGTGGAGGTGGTCACTGTAAGTCAGTCATCGATGTTATCGAGCAAGAAGGACAGTTTAAAATTATTGGAATAATTGATAAGGCTGAATTATTAGGAAGTGATGTATTGGGTTACTCAGTTATAGGTGTAGATTCAGATCTTAAAGACTTATCAAAAAAATATTCTTATGCGCTTGTGACAATTGGTCAAATTAAATCATCTAAGCTAAGAAAAGGTTTATTTGACTTAGCAAAAAAAACTGGATTTACTTTGCCAAGTATTATTTCTCCAAGAGCTTATATTTCAAAAAATGCTATTATTGGTAATGGAGTAGTTGTAATGCATGATGTACTTATCAATGCAAATGCCCTTATAGGTGATAACTGTATTATTAATTCGAAAGCACTAATTGAACATGATACTAAGATTTTTGAGCATTGTCATATTTCAACAAATGCAACAATTAATGGAGGAGTAGTTATAGAATCAGGCTGCTTTATTGGAAGTGGTGCGGTGATAAGAGATTCAATTTCAATTAAGAAAAATAGCTTTATTAAAGCAGGAAGTTTAATCAAGTGAGCGTTTTTATAATTGCAGAAGCTGGTATTAACCATAATGGTTCAATTGAACTGGCCTTTAAGTTAGTTGATGCTGCAATAGAAGCTGGAGTTGATGCGGTTAAATTTCAGACTTTTAAGGCAGAGAATTTAGTATCAAAAAATACTCAAAAAGCTAGTTATCAGAAAAAAACAACTAATTCATCAGAATCCCAACTTGAGATGCTTAAAAAATTAGAGCTCTCCTTTGATTCTTTTAGAAAGTTAAGTAAATATTGTCAAAATAAAAACATTATTTTTCTTTCTTCTCCATTTGACCACTCAAGTATTAATTTACTTAATGAATTGAATCTTAAATATTTTAAAATTCCAAGTGGTGAAATTACAAATTTAACCTATCTTAGGCATATTGGCTCACTAGCAAAACATGTAATTTTATCTACAGGAATGTCCACACTTAAAGAGGTTGGTGACGCCTTAGCTATCTTGATAGATTCTGGAACGAAAAAAGAAAATATTACAGTATTACATGCTAATACAATGTACCCAACACCAATGGAAGATGTAAATTTAAAGGCTATGCAAACTATTCAGAAAGAGTTTGATGTATCTGTAGGCTACAGTGACCATACTCTAGGTATTGAGGTTGATATTGCAGCTGTAGCAATGGGTGCAAGTATGATTGAAAAGCATTTTACCTTGGATAAAACCATGAAAGGGCCTGACCATATTGCATCTTTGGAGCCTAGAGAATTAAAAGCCATGGTAACTGCAATTCGAAATATTGAAAAAGCAGTTGGCAAAAATATTAAAACTGTATCACCAAGTGAGCGAGACAATAAAAATATAGTTAGGAAATCAATAACTGCTAAGTGTAGTATAAAAAAAGGAGAAATATTAACAGAAGATAACTTAATTATTAAGCGTCCAGGGACTGGCATATCCCCAATGAAATGGGATAAGATCATAGGCACATTTGCTAAGAATGATTATCAAGAAGATGAGCTAATATGAATAAAAGAAAGATTTGTATCGTTACTGGCACAAGGGCAGAGTATGGACTTTTCTATCCTATTTTAAAAAAAATTCAAGAATCAAGTAAACTTCAACTTCAATTAATTGCAACAAGCGCCCATCTTTCAAGTAAATTTGGGCTAACGTATAAAGAGATAGAGGAGGAGTTTTTTATAGATGATAAAATTGATAATCTTTTTTCATTAAATACAAAATCATCAGTAGCAAAATCAACTGGACTCGCAACAATGTTACTTACAGATAGTTTTGAAAAATTAAAGCCTGATCTAGTGTTACTTTTAGGCGATAGGTTTGAAGCCCATGCTGCTGCAACTGCAGCTTTATTAATGAACATTCCGTTAGCACATATCCATGGAGGTGAAATTACTGCGGGGGCTATTGATGAACAAATTAGACACTCTATTACTA
>Ga0075447_10001533_pt1 | contig 10820 bp, 14 predicted proteins | sample CoawatmetaG10DNA_FD_72352 | JGI IMG/M metagenome (GOLD analysis project Ga0075447, IMG submission 72352) | Marine microbial communities from the West Antarctic Peninsula - Coastal water metaG104-DNA | ecosystem: Environmental > Aquatic > Marine > Coastal | place: Atlantic Ocean: West Antarctic...
ATAATGAGGCCCAGTAATTTTCAAAGACTTTCTTGGATATTGGAAGATTCTTCTAAGAGTTTTTTTAAGTCAGCTTTAAGTGAAGAAGGCTATCGTAAATTCAGAATTCAAATTTCTCGAATTTTTAAATAAATTTTTTTATTAATCAGATTTAATTCTGTTGTTGTATCAAAAAATAGTTCCTATTTAATAACTATGGAAGAGCTAGAGGCTCTAAAAAAATTATTGTAAAATATAGCGTAATAATATTTTCTTTTCAAACTTTTTTTAAATTATAAATTTTTTGTATGAATGTTCCATTTACCCCATTGTTTGTTGCAATTGTTACAACTTTTATTGGAATCCTTTTGTTGCGTCCATTAGCTGCCAATATAGGACTTGTAGACATACCAAATAATCGTAAGCCTCATACTGGGTCAGTTCCTCTTATAGGTGGAATAGCAATGTATTTAGGGATAATAGTTAGTATATTAATAACTCCATTAGATTTAAATAATTTTAGTTATTTTATTTTGGCATCTTTAATAGTAGTTTTTTTAGGTGCTTTGGATGACCATCAAAATATTTCAGTTAGTATACGAATTTTATTTCAGTGTCTAGCAGCAGTTATAGTTGCTGAAGTAGCAGGAATTAGTATTCTTTCTTTTGGTGATCTTCTTAATCGTGGAGATATTTATATTGATGATTGGCCAGTATTTATATCTGTACTTGCAATAATCGCAGGAATGAACGCAGTAAATATGTTGGATGGAATAAATGGGTTAGCTGGAGGAAGTAGTTTAATTACCTTTATTGCAGTTGCATATCTTGCTATTGACAGTACCATTGGAGTAAGTTTAATGATTGCACTCCTTTTTTGCATGGTACTGCCTGTATTTTTAATTGATAATCTTTGCATATGGAGGCCTCTCCAAAATAGAATTTTTATGGGAGATGCAGGAAGTATGTTGCTTGGATTAAGTATTGCATGGGTGTTAATTGACTTGTCCCAAGGAGAAGTTTCAGTTTTTTCTCCAGTCACTGCATTATGGCTATTTGGGTTACCTATTATTGAGTTGGTATCAACTATTTTTCGTAGAGTTCTAAATGGTAAGTCACCATTTGAGCCCGATTTAAATCATATGCACCATATTATTAGTCATCTAGGAGTTGGGAAAAAAAAATCACTTATAATAATGCTTATTTTTTCATCAATCATGTCAATCATTGCAATTGTTAGCGAAATTTATGGGACTGATGAATGGATAATGTTTGCTCTATTCCTAATTGTTTTTGTACCTTATTTTATTTTTTGCTACAGGATATCTTCAAATAATAAGTTAACTAGTTAATTTAAAAAATTTATAGTATTTTTACAAATGGACACTAAAATTAAATTACCAAAAAAACAAGAGGATGGAATTTATGGTCTTATGTCTGATTTTAGCAGCCAAGAAACTGAAAAAAAGTTTTCATTCAAATAAACCATAAAATCATCTTATCTATGTACTAAATAAGTTTTCCTAGATATAATGATTTCCAATAATTAATAAAAAAATTAGGTGAATAATTGATAAAAAAATGCCTCTTCCCAGCTGCTGGATATGGGACTCGCTTCCTTCCTGCTACAAAAGCTGTGCCAAAAGAGATGCTGCCAATTCTTACAAAGCCTTTATTACAATATGCTGTTGAAGAGGCGCTTTCTGCAGGAATTGTAAATATGGCAGTTGTCACAGGAAGAGGGAAGAGATCAATTGAAGATCACTTTGATAATTCGTATGAACTTGAGTCACAATTAAAAGGAGGCTCTAAAGAACACCTATTACATGAAATTACTGAGGTAATCGAAAAAACTACTTTTTCATATATACGACAAAAGCAGATGCTTGGTCTAGGACATGCTATCCTGACTGGCCAGCCTTTAATTGGAAACGAGGCTTTTGCAGTTATTCTGGCCGATGATTTATGCTATAGTGATGATAAAAATGTACTTTCACAAATGATTGAAATTTATAAAAAGTACAAATGCTCTATTGTTGCAATCGAAGAGGTCCCGATGAGTCAAACTAGTAAATATGGCATCATATCAGGCACTTTAATTAAAAACTCAGATAATATTTACCATATTAATGATATGGTGGAAAAGCCTAGTGAAAAAAATTCCCCAAGTAATTTAGCAATAATAGGTAGATATATTTTAACTCCAGATATTTTTGGTATTTTGAAAAATGTTAAGCCTGATAAAAGCGGTGAAATACAAATTACTAACGCATTAAGAGACCAAATAAAAAAAACCAGAGTTCTTGCCTATAAATTTAATGGAAATCGATTTGATTGTGGGAGTATAAATGGGTATGTAGAGGCCACTAATTTTTTTGCTAAGAAAAATGGAATTATTTAACCTCTAAATAAATTGTTTATTATTATGATAGATTCCTCTAATAATTTTTTTCTAAAGAGAAAATAAGTACATCATTTAATATTATTTTTCCCATTGAAGCATTAAAATAGTAATATAAAAACTCATCATAATTTAGTATAATGTTAATATGAATATTTGTGTAATTCCAGCAAGAGGTGGCAGCAAAAGAATACCTAGAAAAAATATTAAATTGTTTAATGGAAAGCCAATGATAGCATACTCAATTTATGCAGCTCAAAAATCAGGAGTATTTGATCATATTTTTGTAACAACTGATGATGTTGAAATTGCTAACATTGCAAAAAACTATGGTGCACAGGTGCCATTTATGAGGCCAAAAAATCTTTCAGATGATTACACTCAGACAGGGCCAGTAATTATTCATGCAATTAATGAGATAGAAAAGATAATTGGAGAAGTCGATAATGTTTGTTGTATATATGCAGTAGCTCCTTTCATTCAAGCAAAAGATTTAAAAGATGGACTAGAAAGGCTAATTGAAAAAAAGTGCTCTTTTGTTTTTACTGTAACAACTTTTCCATATCCTATACAGCGCGCACTAAAAATTGTTGAAGAAGATAGAGTTGAGATGTTTAATTCAGACTTTTTCGATAGAAGATCTCAAGATTTAGAAGAAGCATATCATGATGCAGGGCAATTTTATTGGGGAAAGTCAAAAGCTTTTCTTGATAATGTTTTGACTTTTTCTAAAGAATCTTCTCCTCTAATATTACCAAGATATCGTGTCCAAGATATTGACACTGAAGACGATTGGCGAGAAGCAGAAATTAAATCTATCACAATAAATAAAGATTAAAAAAAGGATCATTATTAAGTCAAATAATAAAATCATAATATATCTAGTCTATTTAAGAAGATTGCTAAGAATTGATAATTTATTTCACCAGCTGAATTGGTTACTATGCACTATTAATTTCCGTTTAAAAAATCATGAAAAGAGCTCCCTATATCAAGACTTTAAGAATGATAGTGTTTTGATTTTCAAAAATTATATTGATAAAGATTTGATTTCTGAAATTAAAGACTCATTAGAAGACGAAATCAATAAATCAAATATTTTTAAAGCTGAAGATCTAGAGTTAACAAACTTTGAGACCAAAAAAATTAATAGGTTTCTGGTTACTAGACATAATATTTTTAAAAACAGTCAATTATTCTACAAGTATCCATCAAAATATTTGGAAGAGGTCTCAATGGTTAAAGACCCTCTTAAAAATATAAAAAAATTATCAAAAACTGTTAATAGTCAAGTAATTTCATTAGTTAGGAAAACCATGAGGTCTAATGTTGAAATTGTTAAAGTATGGGCATATCGCACAGAAAATGATAATAATCCAACAGAAAATTTTAATGGAAAATTTCATACAGATGGAGATCATTCAAAGTCATTAAAATGCATTGTTTACTTATCTGATGTAAATATGAACTCTGGACCTTTTGCCTATTTAGATAAAAATAATAAAGAGGTTTTTATATGTGAAAAAAAAGGAACAGTTATATTCTTTAGGAGCTCTAACTTATTACACAAGGGAACAAATACAATAAATAATACAAGGCATTGTTTATCCTTTTTAGTGCAACCTTCTTTTAAAGATAAATTAGAGGCAAATGAAACATTCCCTCAATTTCAAAGAAAAACTTTTCCTTTCTTACCACTTTCAAAAGACATAATCTTTTCCAATAATTTATAAAAAATTAGGAGAAAAATTAAAAATATTTTAATAAATCTTTAAGAAAGTTAGAAGATATGGTGGGTAAAAGTTTTCATTAAACTAGAAATGTTGTCAGATCAACACTATTAACAAGAATGCCCTGAAAACTATTCTGTTACCACAAAGATCATTTAAACAAAAAACATGGGAAACCAGTTATTGATGACTTCCAGAACTTCATTCTTGGATCTTTAGACCAACTACCCATATAACTTCTTATTCAATAATAACTACCCAACGGACAGATATGAAGACATTAAAGAAACAAATAGAAGAAAACCAAGATTATCTAGAAGAAGGGTTGAATTTAAGATCAGTATTAGGAATAGTTTTAGTTGGTAAGATTCAAACAGTAACCATCTGACTTTTTCTTATCATCCTTATATTCAATATCATCACCATATTTAGATATCCAATCTACCCATTCCTTTTGGTTGTATAAGTCATCAATTTCTTGAACATAAGCTTTCTTTGGTTTTTGATTTAACTCTATGGACATCATTAAATCAAATAAAATAACAAGATATTAATTATTTATTAAATAATGGCATCAGATTTTTATAGTGATGATGAAATAAAAAAATTAGACTTTAAATCTATCGGGAAAAATATAAAGATTTCAAAGTCATGTATTTTTTTTAATGCGCATTTAATTTCAATGGGAAATAATGTTCGTATTGATGCCAACTCTGTAATTACTGCTAGTAAAGAGCCAGTAATCTTTGGTTCATTTATTCATATTGGTGTTGGGTGTTATATAAATGGAAGTTATGGGCTAGAGCTAAAAGACTTTAGTGGGCTATCATCAGGAGTAAGATTATTTACGTCATCTGATGACTATAGCGGAGAATTTATGACCAATCCAACAGTTCCTTCAGAATTAACAAACCCATACAATAGTAGGGTAGTTATTAGTAAGTATGTAAATATTGGAAGTAATTCAGTTATTATGCCAGGAGTTACAATAGAAGAAGGTTCTGTGGTTGGCTCGCTTTCGCTTGTTAATAAATCATTAAAATCTTGGGGGGTTTATTTTGGTGCTCCTGTAATCAGACTGAATGATAGAAATAAAAGCGTTTTATTTTTATCTAAAAAGGTTTTATGATTATAAAAAATGAAAAAAAATTTGAAATTGGTTTATTTGCTCTAAATTCAAGTAGTGGTATATCAATGACAAAGGTCGAAGAAAGATGGCGGGCTGATTGGGATGATATAGAAGTAGCTGCAAAGTTGAGTGATAAGGCCGGTATGGATTTTATTATTTCTGTTCAAAGATGGTTGGGGTTTGAAGGAGCCACTGATCCTGCAGGTTTGACTTATGATTCACTAACCTTTTGTGCTGCTTTGGCTTCTATAACTTCAAATATCAGGCTTTATGCCACAGTTCATGTGCCAATTTTACATCCAACTTACCTGGCAAGATCGCTAGCAACAATAGATCAAGTCTCAAAGGGAAGGGCCGCACTTAATATTGTTTGTGGATGGAATCAGCGTGAATTTGAAATGTTTGATATCATGAATCAAGATATGGTTAATAGATATGATGAAGGTGAAGAATGGTTGAAACTTTTAAATAATATTTTTAGTAGTGCAACTTTTAAACCCTTTAAGGGCAATTACTTTAATACTCGTTTTTCTTCAACTTCTCCAAAACTATATAAAAGAAATAAGATAAATACATTAAATGCTGCCTTCTCTGAAACGGGTAGATTGTTTGCTGCAAAAAATTGTGACTCTCTAATTACAATGTTTTCAAGTTATGAATCTGCAAGAAAACAAACTGAAAATATAAAAAAAACTGCAAAGCTGCATAATAATAATATTAAAGTTTATGGTTTAGTACATATAGTATGTAGAGAGTCTGACAAAGAAGCTGAGGAATATTATGATAATTATGCTGGACCAATGGCTGATACAGATGCAATAAATAATTTCATATCAATACTCAGTAGAGGGGATAAAAAATCAGTTTTAGCAAATCTCCAAAAATCACAAATGAAAAAAATGGCAGGCGGACTTGGAAGTTTTCCTATTATTGGAAGTCCAAAAACTGTGCTTAGTAAAATTTCTGACCTTGATGATTTGGGGCTAGATGGAATTGCAATTGGTTTTGTAAATTTTAAGGATGAGCTGCCTTACTTTATAGACAATGTTTTTAATAAATTAACCTAATACCAAGTAAAATATAAATCAATCAATCAATTAAATTAATCATTAAGATGTCTAATTACCTAGAAACTGAAGAAATCTTCCTATCATTTGTCGAGGACGCTCTTGAGCTAACTACAGGTATTTTATCTAAAAATATCGATATGAATCTTGATGGAATCGAAGAATGGGATTCTCTATCAATTATGAGTTTTGTTTCCCTTATAGACGTAGAATTTAATATTGAGGTAGATGCTGATGTTCTTATTAGCTGCAAAACTCCAAGTGAGCTATTTAAGCTGACGAATAAGCTTTTAAAGTAATCTTTTAAATGCTTAATTTTAGTAATAAATACATTCTCATTACTGGGGCTTCTTCTGGTCTTGGTAGGGCATTATCAATTGAATTAGATGGCTATGGAGCAAATCTAGTCTTAACTGGAAGAAATGAGCTTGAACTTCAAAATACTCTTGCTTCACTGACTGGTAAAAACCATGTAATATTTAGTCATGATCTAAATGAAATTAGCCAGCTGCCAATACTACTAGAGAAAATATTTTTAAATAAACTGACTTATGATGGCTTTGTTCATTGTGCTGGAGTCCATACTTTTCTTCCAATTAATTTATTAAAAATTGATGATATTTCAACAGCATTTCATGTAAATGTTTATGCTCCTTTTTTAATAATTAAAGAGTTCTCTAGGAAAAATAATTTTAATCCAAATGCTTCGATTGTCTTAATTTCTTCTGTTATGGCTTCTCTTGGCTCGTCGTCACTTTCTGTTTATTCTTCAAGCAAGGCAGCCCAACTTGGGCTTGTTAAGTCTCTAGCTGTAGAGCTTGCCAAAAAGAAAATAAGAGTTAATTCTATTTCAGCTTCATTATTAGAGTCAAAAATTCTTGATAAAGTTAAGACTAAAACATCAAAAGATAGCTTTCATGAAATTGAAAATAAACACTTATTGGGACTTGGCTCTTATGATGATGTCATACCAAGTATTGTTCACTTACTTTCAGATAAAGGTTCTTGGATTACTGGATCAAACATGATAGTAGATGGGGGTTATTCCTCATGGTAGAAAATGTAAGTGCTGAAATTACTCATGTTGAGTACTATCTGCCAAAAGTAGATTATTCAAATAAAAATTTAACTAGTAAAACTAAAGATCAGGTAATAATAAACTCAATAATAAATAAAGTAGGAATTGACACAAAGTTTGCAGCTGAAAAAATAGAATTTTCAACAGATATGGGGGTAGAAGCTGCGAATAAAATTTTGAATAATAATCCTGAGTTAAGAAGTGATATTGACTTTATAATTTTTTGCACACAATCCCCTGAGCATATTTTGCCTTCGGGTAGTAGCTTCATCCAAAAATCTCTTTTTCCCGATAGGTTTATTGGTGCAATTGATGTAAGTCTAGGCTGCTCAGGCTTTGTTTACTGTCTTTCAATTGCTCAAAGCCTTATCCAATCGAATTCGGCAACAAATGTACTTTTAGTTACTGCTGAAACTTATAGTAAGTATATATCTTCAGAAAATACATCAGTAAGAACAATATTTGGAGATGGCGCTTCTGCCACTGTAATTCAAGCTTCTAATAATCAAGGAATAGGTAATTATAAATTTGATTACGGTACTGATGGAAGTGGTATGTATGATTTGATAGTTCCAGGGAGTGGGTTAAAGAAAACGCCTCAAATTACAAATGAAAATATTAAGCCCAAGTTCATTGAGAGGATTAAAGATCTAGAATTATATATGGATGGGCCAAAGATATTTACTTTTGCAATGAAATCAGTTCCAATAACTATAAAAGAAACTCTCAAGAAAAATAAAATAAATATAGATGATATTGATATATTTATTCTTCATCAGGCTAATAAATTTTTACTAAATAGCTTAAGAAAAAAATTAGATATTTCTGAGGATAAATTCTATATCAGTTTGGCTAATAGAGGAAATACTACTTCTTCAACTATTCCAATTGCATTGCATGATGCAATTAAAGAAGAAGTTGTTAAGAAAAACATGAAAGTATTAATCTGTGGTTTCGGAGTTGGCTTATCTTGGGCAACATCAGTAATTCATGTAAGTGAAAAACTTATTAATAGTATAAGGTAGTAAAAATTTTGATTGAGTTATGGTAGTTAAATATGATAATCATTACGAATGCCTCCCTCGAAAGAAAATTCTTATAGATAATTTTTGCTTGTTAAGTGTTCGTAAGCAAGATATTAATCAAATCAGAATTTGGAGAAATTCACAATTAAATATATTGAGGCAAGATAAAGAAATTTCAGAAACTGAACAAAATAATTACTATGAAAATAATGTTTTTAATCAATTTAAAGCTAGCAAGCCTGATAATATTATTTTTTCTTTTTTAAAGAATAACATCCTGATTGGATATGGAGGGCTTGTTCATATTGAATGGGAACGCTCTTTTGCTGAAGTTTCTTTTCTCGCTGAAACTAAGATAGCTGGAACTGAAGAAGATTACAACGTAATGTTGCCAAGTTTCTTAAGAGCAATAAAAGATGTAGCTTTTAATGATTTGAAATTGAACAAACTTAGTGCTGAACTATATGATATTAGGCCAAATTATAAAAAAACATTAATTTTGAATGATTTTATAGTTGAGAATGTCTTAAAAAAGAACGTTTTGATTGAAAATGATTATAGAGATTCAATTATTTTTGGATGTGTAAATAAAAAATAAATATTATGAAAATAGAAAACCATAACATTGGAATTGATCACCCTCCATTTATCATAGCTGAAATGTCTGGGAACCATAATCAGTCTCTTTCTAGGGCTTTAAAAATTGTTGATGCTGTTGCAAGGTCTGGCGCACAGGCAATAAAACTGCAGACATATAAACCTGAAACAATAACAATTAAGAGTAACAATAAAGAGTTTACTATTAATGATCAAAATAGTTTATGGGACAAAAAAGATTTATTTAGCTTATTTGAATCTGCTTGCACTCCATATGAATGGCATAAGCCAATATTTGAAAGAGCAAAAGAAAAAGGTTTAGTTTGCTTCAGCTCTCCATTCGATGAAGATGCTGTTGATTTTTTAGAAGAGCTTAATGTTCCTGCTTATAAAATTGCATCATTTGAAAATAATCATTACCCACTTATTGAAAAAGTTGCATCTACAGGTAAGCCAATAATAATTTCAACTGGAATGGCCACTGAAGAAGAGCTTGAAGAAGTGTTTCAAATTTTTAAAAATAGTAAAAGTAAAGATTTAATTTTTCTTAAGTGCACCAGCACTTATCCTGCTTCTGCAAATAATACTAATATCATTACAATACCCGAACTAAAAAAAATATTTAACTGTGAAGTTGGCATATCTGACCATACTCTCGGAATTGGAACCTCGGTTGCAGCGGTTGCGCTAGGTGCCACAGTAATTGAAAAACACTTTACACTAGATAGATTAGATGGAGGCGTTGATAGTGCTTTTTCTATGGAGCCTGATGAGTTTACAATGCTAGTAGCTGAAAGCCATAATGCATGGTTAAGTTTGGGTAAAGTATTTATAGGACCAACTGAAAATGAAAAAAAATCAGTAAAATTTAGAAGGTCAATTTATGCGGTTAAGGATATTGAAAAAGGCGAACTATTTAGTGAAGATAATATTGCAGTCATTAGACCAGCAAACGGAATTCATCCAAGATATTTTAAAGGAATGATTGGAAAAAAGAGTTTGAAAAAAATTAAATATGGAACACCTATTATCGATATAGTTTAGTTTTAATATAACTTACTATCCTCTAAATCATTCCACAGTAACCGAGTGGTATTGAACAGATTGTTCTATAAAGCATTGATCTGATAACATTTCTTTTCCATTAACCTTTATTTCTTAGAATAACTTTTACTATCAATACACTCACTTTGTGAAATGCTTGTCTGTAATTAGTTTTTAGAAACTATAACTGCTTTCATAGTATTTTTTCTTAATATAAATCTAACAAATTTATCAACTATTACACTCAGATACCTAAATTTAATGAGACTAATTATTTTGGCATGAGGAACCCTATTAATATTAAATTGATGCTGATTTAATTCTATTTTTAATTGATCAATATTTATAGATATCGAATCATTATTTTCCCATTTTTGATGAAGAATTAACTGTCCATCTTGTTTTAGTTGAGACAATAAATAAATTAAATAATCTTTATGAGTCTCTAAGGAATTTGTTCTTGTAAAAGGATAAAATTCAAAACAGAAGATTAAATCATATTCTCCTAAGGGTGAATTCTTTGGGTCAATTCCCTGACAAATAAACTCTTCATTCTTAAAGTTTTCTTTTGCATATGAAATGCCATCAGATGAAATATCTACACCAACTACCAATGAATTACTATAGTAATTGCCAAGTTCATGCGTTGTAAATCCAACACCACATCCAGCATCAAGAATACTCAATACTGAATCTTTATCAAATGAAATCCATTTATGTATGAAGTCAATTTTATTTCTTGGGTTCAGGTCATTATGACTGCTAAGCAT
>Ga0075447_10001534_pt1 | contig 10816 bp, 9 predicted proteins | sample CoawatmetaG10DNA_FD_72352 | JGI IMG/M metagenome (GOLD analysis project Ga0075447, IMG submission 72352) | Marine microbial communities from the West Antarctic Peninsula - Coastal water metaG104-DNA | ecosystem: Environmental > Aquatic > Marine > Coastal | place: Atlantic Ocean: West Antarctic...
TCTTTATCTTGTTTGCATGCCTTAGAGCATTTTGGATTAGGGCGATATTCCGACCCAATAAATTATGATGGCCATTTAGTAGGATTAACAAATATGATTCAATTTTTAAAACCAGGAGGAGTATTTTATCTATCTGTACCGATTGGATTTCAGCGAATAGTATTTAATGCGCACAGAGTTTTTTCTGTTGGATATGTGGTGAATCAGTTGAATGAGAGTTTTGACTTAAACTCTTTTTCATATGTTGATGATAATGGTGATTTGCATAAAAATATTCCTTTAGATGAAATCGACCTTGAAAATAGTTTTAATTGCGCCTATGGGTGTGGTATTTTTGAGTTTATTAAAAATAAATGAGTAACTGTACTGTAATAGTATCAAGTTGCGATAGATATTCAGACTTATGGCAACCATTTTTTAATTTATTTAAAAAATACTGGCCAGATTGTATTTACCCAGTTTTTTTGATTACTGAAGAAAAAAAAGCAGATATAAGTAGTGTTAAGTCTTTATCCTTGGGCTTGGATAAGGACTGGTCTACTTTAATGCTACAATCTTTAAAAGTGGTTGAAACTCCTTATGTTTTAATAATGTTAGAAGATTTTTTTATTAGAAAAAAAGTTGATTCTGAGAAGATTATTAGTCTGCTGAAATCTATGGAAAAAAATAATCTTTCTATGTTGCGACTTATCCCACGGCCTGGTCCAACGATATCAATAGCTGGAGAGAGTAGATATGGGTCTTTATCAATTGATGATTCATATCGTGTTTCTACCCAAGGATCTCTTTGGAAAGTTGAGGTTTTAAGTGCATTGCTCAAAGCAGGTGAATCGGCTTGGGAGTTTGAAATTAATGGAACAAAAAGAAGTAAAGAGTATCAAAACTTTGTATCTGTCTATCGTTCTGTTTTGCCTTATTATCACCATGTTATTCAGGGTGGGAAGTGGTTTCCTTGGGATGCATGGAACTTTAGTAGAAAAAATATTGGTGTAAACTTAAGTGTCAGAAAAACTCTTAATCCTTATGAAACTTTTTATTGGTTATTAGGCAAACTTTATTCAACTGTTAAATTCTGGAAATAGATAATGAATGTCCTACTTTTATTTAGTACAAGCAATATAGGCGGGGCTGAACGGAGTATAACTCGAATGGCTTTAGCTTCATCAAAGATAAATTATAAATTATCCACATTTTCTTGCCAGGGAGAATGGAGTGAATGGGCTCTCACTATGGGCGGTAATCCAATAACTTTTGGTAGTAAAAGATCATTTTTCTTTACTTTGTTAAATTTATATAAATATATTCGATCTAACGATATTGATTTTTTATATGTATTTGGTGGAAAATTATCACTAATATTACAACTCCTTCACTGGATTTTGCCTAATGTTAAATTAATTCATGGTATGCGCCATAATCCTGATTCCAATAATCGTCAAGATCGTGCCTTACTTTTTGGCATGAAATGGCTCCAAGGTTCCGCTGATGGATGGATTACAAATTCTCTTTGTGCAAAGGAGACAATAGTAAAAAAATCTAATATACCAGAGGAGCGTATTACTGTTATTTACAATGGTATAGATATACCTAAGCAAAAATTAGTCCCTTTAATAAAGAGGCCTATGGAAGTTATAACTGTAGCTAATATAAGGCTAAGTAAAGGATATCTTGAATATTTAGATGTTATAAGAAGGGTGGTGTCTGTTTTTCCAGAAGTTAAATTTATTTTTATAGGTCGAGATGATATGAATGGGGTTATTGAGCGCGCTATAATTGATGCTGACTTGGAGGAATTTATCACATATAAAGGTTTTCAGAAGGATGTTTCAATATCGTACAACAGGGCAAGAATATTTGCTTTGCCTTCATTGTGGGGAGAGGGATGTCCTACAACAATTCTAGAAGCTTTCTCATTTGGAGTTCCTGTTGTTGCATATGCAATAGATGGTATTCCTGAACTTGTAAATAATAATACTGATGGTATTTTGTCAAAACCTAGTGATGTTCAATCAATGGCTGATGGTATTTGTAAATTGTTAACTAATATTGATGTTGCGCAGGAATATGCAGACAGTGGGCATAAAAAAGTTTCTCATAACTTTTCTATAAAATCATCTATGTTAAACCATGATGCTTTTTGGTTGGATTTCTAAACTATGTGCGGATTTTCAGGATTTATTGGCTATAGTAAATTAGATATTGATGAAGTAAAGTTAGTATCTTCCTCTATGAATGATAAACTTCATCATCGTGGGCCAAATGACTCTGGCATATGGTGCAATGCAGATGAACAGGTGGCATTAGCTCACAAAAGGCTTTCTATTCAAGATTTATCTTCAGCTGGCCATCAGCCGATGGTGTCTCCTTCTGGTAGATTTATTATTGCTTATAATGGCGAGATTTATAATCATCTTATATTGAGAAAGAATCTTAAAAGTGAAAAGTTCAAAGGAGATTCTGATACGGAAACCTTATTGGTTGCTATCGAAAACTGGGGAATAGAAAAAGCCTTAAATATGGCAAATGGTATGTTTGCCTTTGCACTTTGGGATCGTAAACAAAGACAATTAATTCTTGTGAGAGATCGTATAGGGGAAAAGCCTCTATATTATGGATGGCAGGACAATACTTTTCTTTTTGGATCAGAGTTAAAGGCTTTAAAACAACATCCATCCTTTAAGGCAGAAATAAATCGTGATGCAATTACACTTCTACTTCGACATAATTATATACCCGCACCTTATTCAATATACAAGGGAGTATATAAACTAGAGCCTGGTTGTATTTTAAGAATTTCACTTGCAGAACCTTCTCCAAAGATCAATACTTATTGGTCAGCAACAGATATGGCTATCTCTGGTATAAAGAATCAATTTTCTGGAACAGCAAATGATGCTGTAAATAGGCTTGAAAAACTAGCTATGGATTCAGTTAGTCAGCAGATGATGTCTGATGTTCCTTTAGGTGCATTATTATCAGGAGGTATTGATTCTTCTACAGTTGTAGCACTGATGCAAGCAAAATCAGATAGGCCTGTAAAAACATTTTCAATAGGATTTAATGAGTCAGAATATAATGAAGCAGTATATGCAAAAAAGGTTGCAAATTATTTAGGTACGGATCATACCGAGATGTATGTTCAGCCAGAAGATGCTATTGCAGTAATTCCAGAAATTCCAGAGTTATACTGTGAGCCTTTTTCAGACTCTTCACAAATTCCTACTTTTTTGATTTCAAAGCTTGCAAGTCAGCAAGTTACTGTTTCTTTGACAGGCGATGCTGGTGATGAACTTTTTTGTGGTTATAACCGTTATCAAATGACTGACAAGCTTTGGAATAAACTTAGTATGCTGCCAGTCCCATTGAGGTCATTATTGGGAAATGGCATTAATTCCATTTCTCCACAAGTATGGAATAAACTAGCTGGCTATATACCCGGTACAAAGAATTTTAATAATATTGGTGATAAGCTTCATAAGGGTGCTGGGGTTTTAGCTAGTAGATCGGTTGAAGAGCTTTATCTAGGATTAGTATCGGCTCATCGTGATCCCGCAAAACTCGTTATTAGCGCTAAGGAACCAGCTACTTTACTTTTAGGTAATACACCTGACTTGATCGGATTAAGTGACATACAGAGGATGATGGCATTAGATTTGATGACCTACCTACCGGATGATATTCTTGTGAAGGTGGATCGTGCCGCTATGGGTGTATCGCTCGAAACTCGAGTACCATTTCTGGATCACCGCATAGTCGAATTTGCCTGGTCTTTGCCTCAGTCGATTAAGTTAATGGATGGGCAAACTAAATGGCCACTTCGCCAGGTGTTGTATCGCCATGTTCCTAAAGAGTTAATCGAGAGACCAAAGATGGGATTTGGTATTCCACTGGATAAGTGGTTACGTGGCCCACTTAGAGATTGGACAGAATCTTTGCTTGGTGAGGGTCGTCTGAGACAGGAAGGATTTTTTCAAACAGAACTTATTCGAAAACTTTGGTCTGAGCATTTATCAGGTAAGCGAAACTGGGCAGGGTTACTTTGGAGTATTCTTATGTTTCAAGCTTGGTTAGATCAAAATAAATGAAAAAACAAAAGTTATTATTGATAGGGGTTGAACCAAATTCATTAGTTAATTTTCGAGGTGAGTTGATAAAGGCTTTTAAAAATAGTGGAAAAACAGTAATTACAGTCTCATTACCGCTTTCAGGTGAGCAAGAAAAATATTTTCTAAAGGAAAAAATTAACCACGTTTCAATTTTTTTTCAGCGAAATAGTCTAAACCCTATTGCTGATTTAAAACTATTTCTCTCTATGTTTAGGTTATATCGTCAGCAAAAACCAGATGCTATTTTAGCTTACACTGTAAAGCCAGTGATTTGGGGAGGTATAGCTGCTCGGCTTAAGAGTGTAAAATTTTATGCGTTAATAACAGGATTAGGGTTTGCATTTCAAGGCAATAGTTTTAAGCGAAAACTATTAACTAAGTTTGTTTCTTTTTTATATAAATTTGCATTAAAAGACTCTAAAGCAGTCATTTTTCAAAACATAGATAATCGTAATTTATTTGTAAAAAAAGGAATTATTGGGCTATCGAAAACTCATGTTATAAATGGATCTGGTGTAGATATAGAAAAATATAATATTGAAGATTTTCCCAATGGTAATATTGTATTTTTGTGTATTTCTCGGTTACTTGGGGAAAAGGGGTTAAGAGAATATGCAGCTGCAGCAAAAATTGTAAAGAATAAATTTTCTAATGTTGAGTTTCATATTGTTGGGCTGGAAGATCCATCTCCTGATGCAATATCTTTAGATGAGGTTAATAACTGGTCAAAATTTATTAACTATAAAGGTTCAACTAATAATGTGCAGAAATATATTAAAGAATCTCATGTTTACGTATTGCCATCATATCATGAAGGACTTCCACGTAGCACATTAGAAGCGATGTCAATGGGTCGACCTATAATTACAACTAATGCTGTTGGATGTAAAGAAACTGTAGAAGAGGGCGTTAATGGATTCAAGGTTCCAGTTAAATCACCAGAGAGACTTGCAGAAAAAATGATTTGGTTTATTGAGAATGATAATGAAATTAAAAATATGGGTTTGGAGAGCAGAAGAATGGTTGAAGATAAATTTGACGTTCACAAAGTGAACAAAAAAATACTACAAATTATGGGTGTCAAATGAAACGAATATTTGATTTAGTTGCCACCTTTTTTGGATTTCTAATTCTATTTCCTGTAATAATATTAACTGCATTAATGGTAGTAAGTAAATTAGGATTGCCAGTATTTTTTAAACAATTTCGTCCAGGATTAAATGGAAAATTATTTAGTATGTATAAATTTAGAACAATGACCAATGAATGTGATGAAGAAAATACCCTTTTGCCTGATGAAGACAGGCTAACTAAATTTGGAAAATTATTACGATCAACTAGTCTTGATGAATTACCTAGTTTATGGAGTGTTTTTAAAGGCGATATGAGTTTAGTGGGTCCTCGCCCATTATTGACAGAATACTTACCTTTGTATTCTACTCAACAGGGAAGACGTCATGAAGTTAAGCCAGGAATGACTGGTTGGGCTCAGGTTAATGGACGCAATTCGATTGGTTGGGATGAGAAATTTGATTTAGATCTTTGGTACGTGGACAATCAATCAATTTGGCTAGATATAAAGATATTATGGATAACAATTAAAAAAGTAATTATGCGTGATGGGATAAGTCAAAATAACCATGTGTCCATGGATAAATTTAAAGGAGAGTTGTAAAAATGGGAGGTAGATTTTCTAATTGGAAATATCCGGAGATTAAAGATGGCAAGCCTACTAAATATAATTGGGTTGTTCACAATATAGAAGGCTTTGATTTAGGGTTTGAAACTGATATTGGGGCTTTTTCATATATTAACGCTTTGCATGATGTCGTTATTGAAGATAATGTTCAAATTGGTTCGCACTGCTCCATCTATTCTGTATCAACTATTGATAATTCCTATGGTAAAGTTATTTTAAAACAAAATTGTCGAATTGGTAGTCATTCAACTATCCTTCCAGGTGTCTCTATTGGAGAAAATTCAATAATTGGTGCTCATAGTTTAGTTAATAAAGATATTCCTGATAATGTTATTGCTTTTGGTGTGCCTGCTAAGGTAATACGTAAATTGAATAATGGTAAATAATAAATTCTCTCCCTGGCCATGTTTCACGCAAGAGGAGGCTGAAATTGTTCGAGATGTTTTGCTATCGAACAAAGTTAATTATTGGACTGGTGACGAATGTAAGAAGTTCGAAAATGAATTTTCAGATTTTTCAGATTCGAAATATGCAGTCGCAATGTCAAATGGTACGGTTGCTTTGGATGCTGCATTAAGGGCTTTAGGAGTTGGTAAAGGTGATGAAGTTGTAGTCACCTCACGTACTTTTTTGGCCTCAGTTTCATCAATTGTTAATGCTGGAGCAAAACCAGTATTTGCTGATGTGAACATTGATACTCAAAATATTGATTACACGACAATTTGCTCTGTTATTAGTGATAAAACGAAAGCTATCATTTGTGTGCATTTAGCTGGCTGGCCATGTGATATGGACCCAATTATGAAATTAGCAAAAGAGCGCAACTTATTAGTGGTTGAGGATTGTGCTCAAGCGCATGGTGCAAAATACAAAGGCCGTTCTGTTGGCTCTATTGGGCATATTGGAGCATGGTCTTTTTGTCAAGACAAAATTATGACTACTGGTGGAGAAGGTGGTATGGTGACTACTAATGATGAATCTTTATGGCAAAAGGTTTGGGCATATAAAGATCATGGTAAGAGTTATGAGGCTGTATATGAACGAAAGCATTCAAAAGGATTTAGATGGCTTCATGAATCATTTGGAACTAACGGTCGTATGACTGAAATGCAGGCAGCTATCGGTCGAATTCAAATTAAAAGAATGCCAGATTGGAATAAGAGTCGAAGAGCTAACATGTTTGCGATTTATAAAGTGGCAAGCAAACTTCCAAATATTCGTATACCCAGTCATAAATGTATTTCATGTAGCGATGGGTGTAACGAGAAGACTGGATGTATTCATGGTGCCTATAAGTGTTATATCTTTGTCAAAGGAGACGTTAAACTTCGTGACAAAATGATGATGGAAATTAATGAAAAAGGAGTGCCTTGTTATTCTGGATCATGCTCAGAGATATACCTAGAAAAGGCATTTGAAAATACTGGATTAAGACCGATAGAAAGACTTTTAGTTTCTAAAGAGCTAGGAGAAACGAGTTTAATGTTTTTAGTTCATCCAACTTTAACTACTGATGAAATCCAAAAAACATGTGATGTTTTAACTGAAGTTGCTCTAGATAATTATGATGGATAGCAACAATGAAATAATTGCTATCGTTCAAATTTCTAAGGTACCTCATTTTGTCTTCTTCTGATTACCAATAACTTCTAAACTTAATTTTCTCTAGTGAGGTATATTTAATTAGGAGAATCGTAGTGCTAAATCAAAATGATCTAGCAGTTTGTCAATCTAATCAAGTAAATGATGGGCTGAATTTTTTGGATATGGCTATACCCTTTTGAGGTTTTTGGTTACCACTGGTAATATTTTAATTAGACATGGCGTAAAGGTTATAATGAATAATTACCCCATTAAAATGGATTCCTAAAATTATATGTTTGAAATGAACTACTTTTTATAAATGCTCTTATCAACTGTAAAATAACTCACTTATACTGACCTAGATACTGTGTTGGATAAACTTATTAATTTGTCACGGCGTAACAAGCAGTTTGTTTTACTGTTTATTGATTTTGTACTGATTGTATCAGTAATTCTGGGGTCATTTTCAATTCGACTTGGATACTTATATATTCCAAATAGTGATTTGATTTGGTTGATATTTGGTGCGCCTATTATTGCCATTCCTATCTTTATTCGTTTTGGGTTGTACCGAGCAATTATTCGTTACATTGGCTTTAAGGCTTTATGGTCTGTAGTTCAGGCGACAACGTTATATGCCTTGATTTGGAGTGTGTTTGGGATTTTAGTTGCGATTGAAGATATACCACGTTCAGTTATATTAATGAATTGGCTTTTGATTATTTTAGCCATAGGTGGTTCTAGGATGGTTGGGCGCTGGATTCTTACAGAGAGTCATTTTAGAAATAATAATGTAAAGAGCAGTAACGTAGTTATATATGGTGCTGGCTCTGCTGGTAGGCAGTTGTCGATCGCCTTAACACAGTCGTTTGAGTACAGCCCGGTAGCTTTTATTGATGACAATACTGAACTTCATCGTCAATCTATTAATGGCATTATTGTTATCTCAAGGGGTGATTTAGATCGCTTGATCGAGATAAAAAATGTCAAAGAAGTGCTTTTGGCGATTCCATCATTAACTCGTATTGAGCGTAATGATATTATCAATTATTTAGAGCCTTACCAGTTGCTTGTTCGCTCATTGCCAGGTGTTGTTGAGTTAGCACAGGGTAAGTTAAAAATTGCTGATCTACGTGAGGTGAGCATTAAAGACTTGCTAGGCCGTGATTCTGTCTCCGCCAAAAAGGAACTATTGAGTCTTAATATTTCCAATAAAGTGGTCATGGTAACTGGTGCTGGCGGTTCTATCGGTTCTGAGCTTAGTCGGCAAATATTAGTTTTAAAACCCCAAGTGTTAATTCTATTTGAGCAAAATGAATTCTCCCTATACAAGATTAATCAAGAACTCTTTAATTTAGATATACCCAAGGTTAAGATACTGCCAATACTTGGATCTGTTAACAATAGTAAGCGCTTAAGACATATCTTAAATTACTTAAATGTTAATACAATCTATCATGCTGCAGCTTACAAGCATGTGCCAATGGTTGAGTTTAATAATACTGAAGGGGTTAGCAATAATATTTTTGGCACCTTAAATTTGGCTAAGGTTGCGATTGAGAATGGGGTTGAGTCTTTTGTGCTGATATCTACTGATAAGGCGGTGCGCCCAACCAACACCATGGGCGCAACAAAGCGCGTTGCTGAGATGATATTACAGGCCTTGTCAGAAGAACACAACATACGCTTTAGCATGGTACGATTTGGTAATGTATTGGATTCGAGTGGATCGGTAGTACCACTGTTCAGGGAACAGATTAAAAAGGGTGGGCCGATTACGGTTACTGATCCTGAAATTATGCGTTATTTTATGAGTATACCTGAAGCTGTTGAGCTGGTTATTCAGGCAGGCGCAATGTCCCAAGGAGGGGATATGTTTGTGCTTAATATGGGTGAACCTGTTCGCATTATTGATCTAGCTAAAAAGATGGTTCATTTAAGCGGTCTAAAGATTAAGGATAAACTTAATCCAGATGGTGATATTGAGATTAAATTAACTGGGTTAAGGCCAGGTGAAAAGCTTTATGAGGAGCTGCTGATTGGTAATAATGTTTCTGAGACTGACAATCCAATGATCATGCGCGCAAAGGAGGAGATGATGGCATGGGATGATTTAAAGTTAATTCTTAATGAGTTGGAGAAAGTTATTGATAATGGTGATCAAGTTAAGTTGCGGCAGTTACTAATAAAAGCCGTGCCAGATTTTAAACCGCAATCTGATATTAGTGATATTTTGTATAGTGGTAAAGTGCTGGAAGAAGAAAATTTCTGAGGCTTAGGGCTGATTATTTTATTTGCTAACATTCTCTTAGCCAAACTTAACATTGGGTTTAAGTTCTTTTTTTGCTTAAGGTCTAGGCAATACCCTGCTTCTTGGCAAAGTAATTTGTAGCCTCTAAATAGCCTTTAATTCCCCCACAATCAAAGCGTTTCCCTTTAAATTTATAGGCAATTACCTTGCCTTGTTTGGCTTGAGTGAGTAATGCATCAGTAATTTGAATTTCACCACCCTTACTTGGCTTTGTATTTCGAAGAATATCGAAAATATCTGGCGTTAGGATATAGCGCCCAATAATTGCCAAGTTAGTTGGTGCATCTTTTGGATCAGGCTTTTCAATCATATCGATTACTCGATAGGTATCATCTGTTTCATCAATTAAGCTACCATCAATAATTCCATATTTACTGGTTTGATCCATTGGCACTTCTTCAATTGCAACGACTGAGCATTTGTATTGGTCGTATATTTTAATCAATTGCGAAATAACTGCCTTTTCACTACAATCACACAAATCATCTGCTAGAACCACAGCAAAAGGCTCATTCCCAATAAGAGGTTCGCCTGTAAGTATTGCATGGCCTAGTCCAAGCATTTGCTTTTGGCGAACATAAGTAAAGGTTGAGTTTTTAATTATCTCTTTGATTTCATTTAAGTAGTGCTCTTTAGGAGTGCCTATTAGTTGTCTTTCAAGCTCAAATGCATTATCAAAGTGATCCTCAATTGCTCTCTTACCTCTACCTGTAACAATTGCCATATTGGCTATGCCAGCTGACAAGGCCTCTTCCACAGCATATTGCAATAAAGGTTTGGTTAGTATTGGAAGCATTTCTTTGGGGACTGCTTTTGTGGCAGGAAGAAAGCGGGTGCCAAAGCCAGCTGCAGGGAAAAGACATTTTTTAATCATTTATTGCTACATTATAATTTTATAGGGATGTTATACCAGACAAAACATTATGCTGTTATAGGCATTGATATAAATTTTGTATCTTATAAAATTAAATAATAATAGAATCAAAAAATGCAAAATTAAAGATTAAATTTAACTACAGTGCCGACTTAATTGTTCTAATTTCAAATTACTCAAATACTCATGACCTTACTATTTTCTATAATTCACAAATTTTAAGTCTGAAAAAAAAACATGAA
>Ga0075447_10001536_pt1 | contig 10811 bp, 22 predicted proteins | sample CoawatmetaG10DNA_FD_72352 | JGI IMG/M metagenome (GOLD analysis project Ga0075447, IMG submission 72352) | Marine microbial communities from the West Antarctic Peninsula - Coastal water metaG104-DNA | ecosystem: Environmental > Aquatic > Marine > Coastal | place: Atlantic Ocean: West Antarctic...
TGCAAGATAATTGCACAGATGACTTTTTACAACATCTAAAAGAAGAACTAATGGATGCTTGTTTATACATTCAAAAATTACAAAGCAAATGAGACTCGGAGACATAGTATTTTACATTACGAAATATACAGGTATAAAATGGCTTGTAGAAAAATATCATAAATATAAAGGAACAAAATGCAAATGTGATTCAAGACGTCAGGATTGGAACAAAATAAAAATTAATAGATGGGAATAAAATTGAAGTTTGAAAAAGAAGATTACAAAGATTGGGGTTTCTTCAGGATGGGAACTAATGATACAATAACTGCAGCAGAGTTTGAATTAGTTTGTCAACTACATTCAAAATATCACAAGCATAGTTATTATAAACCCTGCACCTGCTCAACTAAAATCATTAAGGGTTGGATAAAAGATTTAAATACCATCTTTGACATTGGGAATAAAGAAGATTAAAGAATACGAAAAAGCCTTAGTCTTACTTTTAAACTTAGATGGGTGGGAATTAAAACTTCCTGACAATGACTCTTCAAGATACGATGCTTATGGATTGACTCCGAAAGGCAAAAAATGTGTTATTGAAATGAAATTTAGAAATAAATATTACGAGACTAAAATGCTCGAAAAGGATAAATACGATGCTTTAATGGAAATTGATGCAGAGGTTATTAAAATTTATTTTGTTGCTGATACCAAAGGCAACTATCTTTATTGGTTGAACAATCTGAAGATGCCGAAAACAGTTAAGAAATATTGCCCTGACACGACAATGTGGACTAAAAAAAGATTGTTAAAAGAAGTTTATTTACTCACAGAAAATATGGCTTCAATAATAAATTTAAACGAAAATTAAAATAAAAGTTATTAAATGCTTTGTTTATAAGTATATTTGTTGTATCTTTGAGTAAGAGCAATAGGAATAATAACCCCGAGGGATTTGGCTCACCCCTCATTAAAACATAACAAAATGACAGAATACGGAAAAATTAACTTATTTAGAGCAATCACAGATAATGGTAGCGTAGAGGTTACAGTAGTACCTAACGATGAAGCAAACGAATTAATTCGTGAGATTACTTACACAAATTATGATGAAGCCTTAGCAGACATTACAGGTTTAGAGTATGAGAATGAAATTTACTTTTAAAACTTACGAAGTGAATTGGAAAGATGGAACTACAACCAAATTGGTCAATGGTAGGATTGTGACAATAAAAACAGAGAAAAATACTAATTTAAAATCAGAACAGATGTTAGAAAGATACAAGCAAAATTTAAGAGTAGACAGAGACGAAGTATGGAGTTATACAACTCACGTAGCAACAATTGCAGGAGGACAACTTATTCAATTAGGATATTGGAGTATGACCACGCAAAAGCATATCAACTATGTTGCGAAACAATTTGACTTAGAATTAATAAAGCCATAATGAGGGGCGAATATGATATGAAGATTACAGGTAGACGAGATGGCGGTTTTAAAATTAGAATCGCTAACTCAAAAACCAAAAAAGCTTCACAGTTTATTGCTACTGTTAAAGCAACAGAAAACGGAAAATATTTTGCTTATTTATTTCAGAACACAATTGAAAAAATAAAATGATAAATACTGCACTTTGGAACGAAGCGAAAAATAGAATTGAAGAACATCTGCAAGAGGATGAAAGTATTACTGACGTAACCATAAAATTAAAGGTTAAAGATTCAGCTAAAGCATATTTAAGGAATTATTTACAAATCACTATTAATATTTAAAAACAGAAAAATGAAAAAAGCAATATTAAAAAATAAAATTTTACATTTAGAAAACGATTTAGCTAACGCAAGAATGAATACATACGTTGGAGTTACTACTGACCTTTATGTAAACGGTGGCGAATTATACATCAACTATGGAGAAAATGGCGAGAAAACTTTAGTAATGTGTACGGAGCAATTATTTAAAGATTTACCTTTTATAATTAACCAAGTTATAAAAGATAATGCTAAACTGCATAAAATGTATCTAAATAATATTGTAACAGAATTAAAAGAAATTGATTACAGTATTTTAATGGATGACTTTATAGATGAAGACGAAGATGACGATGAAGACAAATACGATAACGATTCAACTAATCACACTTTATAATGGTTTTGCTTATAGACGCAGATTCTTTAATATTTGCATCGTGTTATAAAAAGCGAGAAAATCCTGAAGACGATATGTTTTACTCTGAAATTTCAGATGCATCAAAAAAGTTTCATTATCAACTTATGGCTATTGTCAATAAATTAGAAGATATGTACACGATTGACAAGGTTAGAATTTTTAGCGGAGCAAAAGGAAACTTCAGGAAACTAATAACTAAGACTTATAAAGCCAATAGAAGTTACGATAATAGACCTCCACTTCTAAATGAAATGCACCAACACGTAAAAGACAATTACGATAGCGTTGTAGGTTATGGAGTTGAAACAGATGATGTGGTCGCAAAGTATTGGCTAAGATATTGCAATGAGATTGGCAGAGATAACGTAATGATTGTTTCAATTGATAAAGACTACAAGCAGTTTCCTGCATTGATTTACAATTACCATTATAAGCACAAGACTATACTTGATATTTCAGAAGATGAAGCAATGTATAATTTTTACGAACAAATGATTGTTGGCGATGGTGCAGACAATGTTCAGTATTTTAAAGGTAAAGGACCGAAATTTGCCCAAAGATATTTAGCTGATTGTTTAACCCCATACCAATACACTAAAAAAATGTATCAACTATTTAAAGATTGTCACAAAGGAAAGGCAAAACAGAGATACATAGAATGCTACAATTTATTAAAACTTAGAACCGATTAAATATGAGAAATATAACACCCGAACGAATTGTAGAAAAACTTGCAAAAGTTTCAGGAATAGACCCCTATGATAACACAAGAAAAAGAGATTACGTAGAAATTCGTGCTTTAGCTTGTTGGCTTATGAGAATGGAACTAGGTATGCGGTGGTGCGCTATCACTAAAATATTTTGTGACAATGGTAAAAATATGCATCACGCATCTGCAATATATTTGGTTAAAAATTACCCGCATTGGAAAAAACAAAATAAAGCACTTCAGGATTGGCAAAATATGTTTCATTTTATTGAGGGCATAGATTACGAAGAGGTTGACAGATTACATATTTTAGAGGGTAGACTTGCGGATTTGCAGAAAGAGTTTGACATACTATCTGAACAATTAGACCACCCTCTTGTAAAGTTAGTTTATAATATTTCAACAGAAGAAAACAAAAAAGATTTAATTGACAGAATTGAAATAATAACAAAGTCGTGGGCTTGGAAGCAGAATAAAAAAACACAAGTTAGAATTGAATCGAGTAAATAAAACTAAATAATTATGAAGATTGAAAAAGTAAAAATAGGAACTATTAGTGAAAATCCTGACAACCCAAGAATTATCAAAGGCGATAAATTTAATAAATTAGTAAAGAGCATTGAGGACTTTCCTGAAATGCTAAAGATTCGACCAATTGTTGTAAATAGCGAGAATGTTATACTTGGCGGAAATATGAGATACAAGGCAAGTATCAAAGCAGGTTTGAAAGAAGTTCACATAATCAGAGCAGAGGGATTAACAGAAGACCAACAGAAAGAATTTATAGCAAAAGACAATGTAGGTTTTGGCGAGTGGGATTGGGATGCTTTAGCTAATGAATGGGACTTAGAAAAATTAGACGAATGGGGACTTGAAGTGCCGAGCATTGAAGATTTTACAGGGGTTGAGGAACAAGAGATTGAATTTAGCGAATACTTAGATGAAGCACATAACTATGTGGTTTTATTATTTGACTCCGAAGTAGATTGGCTTTCTGCAAGAACTCACTTTGAATTAAGCTCTGTACATTCCAAAAGAGCAAACGGAAAACCTTGGAGTAAGGGTATCGGTAGAGTGATAAATGGTGCAGATTATTTAAATAAAATAACTGATGAATAACATATACATACCATCTTTTAATCGTGCTAACTCTGTTAAAACTTATGAGTACTTAGGTTGTGGCAAAATAATTGTACCAAAATCACAAGAAGCAGAATATAAAAAGAGATACGGTAATGCGGTTTATAGCATACCTGATTCTCAAGATGGTACTGTTGCAAAGAAACGAAATGCTATATTGGATTTAATCACAGAAGAACAAGAAGATGGCTACGGATGGATTATTGACGATGACTTAATTAAAGTTAAAAGGAAAAAAGAAAACCTTGACTTAAATTCTGAACAAGTATTAGAGTTATTAGAAAAGCTACAAATAATGTCTGCTGATATGGGTATCACTTATGCAGGTTTAGATTACTCACTTGATAATATGAAGCTAAAAGATATGTCGCCATTTTCTTTTACTAAGGTTATATTTGGGGGTACGTTAGTTAATGCTAATGATGGCTTAAAATATGATGAACGATTTAAGATAAACGAAGACGTTGAATTTTGGGTGCAGAAGTTAAACTTACATAGAAAAATTTTAAAAGACAATCAGTACGCTATGGTATTTTATGGAGACGATGGTGGCAAAGATTCGGTTATAGGATATGACAGAAATGATGCAAGAGTGTACGCAACTATGTTAAATAATAAATGGGGCAGACAAATTATGGTTTGGGACAAAGGACGTTTCAGATTTAAAACACCAATTAAAGGAGCATAAATATAAAAAAACTATGAAAGTATATTCGCCAAGTTATAAAAGAAGTGACGGTGTAAAGACACATAAAATAATTCCTGACGTCATATACTGTGTTGCAGAGTTTGAGGCAGAAAAGTACCTTAAAAAAGGTTACAACGTTATTACAATGCCTGATTCAGTACAGGGAAATATATCACGAGTTAGAAATTGGATGCTTGACAATGTTATAAAAGAAAAAGGCATTATTATTGACGATGACATAGAGGGTTTTAAAAGATGGACAATTGAAGATGGTAAGCCAAAAATTGTAGATGCTGACATATTAGAATTTATAGAGTTTGGATTTTGGCATTGCGAAGAATTTGGTGCTAAATTATGGGGACTAAATATAATTGGAGACAAAGGAAGTTACAGAGAATATTCGCCTTTTAGTTTAACCAATCCTATTAGTGGCTCGTTTATGGGTTTTATAAATAACCCACTAAGATTTGATGAACGCATACCATTAAAAGAAGATTATGATTACTCAATACAAAATCTAAATGTTTACAGAAAACTATTAAGATTTAATCACACTTTTATGATTAAGAAAGACCACGGAAATTTAGGAGGTTGTGCAGATATGAGAACGATGGCAAGAGAAAAGGAGCAGCTAAAGTTGCTGCAGAAGAAATGGGGAAATAAGATTATACAAATAGATACAACACAGAGAGGTAAAAAGAAGAAAAACTTTGACTTCAATCCAATAATAAAAACACCAATAAAAGGCATCTAACTATGAACAAAACCGAACAACATAAAAAGGCAATACTTGAAGCACTTGAAAAATCACTCGGAGTGGTTACAACATCTTGTAAAAAAGTTGGAATAGGTAGAACACAGTTTTACCATTGGTTAAAAGAAGATGACGATTTCAGGTATGAAGTTGAGGACATACAAAATGTTGCATTGGACTTTGCAGAATCACAATTGCATAAACAGATTGGTGAGGGAAACACAAGTGCCACTATATTCTATTTAAAGACAAAAGGAAAAAACAGGGGCTATGTTGAACGTCAAGAGATCACAGGAGCAGATGGAATGCCTACTAACTTTCAAATTGAAATAATTGACTCAATTACCGATAAAGACTAATATAGTCTACAGACATTTATTAAACAACAAAAAGAAAATTGTAGTTGAACAGGGCGGAACAAGGTCAGGTAAAACATACAATATTTTGCTATGGATAATATTTGACTATTGTACAAAGAATGATAACAAAGTAATTACCATAACTCGTAAGGCATTTCCATCTTTACGTGCGACTGTTTTGCGTGATTTCTTCAGTATATTACAAAGCTATAATTGTTACTCTGAAAAGTACCATAACAAGTCAAATAGTGAATACCATCTATTTGGTAACTTAGTTGAATTTATTTCTTTAGACCAACCTCAAAAGATTAGAGGGCGTAAAAGAGATTTGCTTTTTATAAATGAGGGTAACGAATTATATTTTGAAGATTGGCAACAATTGATATTTAGAACTCAAGAACAGATTATTTTAGACTTTAACCCATCTGACGAATACCATTGGATATATGATAAAGTGATAACAAGAGATGACTGTACGTTTCACAAGACTACATATTTGGACAATCCATTTGTTGAGGATTCTATAAAAGAAGAAATTGAAAGACTAAGAGATACAGACGAACAGTATTGGCAAATCTATGGACTAGGAGAACGTTCTGCAAGTCGCTCTACTATCTTTAAATATACAGAGGTCAATCATATACCTGCTGAAGCTAATCTAATCGCATACGGAATGGATTTCGGTTACTCGAATGACCCAACCACTTTGGTTTCAGTCTATACGATGGGGCATAATCTTTACATCAAAGAACATCTGTACAGAACTCAAATGACAACGAGCGACATTAACTCGTTTTTAAGAGACGAAAGACTTGCATCAAACCCAATATATGCGGATAGCGCAGAACCTCGCTTAATAGCTGAATTACGTAGGATGGGGCATAACATTTTTCCATCACTAAAAGGTAAGGATTCAATTAATGCAGGAATTGATTTACTGAAGAGATATAAAATTCACATATTAGCAGATTCTACAAATGCTATTTCAGAGTTCAGGAATTACAAATGGCGAGAAGATAAAAGCGGTACTCTAATTAATGTACCTGAAGATAAGCACAATCATATTATTGACCCAACAAGATATGCTACTTACTCAATTTTGTCAAGACCAAACTTTGGAAAATATACTCTTAATTAAAAACTTTTTTAAAATAACTTATAAAATACTTTGTTAATAAGTATATAAGTTGTATATTTGAATGAAGGCAATTAAGCCTTTGTTAAAAACAGACAAAATGAAAGACTTAAAAACTTTATTGAAAACGTTAAAACCTAATGGTGTAATTGAATTTACTTTACCAAGTACTTTTGGTAGAGAAGAAAATGACAGAGTATTCAAAATTACTAAATGGAGAGACGACCTAGATGGTGGTTATAGCATAAGCGTGGATGGTAGACATCACTCCGAAAACTACAATACTAAGAGTATCACAAGAGGTTGTTTAAACCTTTATACTTTTGATACCTTTACCCACCTGATTACCACACGTATTAAAATAGAAGAAATGAAACTAATTTCTTTCACTATTGGAAGCGAAGAAGAAAGTATAACGGAGTAATAATCACAGGGGCGTAAAAACCCCATTTAAAACAGAACATTATGATATTTAAAACAAAACCTTACAAGACTATTTCATTGGCAACAGGACTAATAGTAAAACATTTTAAAGATGGAACAATAGATGTTTTAGGAAGTCGATATTGCGATGACTTTGAGACGTCTGACTGTTGTGGTGCAAGAAGATGGAACGAAATGGATATCTGCGAAGATTGCAGGGAACACGCATCATTCTAATCACTATGCAAGAAACTATATATTTCACCCTGTTTGTCGTACTTGGCACAGGGTTCATAATTTGGAACTTAAAAAGAAAATCAAAATAAGTTATTAAATGCTTTGTTAATAGGTTTATTTGTTGTATATTGTAGTATAAGCAATAAAGCTTATGTTAAAAACAGACAAAATGAGAACCGCAAAAAACGCAAGATTTTACACGACCAAGAGATTAGGAAACACTTATTTCGCAATCACAACTGATTTTTTAGATAACTATTTACCAACTGAAGCAGAATTGGAAAAATGTAAAGTAACAGGACTTACAGATTTCTTTGAACTTTATGATGACGATGGTCACAAATATTATTCAGGATTCGCAAATTGGGATTTGATGGCAGAGAATGGAATGGATGAATTTACAATTTTAGATATAGCAACAGGCTATGCAGGATGTACCTATATGATGGCAGAGAATAAAGAGGGACGTATGGAAATGGTATAATAATCACAGGGGTTTAACCGCCCCTTTTAAAACTTAAAAATATGGAATGGTACGATAATTTAAACCCAATTGATGACTTAGCAGGAGAATGTGGGACTTGCGGAAAAGCTATAGATGAAGACAAAGACTTTTGTTCATCGACCTGTTACGAAGCAGATATGAGATAAAAAAAACATTTTTGTTTTGTTTAAAAGTGCACTTAGAAATAGGTGCGCTTTTTTTTTGTAATTTTACTTTTGTAAAAATCCATTTTAAATACGTTATATAGATATGATAAAGGTAACAATTCCAAACTCACTAAAAGAAATAAATCTTAAACAGTACAAAAAGTTTTTAGTACTTAGTGAAAAAGCAGAAGATGACGAGAGTTCACAAAGATTTTTGCAATCTAAAATGATTGAGATTTTTTGTAACATTCCTTTGAATGATGTTTTAAAATTAAAGCTACAAGATTGTGACGAAATTTCTTCTATTATTTATAAGATGTTTGACGAAAAACCTAAACTAATTACAAGGTTTGAATTGAACAAAATAGACTATGGGTTTCACTCTAAATTAGACGATATGAGTTTAGGAGAATACATTGACCTTGACTTAAATATTGGAGATTGGAAAAACATAGAAAAAGCAATGGCAGTTCTTTACAGACCTGTTGTTTCAAAGTTAAAAGACAAATATAATATTGCAGAGTATAAAGTAGGAAACGAAGCAGAGATGCTTGAGATGCCTATGGATGCAGTTATGAGTTCCATCTTTTTTTTTTGGAATTTAGGACTCGAGTTATCGACAATTATGACGAACTCTTTGGACAAGGGGGAAACACAAGCCTTGACGCAGTTTCTAACTTCTCAACCAAATGGGGTTGGTATCAGTCGCTTTACGGACTCGCTCAAGGCGACATTACACGATTTGAAGATATCACTAAACTAAATTTTCACAGTTGTTTTATGATGTTAGCATTTTTAAAAGACAAAGCAGAAATAGAAGCAAACCAAATGAAGAAAAAATTTAAATAATGGCAAACTTAAATCAGGGCGTAAGAGGATTTTATCAATTAACAGAAACTATAAAGACTGAACTTTTACAAGATGTTAGTATCAACACAGTTACAACAGGAGACATAACAGACGTCAATCTGAATAAGCAAGATATGTTCCCACTTGGGCATATTATAATTAATAACGTAATTGATAACGAAAATACTTTAGATTTTAACATCACAGTTTTAGCTTGTGATATTGTGAACCAAAGTAAAGAACTAACGGTTGACAGGTTCGTTGGCAACAATGATGTTCAAGATATCCTTAATACGCAATTGGCGGTCTTAAATCGCCTTATACAACGTTTAAGAAAGGGAACTCTTTATACCGAGATGTATCAGCTAAACGGAAGTCCGAGTATTACCCCATTTTATGACAGATTTGAAAACCAACTAGCAGGTTGGAGTGCAACAATGGATATTCAGATTTATAACGATATTTATATTTGCCCATAAATGAAAAACAAGCAATTAGAAAAAGTACTTAACGGATTTGCAACTGAAGTTGTCAGGAGAGCTAAAATGAATTTAGTAGACGACAAGAAAAGTAGGGGCGAATTGTATGATACTCTTAAATATGATTTGACAGTTGAACCAAGTATTTTCTTAGTTGATTTTATGATGCAACCTTACGGTATGTTTGTGGATAAAGGTGTACGAGGTAAAACATCGGTTTACCCTGAAACTGCAAGTGCTATGTCAGTCTTTCAATACGGAAGTGGGACAGGACCGAAAGGTGGTTTAACCAAAGGCATTTTAAATTGGCTGAACAAAAAAAGATTTCAATGGCGAGATAAACAAGGTAGGTTTTTAAGTTATGATACAATGAGTTTTTTAATTGCTCGAAGTATTTACAATAAAGGCTTAAAGGCTAATCTATTTTTTACAAAACCTTATGAGGAATTAATAAAGGGATTAGACAAAGACATTGAAGATGGGTTTTTTTTAGATGTAGAAGACGCAATAATATTAGGAACAAAATAAATAAATAAAATGGCAAACATAGCATTAAGAAGTCCACAGTATAAAACCAAGTCTACATCGGCATCTGCTAATTCGATACAATTAACTTTAACAATTGATGGAACTCTAAGGTACACAATAAATAAAAATAGATCAACAGTTTTAAATGGTGTGTTTGAAATAGCTGAATTGTGCAGGGATTACCTAACAATAAGTTATAGTTCTAATAATTTTCCTCAAAAAATAAATATTACTACAACCCTGACTGCTTATACAGGTTTAAATGGAACAGGTAGTGTAGTAGGTAGTCCTACTGTTTTTACAGATATTGGGTGGGAAGCTTACGGTCTTTATATTGACGGTGCTAGACCTGTAAACCCTGTAAATACTGTTCTAGGTACTTGGTTAATTGCACCAATAAAATCAGAATCTTATTTCGTTAGAGATTTTGAAATATTTGTACCTATTGGCGAGGGTGGTTTTATTTCAGGAATGAATGGTGGAGGTGTTAGTTCTTCTTATGCTTACACTTCAGCATCGACAAGTATTTCGGCAGGTTCTGCTATTAGTGAAGATTTAAAAATAACTCGTATAAATTGCAGTAAATACGGAAACGGAAGAAAGATAAATTTTATTAATAAATACGGTGTAGCGCAAGACCTTTGGTTTTCTTTAAAAGAGGTTCAAACCCTTAGCAGAAAAAACGAAACGTATCAATCAAACACAAT
>Ga0075447_10001553_pt1 | contig 10722 bp, 7 predicted proteins | sample CoawatmetaG10DNA_FD_72352 | JGI IMG/M metagenome (GOLD analysis project Ga0075447, IMG submission 72352) | Marine microbial communities from the West Antarctic Peninsula - Coastal water metaG104-DNA | ecosystem: Environmental > Aquatic > Marine > Coastal | place: Atlantic Ocean: West Antarctic...
AAAATAATTAAGGAAGATTTTCCCTCGAGAGACATTTCCAGCAAACGCTGTGTCTCAGTTAAAAATTTTGCATCCATAAATCGTCTTCGCCGGGCGAGTTATCTATTACAATTGTACTCAGTTATGCGCTGCCAACTCGACTGACAGCACCAGCGCTGCAATCTAAACGCCATTTTTTGTTCACATGTTTATCACCGTCTAGCCGCCTATACCCATGTTTGGTGCTCTCATCGCCATATAGCGTCAGCCACAGGTGATCTGTTGCCGTCGGGCAGAAAGATTTTGTCGCAGCGATAAAAGGCACGACGCTCATATCTCCGATAGATCCAACTCAGAAAGCGCGATCAGTACCGCTGGGTCGATAGGTTCTTTTGAGGAAAGACGAATAACAAGATCGTCAACATCATTGATACCTTCCAAGTTGACCATTCTATCCACAAAGACGGCCACTCTAACGATTTCACATAAAAGGCTGGACTGCTCGCCATGCGGAACGCTGTTGTCGTCTAAAAGATAGAGCTCTCTAATGTTTTGGAAAAAGGTCGAGTCTGAATCATGAAAACTTGTATCGTTTAGTAAACTTGGATCAAGCTCGATCAGCAGCGCGGCCATAGCGGCCTCCATACTTTCCCCTGGGGAGATCGACATTTCTTTTGCAAGCACCATAACTAGCCTCTTGCGAAGCATCGCTCTTTCGAAGGTGTCTTTATCTAAAGCCGCCAGAATTTCAATGAGCTCAAAGGTTGCTGTTTCAAATGCTGCCAAATTGGATTTAAGACTATCGAGTGAGCTGCCCATACGACGTGCGATGTCAGCGGAATTTTTTCGGCCCGCTTTGACTCTGTCTAGCTCATTTCTTTTCTTCTCTCTGCTTAGTATCTCTTTGTAGATCGTAAGCTTTAATTGTTTGGCGACAAAGGGTTTTACGATGTAATTTGATACTGCACCCTTGTTGATCGCGGCTATTGTGGAGGTTATATCGAAGTTGCCTGATACTGCTATTCTTATCGTGTCGGGCTGCACCGATCTCACCAATTCGAGAAGCTCGGTACCACTCATGCCTGGCATACGAATGTCAGAAACGATGGCGTCAATGGTTCTTGACTTAACAATCTTCAACGCGTCCTGCCCAGACGTTGCATACAAACATTTATAATTTGTATCCTTGAATACCCGTTTCAGCAGCGTGAGGCATCGCTCATCGTCGTCGACAAATAGTAGTACCGGGTTATCACTGTTCGCCACTGGATTTGATTCCTGTTCGTTTAACAACATGTCGAATTGCTCCCTTGGTTTAGGTCAGAGAGTTTCTCAGTAGCATGTGCGAAAATTCACGACTCTGTGTAAGCAATTGTAATTTTGGGTAAGTAATTAGCCTATATCTGCTGTTGGTACGTGTAATTTATAACCGGCGCCCCTGACGGTAATTATCATATCCGCCTCGCCTGCAGCCTTTAGTTTCTGGCGGATTTTGCCTATAAGAACGTCTACACTTCTGTCATAAGGAGACCAGTCTCGACCGCACAATTCATCCAGTATCTGATCCCGAGATAGCACCCTGCCTTTACCTTTTGCAAGAAAGGCAAGGAGTTGAAATTCATGCACAGTAAAGCCAATCGACCCTTTTCTACCAGCGGCTTCATATGAATTCAGGTTTAGCTCGATATTGCCTACGGTAATGATATCCAGATCATTTTCTGGCTCAGCTACTTGGCTCTCCACTCGACGCATGACACTGCGGATTCGAGCGAGCAACTGCCGTTCATCGAAAGGTTTAGCGATATAATCATCTGCACCTAGCTCAAGACCAACGATTTGATCAATGTCATCGGTGCTGCCAGTCAAGATTACGATACCGACTTTGGGGTCTAGCACTCTCGCTTTTCGAGCAACATCGAATCCATGCTCGTCCGGAAGCCCTAGGTCGAGAAGGAGTAAGTTGGGATGTACTTGCGCCATAGTAGCCTCGAGCATCGCTCCGCTTTGGATCGACTCTACGCTGAAACCGTTTTTCGAAAGGTATCTCTCTAGTAGGCGACAAATACTTTCATCGTCGTCGACTATTAGAATATTCTTATGGTTAGGGTCATTGTTCATTGATATCTAGTGTAACTCTAATGTGGCTGAATTCATCTAGCGCGCCCAATAACGACATTAGCTAGACCTCCATTATTTACCGGTAACCTAAGTCAAGGTCTTGTCGCGCAATGTTGTCGTGGAATGCCTTCTCAAATTTCGCGTAATAAGCGTGTTTCAGCGAAATTTTCCGTGCGAAATCTGCAGCCAACAAACAAAAAAACGTAACCAAGTTTTACCTTGGCATCTAACACCCACACTTTGCGTCGTTAGCGTCAATTTGTACACAACTTCTTAAGCTTAGCGATGGCCCCGAGTTTGCTGAGCGGCCTACAAGTAATATTGGCTTTATTTGTTGAGGCTTCGTTAACGCCAAAATGGCTCGCTTGCTAACAGATACGGTTACCGTTTTGTTAGTGTCAGTAAGGAGGATATCATTTCGTTGGCCAAAGTGTCTAAAAACGCTTCTTTTTCGATAGTTTCATCTAGTTTGTCGTAAACAGCCGATTAATCAGAGTCTTCAGTCGAATTGTCCAGTGGACAGTGAATGAATGATGCCCCCCTCTGTAAGTGGTGCTACTGGGTCGTCATTGGCGTAAAAAGAGCTTTAAATGTCATTCGAAGTAAGCGCTTCTGCCATAGAGGCCTTTCAAGTATACATTGCTGTTTTCTGCCTAACGAGGCATCATTTAGCTAACAGAAAGTGAACTTTAAGGTCAGTGTAAGTTGCCAATGATGTAAATCAAAAACCGCGGATCTTAAGATGTGCGCTAGGCTGATTTGGTGAACTTTGTACAATAGCTAAGGATTCAAAAAAATGCCCCAATTCAGCGAAGATGCGACGGCGCCGATTATTGGCATTGATACCGAAGGTCGGATCAACGAGTGGAACCAGAAAGCAGCAGATCTTACCGGCTTCAGTGAAGATGAAGTGAGGGGGCAGGATCTGGTAACCGGCTTCATTGCCGATGAGTTCAAGGCGTCGGTCAGCGATGTCCTGCGCCGAGCACTGCAGGGAGAAGAGACGGCGAAACTTGAGTTTCCACTGTTTACCAAAGACGGTAAGTGGCTTGACGTAATACTGAATGCGACTGCCCAGCGTGATAAAGACAATAACATCATCGGTGTTATCGGCGTGGGCCAGAATTTTACCGAGATAAAGGTGTCAAAAGATGCTCAGCCAGGGCTGGTGAGCGAGTTAAAACAGTTTATCGATACAGCCAACGCACCGATTGTTGGTATTGATACCGAAGGTCGGATCAACGAATGGAACCAGAAAGCTGCAGATCTTAGCGGCTTCACCAAAGATGAAGTGAGGGGCAAGGATCTGGTGGCCGGCTTCATTACCGATGAGTTTAAGGCGTCGGTCAGTGATGTCCTGAGTCGAGCACTGCAGGGCGAGGAGGCGGCGAACTTTGAATTGCCACTTTTTACCAAAAGCGGTGCACGTCTTGACATATTACTGAATGCGACCACGCGGCGTGATAACGACAACAATATCGTTGGTGTTGTCGGCACGGGTCAGGATATGACCGAGATGAAGGCGTTACAACATGCTCAGCAACGTCTGGCGGCGAAGTTTGCACAGTTTATTGATACGGCCAACGTGCCGATTGTTGGTATTGATACCGAAGGTCGGGTCCACGACTGGAACCAAAAAGCAGCAGACCTTACCGGCTTCAGTAGAGACGAAATGATGGACCAGAATTTGGCGTCCGGCAGCATTACCGATGGGTTCAAGGCGTCGATCAGTGATGCCCTGCGCCGATCACCGCCGAGTGCGGAGACGGTGAACTTTGAATTGCCGCTTTTTACCAAAAGCGGTGCACGTCTTGACATATTACTGAATGCGACCACCCAGCGTGATGTCGACGATAACATCATCAGTGTTGTCGGCGTGGGCCAGAATACTGTCGAGGAGAAGGCGGAACAATTTGCACAGGAGCGACTAGCGGCGGAGTTAATACAGTTTATCGATACGGCCAACGCGCCGATTATTGGTATTGATAACGAAGGTCGGATCAGCGAATGGAACCAGAAAGTAGCAGACCTCACTGGCTTCAGTAAAGATGAAGTGATGGGGCAGGACTTGGTGACAGGCTTCATTACCGGTGAGTTCCAGTCGTCGGTTAAAGCAGTCCTGCGCGGAGCACTGAAGGGCGAGGAGACGGCGAACTTTGAGTTCTTTCTCTATACTAAAGAGGGTAAGCGCCTTGAAATATTGCTGAATGCGACCACCCGGCGTGATAGCGACAATAACATCATTGGTGTTGTCGGTGTGGGCCAAGATATTACCGAGGCGAAGGCGTCACAAAATGCACAGCAACGAGTGGCGGCGGAGTTAACACAGTTTATCGACACAGCCAACGCGCCGATTATTGGTATTGATACCGAGGGTCGGGTCAGCGAATGGAACCAGAAAGCTGCAGATCTTACCGGCTTCAGTAGAGTTGAAGTGATGGGGAAGGATTTAGTGACCGGCTTCATTACCGATGAGTTCCAGTCGACGGTTAAAACAGTCCTGCAGGGAGCACTGCAGGGCGAGGAGGCGACAAATTTTGAGTTCCCTCTCTTTACTAAAGAGGGTAAGCGTCTCGACATAATATTGAACGCGACCACCCGACGTGATATCGATAGTAATATCATCGGTGTTATCGGCGTGGGTCAGGATATTACCGAAATTCGAGAAAAAGAATTGGCGCTGCAGCAGGCACAAAAAATGGAGGCAGTGGGTCAGTTGACGGGCGGACTTGCGCATGATTTCAGTAACCTCTTACACGTTATTACGGGGAATTTGCGTTTTCTTCAAGAAGATCTTGGCTCTGTTTCGCAAGAAATCACCGAACTGCTCGACGATGCAATATCCGCGGCTGTTGATGGAACAGAGTTGACCGGAAGATTGTTATCGTTTTCGAGAACGAAGAGGTTGAATCCGATTACCCTGGATTGCAAAGACTCCATTAAGGACTTTGTACGTTTTTTAAGCCGTACTTTGGCTGAAAATGTTGAGCTAGTTACCGAGTTCACCGATGAACCGATCCTTTGCAATCTTGATAAAGCCCAGTTTGAGAATGCCCTTCTAAATCTAATCATTAATTCGCGCGATGCGATGGTGTCAGGCGGTGACATAGTGATCTCATGCAGCGTGTTTGATAATAGTCTAGGTGACGATAATGATTTTTCGCTGCTGCGGGGGCAATATGCTCGAATAACTATTCTCGATCAAGGCGTGGGCATTGCCAGTGAGAATCTTGCGAAAGTTTTTGAACCATTTTTCTCTACCAAGGACAGCGGCCATGGAACGGGTCTAGGTTTAAGCATGGTATATGGTTTTGCTGAGCAGTCAGGTGGGCTCTGTCATGTTGATAAGACGTCAAGCGAGGGCACAGCAATTTCTTTATTTTTCCCGCTGGCTGAAAAAATCACAACGTCAGCACGTGCAGTGGAAAGTTCCGCCACGACAGGGGAGTCTAGGAGCAAAACGATACTTGTGGCCGAGGATGAAAGTCGCGTACGCAAGGTCACGGTGCGGGAGTTAAATAAGTTAGGTTACAAAACGTTGGCGGTCTCGAGTGCTAGTGAAGCCCGTGAACTGCTCGATCTCGATGATAGTATTGATATGTTGTTCTCTGATGTCTTGATGCCAGGTGACATGGATGGCTATCAGCTAGCTTCATGGGCGGCTAAGCACCATGAAGGAGTGAAAGTTGTTCTTTGTTCAGGTTATACAAAGCGCGCCGTTGCTGATTTTGTAGGTGAACAAATACCGTTGTTGCAGAAACCATTCACGAGAAAGCAGCTAGACGAGATTATTAACAAGCGTTTTGACGATAACGGGCAACAGACTCTAAATAGTCTCTAATTTATTCGGTAGAAACTGCATTTATCAAACCTTGGAAATAGCCTCATCAAAGCACTGTTGGCAATACCCGTGACTGAGATAGGTGTTAGTATTTTCCTCTACGTATTCTTCTAATGTGTACCATGACTCGTTTTCATCATCGTCTGAATCGCGTCTAACTTTTCTACAGTTGGCGCAGACATTAATCGTCTTTCGTAAGAGCGTCAGTTCTTCAAGGGTAGATGTTAAATCCGCTACAACCCTGCTATTTTCAATATTTGCGATCATCAATAATTCACTTCTCTCGTATAGCGCATTGACCAAAGTAAGAATCAATACGCCTAATAGCAACAATAATGAAAGTGTTGTGAAAACTCTAATGTACACGACGCCATTGGCGCTAAGTTCATTGATCGAAACTACCGATGATAGGTGTAAATTTGCTGCGTACATAATCAGACAAGTGACTATTACGGCAATAATCGGCGTGGACACTTGGTTTCTAAAAACGATGGTCGTGGCTATTAAAATAGCTATAGTCAAGGGTGCTTGGCTGTATAGCCCCTGATTAGCGACTTGAAATAGGCTGATGAATATAATCGGTGCCATTAGCAGAATGGTTTTTTGCTTTATAGAAAGTCGTTGCCGAACGAAAGCGCCTAGGGTTATTGTCACGACCAAAAAGATTACAACCCAAAAATATGCGGGTAAAGAGTTTGTTAATACTCTGTACGCAATGGCTGCGGATAACGGCAGGCCGACAACAGCTAACACCCTCAGGAAGGCGTTGGCATAGGTGTCTTGGAATTCACTAGCAAATTTTTCTTTTGACTCTGATAAATCTACTAGCTCTTCAGATTCCAGCGGGTTATTCATAATTGGTTGGTTTACGACTCAAAATGCAACTCCATCAAACTATAATCGCACCGGTTCGCAAAGTGTAATATAAGGTTGCAATTCTTTGTAACATTATTGTGACTTAGATGCACCTTCGTGTAACTGGAGACCGCTGAATATAAGTGCGAAAATTGGTTTAATGACGTTAAATGACATACGACTAGTGGCAGATACTTGGAACCAAGCGTAACGTATTTCCGTGCTTACTTGCTGCAGGCTGCAGTGGATAAAACCCTTGGTGACGACACTGATACTGATGCTGCTCGGGGTTCGTGTGCGATTAACGATATTTTCGCGTTGGGTTTAGTGAGGCACTTTACTGCGACCCCATGACTTTTCTTGTGATTTCGTCCAGGGTGGGCAAAAATACGTGATCTATCTGAGTTGAAGGCGCTTTGGGGAAGGACCCGACTCGAGCGACCACAAGATCATTTGCAGGATCAATATAGAGCACCTGTCCATGTGCGCCTCTGGCGACAGCGCAAGTTCTGCCATCGATATGGCGCATCCACCATTGTGACTTATAGGACCAATTTGGCAGGCTCTGAAATTTTGCCTTTGCAAAGAGTTCTGGATCGCCACCGTTGAATATTTTATCGATAACGGTGGCGGGTATGAGTTGTTTTCCGTCATTCACACCACCGTTTCTAACTAGCTCGCCGAATCTCGCAAAATCACGCAATGTAAAGCCGCTGCTCGATTCTGCGCCGCTGCCGTCGAGTAAATAGTAACCGTCGTGTTCCGCGCCAATATGTTGCCAAATTCGTTCCGATAACTGGCTGGTGATATCCTGGCCCGCGGCACGGCGCACAATCCAGCCGAGTACAAAGATGTTGGGCTCACGATAGGCGAAAGCATGACCGTGATCTTGATCTTGATCTTTTTTGACTCTGGGTAATACATCCGCGACAGCCTCGCTTGCAGCTTCAGCGTTCTCGTTGGGATTTCGAGGCGACATGCCTGTGGCCCGGTGAAATCGCCATATCTCGGATGCGGGGTCCAGATAGTCCTCATGGAAATCCATGCTGATCAGCATGTCCAATACCTGTTGAACGCTAGCGTCACCATAGGCTGAGTCTTGCAGTTCAGGAATGATTGTCGAAACAATCGCCTCGGCATTCAGTCGACCTTCGGCAATCAGACTCTCAGCGATAACGCCAACAATGGATTTATTCGCGGATTGAATGACGTGCCGCGTATGGGGCCCAGTGGCGCTAAAGTATTCCTCGTAAATGATCTCACCTCGGTGGAGGATAATAAGACCATCCGCATAGGTTTGCGATAGGGCTTCATCCCAAGTTAACTTTTCACCGCGGGTGGTTGTGATGGTCACATCGCTGAAGGATTGTAAATTGTAGGGCAAAGGTTTGCTGGCACCTGATCCACGCCACACACTTTTGGTTGGCATGAGCTCTTCAAGATGGCTAAAGCTCCAGCGTAATTGTGGCCAGGCATAAAAAGAACTTGCTTCGAACCTAATGCGCTTTTCTTTTATCGGCGGAAAACCCTGCATCCAACCTTCGTTGACCGGGTCATCAGCGGTTCGGTCAGCGTTAGTCATGTCATGATGCTCATTGTCGCGTAGGTGCTCTGACTCTGTCAGAGATTCGCCGAGGTGTAAAGTTTGTCGCGGTTGCAAACCCACAGTCTACGATGCCGGTGATAGCTCCAAATCGCGTGTTACCGTCGAAAAGTCATCTTCAGACACCGTATATTATCAGATGAAGGTCATCCTCCAGGCTTGCCGCCTGGTTGGCTCCCATTTGCCTTTCGAGGCCCCTCCGCCAGGCCAGAGACGAGGGTGTCTTGCTGGCTGCGAGCAATTGCAACGACGACCATGGCGCCAGTGACGAATACCCGTGTCTTTTTCACGACGACCGTCTGAATCATCTTTGGGCACTGGGGCAGGGCGCTGTCTAACGAACCCTTAGGCATTATATTAAGCAACGGGCAACGACTTCCTATCGCTAACTTGCTCTGAGAGGGCGGCGAATCGCTGGAAGTACTGCGCAAGATGCAGCCATAGTGGATTGTAGAACTAACAATACGGGTAGAAAACTCAAGCGCACAAGTTAACTTGTTGTAACACGATTGTAGCCTCAACGACTCAGGAGAGCCTTCAACATTTTGTGACGCCCTTAGCGCCCTTAGCTAAACGACACCAACCAGTCCTATCACTTAATGGTTCAAGGCATTCGCGCAGATTGACCTTTATAGGATTTAAGAAGCGATAAATGAATATTTCTACCGTTACCATTAGCAAATAAACTGGAAACGAAAGGCGACAAGCGGTCATGGGCACGGTGCGTAATGGCCTTCAGCGGTATGGTTTTTCGGCCTATGATTTTTTAGCGCCGATGATGGGCCTGCTTTTTTTCCGTTGGACAATATTCTTACTGCGCGGGCAAAACTTACGATATTGTTGCTGACGACTATTTAATGCGATCTATAAGTGACATAATGCTAACGATAAAACATTGTCTTGTTGATGACAGGAGGCATTCGAATATGTACCAGTCGTATATTGCCGATGACATAATGTTTATACGTCATTATGACAAATTTGAAGGCGCCGAATCGTTTAGTGCGGTTCTAAGCACGTTAGCATCAAATGCACCAAACGGTCAGCTTAAAGGTGTACTTTTTGATTTCCGCGACGTCACTTATGCGACGCTTAATAACAGCGATCGCGCATATGGCGAAATCTTTGTACGCAAACTAAAGCACTATGGTCAGGATATGAGTCTGATCCGTATCGTTAGCGTTTACGATCCGGAAAACGCCGCGTTATTTGACATGGTGACTGACAGAAATCAGCGACTCTCAATTAAAATGATTGATTTACAAAATTTTCAAAGAGTCTTTAGTCATCCAGCTGCTTTAGAAATATTAGGCTTACCCGCCGATTACTGCATCGAGTATCCTACTGAAAAATAGGTTTGAAACGGCTCGTTCTATGCATTCGGACGTTCCAACCTGTCTCACGCGCTGATGATTCCTCCTGGTCGGCCGCCGACTTAATACCGAGTTAGACCTATATATCTTCTTTGAAGCGCTAAGCAGAGAGGATAGATGTTAGAAACTGAACAAGCATCAGCAACCCTCGATCAGCATTGAGCGGGGGTTTTCCTTTGTGTGGTGTTTGTAGATCAATACCCCTGCGGGAAGATGAGCAACCTGATGGCAGTATAGGGACCCTAACAACTGTAACGAGGGGTCTCAATACTATTTTTCGGTAGGATACTCGATGCAGTAATCGGCGGGTAAAGCTAACGCTTTTAATCCATCGGACATACTTAAGACTTCGTCAAGAGATTCAAAATTAGCCGAGGCCTTTGCGACTCGCCGATTTCTTTCACGTAGAATATCGTTGACAACGACGTTCTCTGCATCGATAACTCGAATGAGTTTGAAGTTATAAACATTCTGACCATAGGACGCGAGTTTTTTTAGAAGATAGTAGTCGTTCGCGCGATCGCTGTCCTCAAGCGTCGCTTCAGTGACAGCTCGGCAATCAAAACAGACTGCTTTGAGTTGAGCGGCACCGGGATTCGATGCGAGGGTCGCTAGAAGTGCATTAAACGATTCGGCGCCTTCAAATTTGCCATAATGACGAATAAACATGATGTCATCTTCATTAATATACGCTTGGTAAATGTTCAGGCTCTCCCTTGGTGTTTGTTGGAGGTTAGTCGCGGAGCTTATTGCTGTTCCAAGCATAGGTCAAGGGCGACTGGGCAGTAACAGATAGAAGGCGAAGTAGGAGAAGTGTTGATGCGGTGTCGAGATTAATTAGACGTCCAAAAAATAATCTCGGGTCCTATATCTACCTGCATAGCAGGCCTTTATGTTCACGTTAGCTATACACCTGTTCTAGGACAGTAATAGCGAGGTGCTGCATGCGCGGA
>Ga0075447_10001557_pt1 | contig 10710 bp, 12 predicted proteins | sample CoawatmetaG10DNA_FD_72352 | JGI IMG/M metagenome (GOLD analysis project Ga0075447, IMG submission 72352) | Marine microbial communities from the West Antarctic Peninsula - Coastal water metaG104-DNA | ecosystem: Environmental > Aquatic > Marine > Coastal | place: Atlantic Ocean: West Antarctic...
TAATAATACTATGACTACAAGTAAAAGAATTCTAAATGAAATAAAAAGAACCTGGACCGAAAGATATCAAGAAACTAGTTCTATATATATTACTGAAACTAATCCCCAAGAAGTAAAATTTTGCATGTTTTTTAAAGGTTCATATAATCCCCTAACTATTACATTAAATTTTACAAATAGATGTTATCCCTTTAAACCACCTAATGTTTTTATAGGAAAAAATAAAAAAGATTATATTTCTTTACTACCTAATAGTTGGACTTTTTCTCACAAATTATTAGGTAACGATTGTATGTGTTGCAGTTCCGTTTTATGTAATTGGCGTGGACCAAGCGTAACTATGGTAGATGTAATAAACGAAATTAAAAATAATTTTATAATCAAAATAAGACTTATGGAAATAGCACATTGTAAAAAAATCGTTGATAAAAAATTAAAAGTTAATTATGTTCCTATTGAAGAATTTTTATAATTATTAAATTGATATTATAATATTATAATATAATAATATCAATAATATGAATCAAAGTTCACTTGAACTATCAAACCAAATTAATATAAAATATAGTAATATTCACCATAAAGAAGAAGAAATAGTTATGTTAAAACAAGAAATAACACAATTAAAAAAAAAATTATTTAATACGTGTGAACATGAATGGGAAAGAGACTGGGAAGACAGAAGTTGTCACTCTACCTGGTTATGTAAACATTGTAAATTGTATAGAAATCATAATTATAACTAATCATCTTCATCATTTAATACATCTGGATTGAAAAAAGACAAGACACAAGACACAAGACACTTATGTAACTCTAAAAATTGAATATAATTTTAATACTATTATATGTATTATAATTAAAATAACAACAATGACAACAACATTCGATTTCCAACACAACGACCCTGCGATGTATGACCAACGTATGACAACATCATACTCTATCACCTTCTACATACCACGTGTAAGGCTTTGTCATTCTTCCAGAGACATCCGAATTATATTCTTACAACAAGAAATAGGTTCTTCCGTTTCGGTTGATATTGCTTACAATCCAAAAACACGATACAATATGGCGTTTGTTACTATCAAGAAATCAATAAACGATAAAATTAAAAAAATAAAAGACATTTTGACCCAATATTCTAATATAAAATTATATCCTGATAGAGAATCTAACGAATTTTGGATGTTATTTCCAAGTAAATGTGACCACGAAAAGGAAGAAGAAGACTTATTAAAACTGCCGTCAAATTCACATATGAGTGCGTGTGGTTCGAATCTTTCAGATATGATTAATCTCGAAATTAACGGTAAACTTCATCTATTAATTTCAAGAGTTGAAACTATTCATGACCTGAAGGTGGAAATACAGAATGCTACAGGTGTTTATCCTGAACATATATTCTTTAATCAAAGAGAATTAAATGGTGGATGTATTGCCGATTATGGTATTTCTAACAACGACCAAATTACTATGTAAATAATATAAATAATGTAAAATAATGTAAAGTAATAATAAATTTTCTCTCCAACTTTTTTTTTATGAAACTAATTTGAAGATAGAAAAATACTTTATTTAGCAATAGCATTTACATATTATACTGCGTTGAATTGAGGGTATAATATTTTATTATATTTATATAATATTTATTATATTTATATAATATATAAATGTCAGCCAAATCAAAAGCCAAATCAAAAGCCCATTCAAATAATACAACAACCGGTAGTGATGGTAAATATGATGGTTCTTTTTCGAAGACGACGAAAGGACGTAAAAATACACTACGAAAAGATGAAGATGAGACTCGAGAAAATAGACAACAAAGCGTCGCCGGATGGGGAGGAAGAAGACGCAAAAGAAAATCAAGAAAACGTCGTAAATCAAGAAAACGTCGTAAATCAAGAAAACGCCGTAAATCAAGAAAACGCCGTAAATCAAGAAAGCGTCGTAAATAAATATATAATTTAACAACCCGTTTCGTTTACATATACTGGCAAACAAAACTCGTCTGGCCTATATGAATTATCTATCCATTCGATAGTCAAAGGCATAGTTTCAGACAAGGGTGCTTTACTTGTCCATTTTTCCTTATACAACAATATTAATAATTTTTTAATTCTATTTTTCATACCACCTGCGTTTCTTGGTGGCACATGCTTCAAAGCCCATTCAAATTGCATTGATTCTATTTTTGTGGGGAATCCGTGTATTACACAGATGTGTTTCCACCCACTTCCTTTGCTTGTTGTATATTTAGCCCCTCCCTTAATTTCGCCGTTATGTGCTCTCAGTCTCTTTTTCACATTATTTGAGACACCTACATATGTATATCCTTTATTTTCAATAATATAACAAGACCATTCATCCATTATAAAAATTTGATACTAATTTATATTTAAATAATAAATTTATTTAAACATTCATTAATTTATATTGTTATAATGACCGACGCAAATCAAAAAGTCTCGTTGAAGGATATTACAATTGATAGTCAAAACACCGCAATCAGTGTAATGGCAGGAATGTTAGAAATAGCACAAAGTAGAGGAGCTTTTAATATGGAAGAATCGTCCAAAATATGGGAATGTATTAAAATATTACGAGGACCTCAACCCTCCCAACCGGATATGTCTTCAGCACCTGAAACTATTAAAGAACAAAGTAATGTTCAACTTGAAATAAATGAAAAAAATTAAAAATACTAAATTGAAGTAAATTAATTATATTATAATTATAATAACTATAATATGAAGATTGTAAATGGACCATTTCCTCAAGAGCTTGAAACAAACTTTACTGAAATATTTGACAAATGGAAATTCCCTTTGTCAGATTTCCAAAAATGGGCTATTTATTCTGCTTATAATAATAACGATACGATTGTTTGTGCACCTACCGGTTCAGGCAAGACGCTCCCTGCCGACTTTATTATTGATCACGTTACTAGCAGAGGAAAAAAAGTGATATACACTACTCCTATCAAAGCTTTAAGCAACGATAAACTTGCTGAAATGACAGAAAAATTTCCACATATTTCATTTGGACTATTAACAGGAGACAATAAATTTAACCCTGAAGCTCAAGTTTTAATTATGACTACAGAAATCTATCTTAACACGCTTCTTAAATTACTGTTTATGAAAAGCCAAAAAGATTATGACCCTAAAAAATTAAGCTTAGAGTTCAATATGAATATTGATGAAGAACTGGGATTTGTTATTCACGATGAAATTCATTATATTAATGATAGAGACAGGGGACACGTATGGGAAAAAGCTATCATGAATCAACCCAAACATATTCCTTTTATTGGTCTGTCTGCTACTATCGCATCCCCTGATAAACTATGTCAATGGTCTCAAGATCCAAAAAAAGCAAATCGCGGAGAAATTTATCTTTGTATTGACACTATCAGAAATGTACCTATCGAACATTGTGCATTTATTACAATCCCGGGTTCAAATTATAACAAAATTACAGGCAAGGATGGAGATATGTTAGACAACAACTGTAATAAACTTGTAACACTCAAATATCAAGACAAACCCTTTGAGGAGAAAACATATCATAAACTAAAAAAAACATTACAATTTATTTATGAAAATAAAATTCAAGTAAAAGACAACTTTGTATTTAATAAGGTAATCGAACATTTAAAAACAAATAATCTATTACCTGGACTAGTATTTGTATTTTCAAGAAAACAATGTCATATGTGGGCCAAAATGATTCAAAAATCTTTATTTGAAGAAGATTCCAAAATTCCAAGTATTATTGAAAAAGAAGCCAAACAAATTCTTATTAAAAAATTATCCAATTGGAAAGAATACGTGGGTCTTCCAGAATTTAGAGAAATTATGAAACTATTGGAAAAAGGTATTGCTGTCCATCATAGCGGTGTTACACCAGTCTTTCGTGAAATGATTGAAATTTTATACAGAAAGCAATATATCAAACTATTAATCGCAACAGAAACCTTTGCTATTGGTGTAAATGTGGCTATCAAATCAGTTATTTATACTGGTCTTAAAAAATATGATGGAAAGGGGTTTAGATTCATTCATTCACACGAATACGCACAAGGTTCTGGACGGGCGGGTAGACGAGGTAAAGATACAAAAGGTGTAGTTATACATTTGTTGAATATATTTGACCGTCGTGATAGCGTCCCAGATGCAGTAACATATAGGAAAATGTTAAGTGGAAAACCTGAAAATCTTAAGTCCAAGTTTTGTATTGATTTTAAACTTATCGTTTCAATGTTATCAAGTGGTAATACAAATTTTATAGAGTATGTTAATAGTAGTATGTTATCTAATGAAATTGGAAAACAACTAAAAAGATTAGAACAAGAAAATAAAGACTTTGTTGAACAAGTCACTAAAAAAGAACAAGCTCTTCAGTATTTACGCACCCCTTTAGATATTTTGACACAATATCATAACGATAAAACTGCTTCTGTTATGGCTTCAAGGAAAAAAAAGAAAGCCTTATTACGGAATATTAGTAATGTTGAAAGCAACCATAAAGGATTAGAAAATGATTACAAAAAATATCTTGAATATTTGGATTTTCAATCTTTTCTAAAAAAAAATGAAAATAGTTTAAAAAATACAAGAGATTATGTCGGCGAAGAAATATCTCTCCACGTTGATATTTTACAAAACAATAAATTCATAGATGGAGAATATGAAGACAACGATTATTCTAATCTTATACCAACTATTAAAGGAATGATGTCTGCTAACATTCACGAAATGCATTGCCTTGCTAGTGTTGATATGATGACACAAGGGGAATTAGATAATCTTACAGTAGAAGAATTAATTAGTGTTCTAAGTATATTTACACATATTAAAATTAGCGAAGAACAGTCTTATGTTGATGTTAATCATACAAATGTTAATGATACTATTAAAAAAAAAGTAAAGACTTGGAAAAATATTTTAAATAAATATTATGATATTGAAACAAAATGTCAAACTAATTTTACCGATAACTATACTGTTCATTATGATATGTGTGAGTTTGCGTATAAATGGTGTTATGCTGAGAATGAGATTGATTGTAAGCTTATTTATCAAGAGGCAAAGAAATATAACATTTACATGGGTGAGTTTGTAAAGGCTATACTAAAAATTGTGAATATCTGTAATGAATTGGAGAAGGCATCCGTCGTCCAAGAAAATATGAAACTAACACATACATTAAGCTTGGTTAAAAGCAAGCTTCTTAAAAGTGTTGCGACGAATCAGAGTTTGTATGTTTAAGTTGTTGTTGTATTAGTAAATTTTTTATAACCAAGTAATTCTGTATTGTAGTTAGACTCTGAAAATTGAATTCATTTTTATATGATAAAATAGTATCATAAAACATACAAGCACAACTATACACAATGCCGACCACACGATCATCAAGTCAATCAATACGCGATTTTACCCGCCGTTTAAATACTAGCCAAAATGTAGATATGCCTGAAGGAGACAGGATTAAAGTTTGTGCTGAATTCCAAAGAGGAGATGACACAACTGGAGTGTGGCCTGCTAGAATGAAACTAGCACTAATAAATTCAATTCTCCTTGGTCATCCAATTGGAACGATTATGTTAGTAAAACCTGCTGGGGCATCGAATACAACTAATCATTATATTCTAGACGGAGGAAATAGGAGTAGAGTAATCAGGGATTTCCTTGAAGACAAATTCCCTATTATTACAGAGAATGGGAAAAAAAAATATAGTGAATTAAGTGAATGTATCAAAGCAGAATTTGCTAACAAACACCTCAACATTATGGAAATTCGTATCCTACGCACGGATCCAAATGATACTATTGCACAGATGTTCACTAATCTTAATACTATGATTCTTGCCTTAAAAGATGGTGAACTTATTAAAGCACACGGATGGCAAAGAGATATTCCTATTATTGAACTAGCAAAACGGTTTGTAGGAGGACCGTGGGTAACAGAAGAGAGTGACACCTTATTTGGAGAACAACATGCGTTTGGTCAAGCTATCCTAGATACTCGAGAGAAATGGTACAATACTTTCCCATCAGGAACAAACAACGAGAGAGAGACAAAACGATGTGATAACATTTCACTTATGTGTAGCTATATTGTCAGTAGTATGAATGGGGACCTATCACACTGGGATAAAAAATTTACAAAACTAAAGAGACATTTGATTCCTGAAAACGATTTGGATGATGACCAAATGGAAAAACTACTTGAACATTTTAACACCTTCTTAGATATTATTCAAGAAGTAAACACTCACAATAACGTGTTTAAATCAAGATGTGGATTTCCCAAGAAAACACCAGTATTTAGTATCTGGGGAGCACTTATTAAAGATAGAATGACACCAGATTTCCTCACCAAAACTGTTACATTTTACAATAATGTACAAACAAACGAAGACTTGTGGGAACAATGGCGACTTTCACTATGCGGAAATGGAGATCTCCACATAAATCAAGGCAAGTTAGATAGTCTAATAACACTAATTAATACTATGTAAATATTCTTAATATTAAAAAATTTTTTATCAAGTTATATTAATATTAATTATAAATAATAACTTCCATAGTAGATGCTCCTGGATTTTTGGAATTAATCGCTCTTCTTGCCGGAATATCCTCCATATTATATTCCTTAAAATTTTCAGTAATTAAGTCTACCTTAGCATTACTCATCGCAAATTTTACTTGATTATTTGGTAATTCTTTGGTTAATTTAAATAATTTTTTATGCATATCAATATTAAATCCGTCCTTTGTATATCCTACAAATGAATTTGAAGTTTCTGGTGCGTATGGCGGGTCTAAATAAATAAAATCACCCTTCGTTGTATTTTTTATAGAGTCTTCAAAATCCGCTCCTATAAATATTACATCTTTTATCAAAGAACTAATAGCATCTAACTTTTCTTTTGTTATGATTTCTGGCATTTTTTTGTAATGACCAAAAGGAACGTTGAATCCGTTGGGCCCTTCTCTATAAACGCCTCTAAAACATAGCTTATTAATAACAATAAATAGTGCTGAATTTTTTACTGATAAATAGGTTAGTTTGTTAAATCTCTTTCTCATCCAGTAATAATAGCTTTCCTTTGATGTTTTAGCTTCTGTGATATTATTGGGATTTCTATTTGCTGAACCCTTTTCAGCATCTGGACATTTACTATAATCATTTTTTAATTTTTCAATATGTTTAAATAATTCATCCTTTTTTGTTTGGATATGTCTATAAACTTGAATTAATTGTTTATTTAAATCATACGCATATATATTTCCTTTAATTTTAATTTTTTTTGCCTTCTGTAATGATAATACAGCTAACAATACACTTCCTCCACCTATAAACGATTCGTGATAATTTTCCATTTCATTAGGTATTTTTGCGATTATCTTATCAATTATTTGTGTTTTTCCACCAACCCATTTTAGGAATGGTTTCTGTATTTTAATTTCATTCATTATATATTATTATTATATTTACAATCATCTAAATCAATTTTACAAATTTCCATATAACATTTATCAAATTATTTTAAAGATATCAATACAAGATAAGTATTAATGTGTCGTGAAAAATGTTCTCAAAAATGTTGCATAGATAATGTATTACTTACACTAATGATTATACTATTTATGCTACTTTATATGTATATAGTTAGTCAAAATCCGGGAATCATACCAATATTGATTATAGTATCAGTATTAACCTTTATAATTTTTTCTATTAGATTAGAAGATTATGGGTGTCCTAATTGGATAAAAAATATCGGTAGCATATGTCGCGACGAACTAACAGGAGAGGAAGAAAATTGAAGTAAATTTTAAAATGTACGAGTATATTACAACACCAAATCTTGACTATGGGTAAATCCACTAACAACATCGAAACCAAGAAACGCTCTACCAAGAAGGGTAATAAAAAGAAAAACTTTAAAAAATATGGAAAAAATACCACAAGAGGACTAAGAATCAAGCAAGACCAGATGGAGAAAAAAGCAGAAAAAAGAAAAGCAGAAGGTGACCATTACTTGGTAAAAGGACACATGAAATATTCCAAAACAAAGGGAAAATACTGCGGTGGAGTATCCAAGTCTATTTGTAAAATTACTTGTAGAAACAAAAAGCACGGAGGCAAATAACTTAAATATATATAAAATAATTAACTATATGGGTAGCTATATAAGCCAAGAAGATTTTGTCGACATTGAACAATCTTTATCGCAACGCAAAAATCTGGTAAAAAATTTTTTTTTAATAGGTATTTTTATTATTGCACTTCAACTCTTATTTTACGTTTTAATGAATGTTGGTCGGTAAATACATAAATTTTAAACTTTTGTTGTGTTAAATTTTCCTTATTATAACGACTTGTAAATCTATTTGTCATATTAATTTCTGGTAAATAAACCATATATTGATACAAAGCATCATTTCTTACTAACTTATCAAATATATAACCATCATAAACAGTTTCTTGAACTGTAGGATCATCCATACATATTTTTAACAAAGAACAATCATTTTGAACCCGTCTTATAGATCTCATCGTTGTGTTGATATATTCAATACTGCTATCACTCGTCCACCTTTCATAAAATTCTTTAGATTTCACAGACATCTTCCAACCCAATTTATCCTGTAGTATAATCATATTCAACAAATCCACTAGTCTTCTAATAGGACTTGTAATATGAACGTAAGCGTCTAATTCAAGCATATCGTGGTCACCAACATCTTTGGAATATTTACCACCCTGACTATTCCAATTTTTTAAGAATTTCTTTACCCCCTTTGGCAATCCTTCGGGAGGGACAAAAGTTTCGTTGAATTTAGCACTTCTAAAAACTCCACATTTTAATTTTATAAGCTCCTTGGCAGACAAATAATTCATCAAAATCATTAAGTAAGCAACTACGTCGTGACTAGTATCAATTGAATCCGTATATTTTTTTTTTCTATTCATCGCACTTATTGTTTTAAATAATTTTTTATAATCCGGAAAGTTTTCTTGTTCTTCTGTATCATATCTTAAATTTTTTTTTAATTTTATAATACTATTGTAAAATTTATAAGACACAACTTTATAATCTTCCACAATTAACTCTAGTTCTAAAGCAAACCGTGTATCCCCTTCTGTTAAACTACATAACGCATCAGATAATACTGTTGGTAGCATTGGTCTTTTTCTATCAGGTAAATATATAGTCGATATTCTATTTGAGAAAGAGTCCCATAAATCCATCGCATCCATCCAGAAGGATACGTTAGAGATATAAACACTAATTCTTTTTTTACAATCATCTAATTCCTCAATATCAAAAGCATCATCAAAATCCTTACTATTTTCAGGATCAATACTGAAAATATTTCTATTTTCTCTATAATCCCTTAAATCTCTATTTTTAATTATCATATCAATATATTGCTCCTCTGTTTTTTCTTTTAATTTTCTCATGGTTTTCTTATTAATATTTTGAATAGAAGCATACAAACTTTTACAATAAAGTTGATATTCATAAAAGTATTCAAGAGAATCAACATCACCCAATGTTTGAGTTAAAGACCCCAAAGGATGCTTGTTTTCCCAATTACGAAATTCAAACACAACATATTTATTTTTAATATTTTTATTAAATCCCAATTTAATTTTATAAGGTACTAGAAATATCGGTAACCTTTTATCGTCTGGGATACATTTATATAAGAATTTATCCTTTATTCTACCATAAGTTTGGGAATTTTCCAAAGCCAATACGCCAGGAATAACTTTCATACATCTCGCAGAAGAATGTACTATATCTACTACACCATCGTTAAAAGTAAATATATCTTGGTTAAACATTTTGTGATTAAATGGATTAAATCCTACAGGAATGGGTTCATCTGTCAACGTATAAGCATTAACAACCCCGAAACAGGCATCTTGCCTATTTGGAACTCTTAACTTATAAAGACTCATTTTTATATTGATATAATAAGTAATTTTTATATCAATTTTATAGTCTGCTATAGAAACAGTAACTAATATTTACATTTAATTTGAAAATTGAATTATACATTATACATAACAGTATAACATACAAATGAATTCAATTAAATATAGGAAGTTGTATTTACAAGAAAATTGGGGGGAAAACGCATTCATAATGATTAAAGAAAAAATTAATGTACCCTACTCTTACGATGGCTGACATTGTCCTTATTCAGTAAACTTTCAAACAGTCCATCCGAAAGTTTTATCTGGGGAGGCGTATTGGGTTAGTCATAATGAATTATGTATTGGATATAATTATCGAGAAAACCCCAATATATTTAGACCTATATTTTCATATACACGACAAAAATTATTAGATAAGATTCATTATGGTAAAAAAGAGGAAGCGGAGGATGAGAAAGACGAAGAACCTAATTATAGTATTATTAATCCTAAATTAGGATATGCCAGAGAAAAATATTTATTGGGATTAGATAACAAAAAGATATTACCAATAGATTGTGTTGAAATTATTTTATCATTTATCCATAGTAACCTATAAACATAATCTCTATTTATAACCACCCAAAATCCATTAACATTAATTTATACGCATCTATAAATTCTTTATTTGCTTCTAATTTTCTTTGCCTTTTTTCTTCTATAAATTCATGATAATCCTTTGTAAAAGCAAAGAAAGAACAT
>Ga0075447_10001569_pt1 | contig 10670 bp, 15 predicted proteins | sample CoawatmetaG10DNA_FD_72352 | JGI IMG/M metagenome (GOLD analysis project Ga0075447, IMG submission 72352) | Marine microbial communities from the West Antarctic Peninsula - Coastal water metaG104-DNA | ecosystem: Environmental > Aquatic > Marine > Coastal | place: Atlantic Ocean: West Antarctic...
GTACTACAGCGAGGGCGGCCAGGATCAGGACTGCCGCGATCCGATGCACACCATCCCGACCAAGGACCGCCTCGGCCTGGTGACCGTGGCTGGCGAGCAGTATCAAATCGCCGACATCGGCATGCGCATGCTTGAACCCCACGAGCTCTACGCTGCCCAGGGCTTCCCGAGCAGCTACGTCATTGCGCCAGTCATCAACGGCCGCCGCCTGCCCAAGCACGCACAGGTGCGCATGTGTGGCAACAGTGTCAGCCCACCCATGGCCGCTGCGCTCGTGCGCGCAAATGTGCCCGAGATGGCGAGCTGGTCCGCGTCGGAAGTCCGTCATTCCAGGGTGGCCGCTTGACCGCCTTGGCTCTCATCACCTGCAACGGGAAGACGATCCGCGTCAACCCGCTCTTGCACCCTGACCAGCTTTGCTACGGTCAGGACTGCTACCTGCGCATGCCCGGCGTGTGCCGCAACCAGCCGGACACCGTGGTTCCGTGTCACTCCAACCAGCTCCGGCACGGTAAGGGCCGGGGTTTGAAGGCAGACGACGCCATGACGGTGCCGGGCTGCTTCTGGTGTCACTACCAGTTGGACCAAGGCAGCCTGTTCACCTACGCGCAAAAGCTGGCCTTCTTCTACCGCGCTATGTGGCGCTGGGCTCCGTTCCGCCAGGTCGCCTATGGCGTGCCGGCGCTGCCGTCTCTGGAGGCCCTCGAATGAGCGTCGAGGCAATCTCCTGGGCCCTGAAGCAGCGCGTAGGCCGTTCGTCGACCAAACATGTGCTCACCCTCATGGCGAACTGCGCGAGCGCGCCTGCGCACCGCTGCTACACGTCCATGGCCTATCTGGTCGAGGCATCTGAGCTGGACCGTAAGACGGTGATCTCGTCCATCCAGAAGCTTGAAGAGCTGGGTTTGATCTCCGACGCAGGTGAGCGCACCGGCAAGACGGGTCAGATCGTCGTCTACCAGTTGCACCTCGACGCTGTGGATAACCCGTCTAAAGAGTCCCAAAAACGGAACGGTACCGAAAACGGAACGGTACCGAAAACGGATGGAAAGGGTACCGAAAACGGCGGCAAAGGGTCCCAAAAACGGACGGAAACAGTCCCAAAAACGGGACACGTAACAGAAGGAACAAAAGAAGAACAGAAAGGAACCAAGGCGCGCGCGAAGCGCGCCAGGGTGAGTGTCGACCTTCCGGACTGGTTACCTGAATCGTCCTGGGATGACTGGTTGGACCACCGGGCGGCCATGAAAGCCCCTTTCACGCGTCGTGCCGCCGAGCTGTCGATCGTCGTTCTGGGCCGTCTGCGCGATGAGGGCCATGACCCCGTTGCCGTGATCGACCAGAGCGTGCTGCGTGGTTGGACGGGCCTTTTCGCCATCCGGGCGCAGCAGGGCGGCCAAGGCGGTGCCGAGCAGCAGCCAGCGGGCATGCCGGCCATCTGGTGGGAAAGCACCGAGGCGATCAAAGCCAAGGGTGACAGCCTGGGCGTCACGCCGGACGGGGACGAGCCTGCCCGTCGCTACATGTACCGCGTCTTCAAGGCGGCCGGGCCTGGCCCGTGGGTCGAGCGCGAGCTGGCCGCCGCATCGCGGATGAATGAATTCGAGTACGAACGGGTTTTCGCCTACTTCATGGGTGAGAAGCCGGCCAAGGCGCGCGACCTCGCGGGCGGCGGCAACCAACCGGGGAGGGGAGCATGAAGGCAGTCTTGTATTGGGTGAAAGCGGTCCTGATCGACATGGTTCTTTTTGGTCTTCTGGCCTACGGCGCGGCCGGCGGCGTTACCTGGGCGTTGAGCATTTTCCTGTTCTGGATGTGGACGATCACGGTCCTCAGTCTCCTGATCGGCCTCTTCGGGAACAAGACCTGGTTTCCGGTCTACCGGCCTGCGGGCATTCGGACGTATCGCATCCTCACTGAAATTGCATTCATCTCGGCGCTGGCCGGCTTGGGTTTGCAGGTTCTCGCAGCATGCCGATTCCTGGCAATGGTGGGGCTGCTCTCTGCGCGCACTCGCGAGCCCAAAGAAGGGGCGGCAGCATGAAAGTCGAATTGACTGAGGGCGGCCAGATGCAAGTGAGCGCCGAAACGCCCCTGGAGGCGTATGCGCTCAGCCACTGGACACGCAGCGCTCTGATCGAGCCGCCGGCGCAACTTGGTGGCGAGCACTGCCTCTGGCGCGGTTCGGCGCTGATCGTGAATGCGGGCTTCGAGGGGCGGTGATGGCAGATGCGAACGGACGAGCAATACCGGCACGAGTGCGAGGTGCGCACGGTAGCCAAGTGGCAGGGGCTGGAAATAGCCGACTACCTGCGGTTGGTGGAAAAGCACCGCGGGCGGCCGGCAGCGGATCGCCTTCACTCCGACGTCCGAAAGGCCCGGCAGGCGCTCCGGGCAAATACGGCAACAAGCGGGTCGAGTTCGAAGGCCTGATGTTCGACAGCCTGCGCGAGCTGGCCCGCTACCAACAGTTGAAGGTGCTGCAGGTGTCCGGAGCGATTTCCCAACTGCGCTGCCAGGTGCCTTTCGAGTTGGCTCCGGGCGTGGTGATCAATGGTCGCCGTCGTCCGCCGCTCCGTTATGTGGCCGATTTCGTCTACCGCGAAAAGGGTTCCCCGCTCGACACGATCGAGGATGTCAAGGGCGCCGTGACCGAGGCGTACCGCATCAAGCGTCACCTGATGGTGGCGGCAGGGTTTGTGATCAAGGAGATCCGCTGATGGCTGGAAAGAAGAGGGGCGCCCACGCGGTGGGCAGCATGGAAGAGCGGATCTTGGCGCTCGTGAACGGCAATCCGGACATCACACGTACCCGCAGCCAGATGGCGAAGGTGCTCCGCTGCCCGGTCGACGAGATGCGCGGCCCGTTGGATGCGCTGGTTGAGCGGGGTTTGATCACCCGCAGCAGCATTGGCTCGAATCTGATTTTCTCGGCGAAGCGCGAGCGCACTCAGCGGATCCCTGACCGCATCGTAGGGAAGGGGGAGCTGAAGGGAGACTACAACGGCGCCATGCGGCATTGGGACCTTTGCATGGGGATTCGCCGGTGATCCATCCGAGCTACATGTATCACGACACGCCAGAGGAAATCGCGATCCGGCATGAGCGTGAGCGCGCCCGAGCAGATAGAGCCTGCGGCAACTGCGCAAACCGGTCTCCTTTCGAGATCAACGGAGAGCGCGTGAGGGAATGCAAATTCAAGCGGCGGACGTACGGGTTCCGCTGCGATCTGTTTGAGAGGGAGGCCGCGTGAGTGACGACCAGCTGAAGACTGACGACCAGGCGCTGCATGCCTACTGCCTGGATTGGGTGCGCTGGTGCCGCACGCGCCGGTTTCTTGCGCCGCCGGTTCCTTCGATGCTGCTGGCGCGCTTGCAGCCGCGCACCGGCAGTGGCCGTGAGCCAAACGGCCCGATGGATGCTGACATCTCGTTTTTCAACATGGCGATTCACGGCCTGGCTGAGTCGTACCCGCACGAATACGTTTGCTTCGCGATCTTCTACCTGCACGAAGCGACAAACATCAAGGCGGTGGTCGCCGACATGAACATCGGCCGTCAGACGTTCTATGACCGCGTGAAGCGGTTCGCCAAGCGCGCGAAGGTCATGACGCCGGCCATCCGGAAGATCCACATGGAGCACACCGCGCCGGAGGAAGGCCAAGCTGGCCGGCTGGCGCCTATCCAGAAGAACGAGGAGCGTGACAATGCAGACCAATAATCGGCTCTCCGGAAGTTTCAGTGGAAAGAGGTCACTCGATGACGAGTAACAGAATGTGGAATGGAGGCGCAGTCCATGCATGACCCATTCGCCCTGACCGGTCCGGCGTGCATCAGCTTCAGCGGTGGCCGGTCCAGCGCATACATGCTCTGGAAGGTCTTGGAGTCTCACGGCGGGAAACTGCCTTCGGACTCGGTGGCCGTGTTCGCGAACACGGGCAAGGAGGACCCGCGCACTCTCGAATTCGTCCAGAACTGTGGAAATCGCTGGGGCGTACCGGTTCGATGGCTGGAATACAGCGACACCGGCCTCGGCTTCAGGGAGGTGGACTTCTATACGGCCAGTCGTCACGGGGAACCCTTTGACGCCCTCATCGACCGGAAGAAATACCTGCCAAACGCGGTGACTCGATTCTGTACGGCGGAACTGAAGATAAAGCCCATCAACGCTTGGTTGATGCATCAGGGCTGGAGCGACTTCGACATGCTGGTTGGCATTCGTGCTGACGAACCCGCACGGATTGCCAAGATGCCGCACCTGCACAAGCCCCTGGCGATGACAGGCGTGACGAAGCAGTTCGTTAAGGCATGGTGGAAGGAACAGCCGTTCAACCTGCAGGCGGAGGATGGCAACTGCGACCTGTGCTTCAACAAGGGGGTTCCGGAGCTGATGAGCAGCATTCGGAAGAGCCCCGAGAAGGCGGTTTGGTGGGCACGGGCTGAAGAGCGCATCGGCGCCACGTTCGCCAAGAACCGGCCCAGTTATGCACAGATGCGGCGGAACGCCTTAGACCAGGCTGACATGCTTGGCTACGAGGACGAAGCTATCGCGTGTTTTTGCGGGGATTGAGGTATGCCGCTACAGATTCGCATATCCAGGGACCAGGACGCTGTGGGCGTCATCCATCGGCAAACCGAAGCGTCTACGGCAGTTGTCGCAGGCCGAGCGCAACAGCGAGCGTTGGCCGCGAGAAACCGCCGGCAATGCCGCCTTCCTGACCAACGGCATAAAGAACAGGCCCAGACAGCTCTCGCAGGTCTCGTAAATGCTCAGGTGCGGCGGGAACAAGGGTCTGAATCCGCGTATTTTCGGCACGTTCTGGATGCCTGTCGGACGGAACAACAGGCGTGCACGCAAGACGGGGAAGGTGTATCCCCTGCCGGCGCGATTGACCGCCTTTGCCACCCCGTTCAGCGCCTCGGTGTATCCGTTGCTGATGGGGTGGTCAAAGTAGGCGAGGATTTCCGTGCGCCAGTTTCTCATCGCCGTCAGCAGGACTTTGAAGTCCGGTTTGATGGGCGCGGGGACGCTTGCAGCAAAGGCGTCATAGGCGGCCACGGCTTCAGCCTTGGGCAGCGTGTAAATGGCGTAGAAGGCTTCCTTCAGTTCGTAGGCGGCCTTCATCTCGGGCTCATTTTCCAGCCAGATGTCACGGGTGAGGCGGTCCTGTTCGGACAGGCTTGCTTCTCGCTTGTTCAGGACATGTCTCGACCGGACGCCGTGCCGCCGCAAGCCTTTGCTCTTCTGCTTGCCAAGGCGGATTCGTACGCGCTCCATGCAGTAGTTGGCCATTCGCACGACGTGGAACTTGTCGATGACAACCGGGACGCCTGGGAAGTACTCGTCCGCCAGGTCGCGGTATGGGCGCCACATGTCGATGGCGATTCCCTTCACCATCGAACGGTCCTGGAACCGATTGAGCCAGTTGGTGATGGTCGCCTTGTCGCGTCCCTCAAGCATCTCAATTGGGCGGCGTCGGCCGATGTCAGTGATGACGCAGCGCATCTTCCCTTGGATTTGGGTTTCATCGATGCCAAGCCATTCTGGAAGCTGCGGCAGGTAGCCGTTGTCCGCCCAGGCGATGTGCTCGGCTGCCAGGGAGCGAACGGTTTTCTCGTCGCAACCAACGTGGTCAGCTACCCGGATGAAGGTGTCCAGCATCGCTTGATGCTTGATGTAGTGGGCGCAACGCTCTGTCATCCGCCAGCCGTCCACTACGCCGCCCAGAGGCTGTTTGAAGGTCTTGGCGCAGTCTCGGCACTTGAGCCGCTGCACGGCGGCTATCGCGATTGACGCAGCTGGGATCGGCTGGGTAGGAGGAAGAGGATGAAAGCGAAACCACTCAACACCGCCAGCATCGCGCCGAATCTCTTCTGCAATTCCTGCGGCTGGCCAATCATCCACGCGTGCTGCAACGACGAGATGAGTAACGAGCCATGGGGCACCGATTATTGGGGCTACTGCTCAAACAAGGGGTGTGTGAACCACGATGGCCAGGCATGGGATCAAGATGGGCTTGATTTCGCATTCAGTCCTGAGGCGCAGCGAGATGCCGAATGAGATACAAGCTTGAGGTGATGGGGCTCTCAATGGTGCCCTTTGAGTCTAGGCTGCTGAGCGAGGCCGAATTCGATGACGTCTCCGATCTTCGAGACGCAGTATTCAACGCGTTCTCCTCGGATCAAGTCAATCACGTTTGGATTGCGCTAAATGGCGAACGCCGGATTGTGACGAACTGTGCTCAGTTCCAGCACGAATACATGCAAGATATGCCGACGGTGGCTAGCTAGGAAGCGGGATGGACGAACCCACACTCGAGCAAGTAATCGAAGGCTATCGCCGCCTTCCGCTAAGCATTGAAGAGCGCGCGGCGGGCATAGCGCGCCATTTATCACGCGGGACGGCGGCAGTAGCCGTTGAGCGCATAGACGGCACGGTTGCGCACTTCCTGCAACAGACCATGCTCGAAAATCCCATGTTCCACTTGAGCGGCGGCATGGGCAACCCACATCGATTTGAAGTCAGCAGGTTTGAGATTGATATGGCGCCCCCCGGGGCGCCCTAGGAGGGGGAGATGGAAGTCAATTATGGCGAAGGCAAGACCGAGTTCGGCCCAGGCGTGAGCATTGAGCTGACCGGCGATGAGGTTGCGACTGCGATCGACGCCTATCTTGTGGCGCACCGTATCCATGTTAGCGGGCCGCGCACGGTGAGAGTCAACGGCGAGCTTTGCAGTTACGGACGCGTGTACGTCGACCCAAGCGGCTTTGCCATCGCAGACGGAACACGGTTTTCTGGGCGAGGCCCCAACTCGCCGTAGTGTGAGCATATGCATGCCCGGACAACTGTGTACGGAAAAATCCGTACAAAATAGTTCTGGAAAGGCCCGTACAAATCAGCCTAAAATCGGCCTCAATTCGATAGTCTGAATCAGTGTCTCTAAAGCCCGCGCGATGCAAATCAGCGGGCTTTTTGCGTTGGAGTGCGCCATGTTCATGCCCACCTACTACTTCCTGTTGTGCGGCATCTGGATGCAATCCTTTATGGTGCCGTGGGTTTGCTAGGAGCCCCTTCAGCGAAGCCGCAGACCACCGGCATTGCTGGCTAAGCGTGCCCCATCTATCGCGCGGGTGCATCGGTTGGCGGTTTCGCTGAGGGAACTCCTTCAGTACCTCAAGATCATTTGCGGGTTTGGCCGAGTGGTCATGCGCCAGCCTTCCAAGCTGTGTACGCCGGTTCAATTCCGGCAATCCGCTCCAGAGCACTGACGTGTCTCCTCCTCGGGTTTGCGCCCGCTTTCGCCCGGCCTGCTTCGGTAGGCTGGACACCGCCACCCCGCATCAGCGTGCCGGCATGGGCCGACACTTATCGGAAGCTGGCCAAGGAGGCCGGCAGCACATCGGGGAACTGGTCGACGTCGACGGTTGAGGTTGCGCGGGGGCCGATGCTCGCGGTGACGGAGCCAGGCGTCCACGTGATCACCACGATGGTGAGCACGCAGCTGCTGAAGACCGCACTCCTCGAAAACGTCTTTGGCTACTTCGCGCACCTTGATCCGTGCCCGATCCTCCTGTTGCAGCCTAAAGAGGCCGCGGCAGAGCAGTTCAGTAAAGAGCGGATCAGCCCGATGATCCGGGTCACGCCTGCGCTGCGGGACCTGGTGGGAACGAGCAAGACGCGCAACGCGGATGAGACGTTGCTGTTCAAGGCGTTCCCTGGCGGCTTCCTCGCGCTGGCTGGCGCGGGTAGCCCGGACAACCTTGCGCGGCGTCCAGTTCGGGTAATCCTGGCTGACGAGGTGGACAAATACCCCGTCACCCGTGAAGGGGAGCCGATCGCGCTGGCTGAGGAGCGTACCGCCACCTTCGGTGTGAATTGGCTGTCTATCCGCGCCTGCTCGCCGACGGTCGAGGACGAAAGCCGTATCGAGGCGAGCTACAAGGAGTCGGACCAGCGGCGCGCGTCGCTGTCGTGCCCGCACTGCGGACACCGGATGTTCCCGGACTTCTTCAAGCACGTCGACTGGGAAAAGCGTCGTGATGACGCAGGCAACGTTGTCGAGCACTTCACGAAGACCGCGCGGATCGCTTGCGAGTGCTGCGGCGAGGTGTGGTCAGAAGGCGATCGCCTTCGTGCGCTTGCGTCGGCGAGGTGGCACCAGACCAAGGCGTTTGACTGCTGCGGCTCGCGGCACGTACCGCTTGATGCCTATGAGCGGTCCTGGCGCGGCCCAAATGATGAGCGCGAGGCCAACCCCGACGCCGCCGTCCTGGCTGTTTGGGATTGGTGGGAGAGCGACCGGCACGCCGTATATCGCGCAAAGTGCCCGGATTGCGGCAAGTGGGGTGTGGATAACGAGCATGCCGGCTTCCAAGCCAGCAAGCTCTACAGCCCGTGGCAGAAAGACAAGCCTTCTGACATCGCCGCCAAATGGGTGGCCGCCCACGCGGACGAAGACAAGAAGCAGACGTGGTGGAACACCCAGATGGGCATGCCTTACCGCCCGAACTCTGGGAAGGCGCTGCGCGTCGATGCACTGCTTTCGAAGTGCGAAACCTGGGCTGCCGAGGTTCCGGATGGTGTTGCCGTTGTAACGGCCGGGATTGACACGCAGGGTGACCGCTTCGAGGTTGAAATCGTCGGCTGGGGCCGGAACGAGGAAAGCTGGTCGATCGCCTACGAGGTGATTGAGGGTGACATGGAGTCGCCCGAGGTCTGGGAGCGATTGGATGCCCTCCTCAAGCGCATTTGGTATCGCGCGGATGGCCGAGGGTTTGAGGTTATGGCGGCGTGCCATGACTCTGGCGGTAATCACACGCAGAAGGTCTACGAGTTCTCGAAGGCACGGCTAGGCCGCCGCGTGTGGGCGATCAAAGGTGAGTCCGCCGTCAACGGGAAGCGGAACCCGATCTGGCCGGTAAAGAAGCCGAGCCGGAAGACAAAGGCGGCGTTCCGGCCAGTGATCATCGGCGTGAACACCGCCAAGGACACTATCCGCAACCGGCTGCATGCAGAAGCGCCAGGGCCTGGGTTCATGCACTTCCCGGCTGATCGCGACATCGGCTACTTCGAGCAGCTCACCTCTGAGCGGTCCGTGGTGAAGGTCGCCAACGGCCAGAAGTATCGGGTTTGGGAATTGCCGGCCGGCCGCGCCAATGAGGCGCTTGACTGCCGCGTCTACGCATATGCGGCGCTTTGTGGGCTGACGCACATCGGTCTGCAATTGAACAAGCGGGCAGACCAGGTTGCGCCCGCAGCTGACGCTTTAGCGCCGGCGCCGGTCGTCAGGTCGGAGGCTCCCGTCGCAGCATCCGCGCCGCAACCAGAAACAAGCACCCCGCAGGCGCGGGGCAGAAGCAAAAAACTCATCAGCCGACTGGCATAGGACGAAATGGCGATCACTGACGGAATGAGCACGGCGGATATGCAAAGCCGCCTGGCCGCGCTCCAGGCCGCCTATTTCGATTTGGCGGCTGGAGCGAAGGTCGTCACAGCATCCTATGCACAGGGAGACGGCTCGAAGTCGGTCACATATCGCCAAACCGAGTTGTCGGATATTCGAAACGCTATCTATGAACTTCAGATGGCGCTCAACCCGGGTACGTGCAATCCGCGTCGCGCGCGAAGGATTCGCTTCTGATGTCACTCATCGTCGATTCGAACGGCAAGCCTTTTGGAGATTTGCCGAACGGCGGCCGTGCGCGCGCTGACGACGGGCTGAACGGCACAGTCCTGTCCGTCCCTCCATATGGCAACGCATTTCCGTATGAAGCGTCGAGCCTGCAGACGCCGGAAATGGGTGACTGGCAGCCATGGATCCGATCGCCTGATTCCGAAATCAACCTGCACCGTGACCGCATGGTCGCGCGGCACCGCGATCTCGCACGGAATGACGGCTGGGCATCTGGCGGTATTACGCGCATCCTGGACAATACCGTCGGCGCGCATCTGCGGCTCTCGGCGAATCCGGACTATGTCGCCCTGTCGAGGTATACCAAGGGGTTCGACGCGATGTGGGCGGACGAATTTCGGCGGGCGGTTGAGGCGCTATGGCGCGGATTTGCAGATGATCTCCGGCACTACAACGATGTGTCGCGTGAGCTGACCGTCTCGCAGCAGTTTCGCCTGGGTTTGCGGCATAAATTGGTCGACGGCGAGAGCCTGTTTGTCACGTACTGGATGCCAGAGCGCATCGGCCGCGGCGCGGCGAAATACGCAACGGCATTTCTGCTGGTGGATCCGGATCGCTTGTCGAATCCGTACCAGATGCTGGACACGAAACACCTTCGTGGCGGCGTCGAGATCGATGACAACGGCGTGCCGGTCGCGTATCACATCCGCAAAGCCGAGCAGAACGACTGGTACAACGCCGTCGAATCGATGGTCTGGGAGCGCATCGAGCGCGAGGATCCGGACGGTTGGCGGCGGGTAGTCCACGACTTCGAGCGCGATCGAGCTGGGCAGCACCGAGGTATTGGTGTTTTCACCCCGATCCTGCGGTGCGCCAAGATGCTTGCGCGCTACTACGGCGTCGAGCTGCAGGCCGCAACCGTCGCGACGATCTTCGGAACGTACGTGACGAGCCCGTATGACCCGAAGATGGTTGAAGCGGCTCTCGACAACGACGACGAGGAGCTTAGCTACTACCAAGAGATGCGGGCGGACTGGGCG
>Ga0075447_10001576_pt1 | contig 10637 bp, 9 predicted proteins | sample CoawatmetaG10DNA_FD_72352 | JGI IMG/M metagenome (GOLD analysis project Ga0075447, IMG submission 72352) | Marine microbial communities from the West Antarctic Peninsula - Coastal water metaG104-DNA | ecosystem: Environmental > Aquatic > Marine > Coastal | place: Atlantic Ocean: West Antarctic...
GGACACAATTAAACTATAAAAATAATATTGGTTCTTTTTTATAGTTTTTTTCCGGTATTCACTATTTTTAAATATAATATAAATAAGGAAGTTTTGGAGATTAAACAATTAAGTAACATTGAGGAGAACGATGTCTAGCAGATGGAAAGTTTATTACCACACCGGCGACCACGTCTTTCAAACCGAACCCCATATTTATTTGAGACAAATATCGCTTACATTGCTGACGTGCCCGGTCCATTGTTTCCCTACTACCAGATACCGCCTTTAATTCTATAAGGATTTTGGATATTTTATTATTTTTACGACAAGAAACTAATAAATCTAATCGTGAATTAGCACCGCCTCCTAGAGCGTGACCCTTATAATATAGTGTTATAGGAATCTCAGTACTAATAGACCAATTTGGTTTTGTCATTAAGAGTTCACATTTTAATGCTTCTTGATATACACTTTCATGGTGTCCCCAACCTAATTTATAAAAGACTTCATTTGCTGATTTTTTTATATGTAGAAGAGAATCTTTTTCACTATATGCATAAATAAATGGAAAAATACGAGCGGCTGAAATTATTTTTTGGGAAGATAAAAGATATTTATTCAAACAATTCTGACAAATAAATTCTTTAGATTTTTTATTTGTCTTTAAAATCACTTTCATTTCTTGACATTTAGAATTTAGACATTTAACTTCACTAAATAGGTCTATTTTTTCTTGAATTTGTGTTAAAAATAGTTTTAAACTTTTTAAACAGTGTTTAACATCACTTGTTGTAGCGCGGGGCTGACCACATGTTCGACCTAGTATTTTTTGACAACATTTTAGATATTGAGATAATTTTTCATCATTTGTTATTTCTAATGTAGAAGTATGTTGTAGCCATATATGACCCCTTCGTCTCCATAACCCAGTATATGTACCAGTCCAAGGACAATTTACTACAGGACATTGAATTCTTTCTTGCATTAGATTATTGTTACTGAAAAATACGGGTTATACTTCAATTTTAAATAAAAAAAATATTGTTTAAAAGTATATAAGATGTCAGATATACAATATCTCCAGAAATATCGTCAAAAATATTTCTCAATTGGTGGTTCACCATTAATTGATGAACAATATATACAAAATCCATATACTTTAGGTAAATTATATAAGAGTGTTTATGTAAAGGAAGGTGGAGCTGGAAAAAAAAAGTCTAAGGTGACTTCTAAAGCTAAGGCTGATAATAAAAATAAGGCTGTTAATAAAGGTAAAACTGTTAATAAAGGTAATGTTAATGGTCCAAATAAGTCTACTCCTCAACCACCTAATAAACCATCTTCTCGAGGAAGAACCCCAACTAAGGCTGATAATATTAGAGTAGGAGATAAACAAGCTAGGGGTAAAAATAGTCAAATGGGAAACCAAATAACTAATAAGGAGCTTGGTATAACCGTTTCTGGATCACCTACTATACCTAGTCCTTCTCCTAATTGGAAAGCACTTAATAAATCTAAATTACAGGATACTTGGGAAAAAATATGGAGTAATTTGGATGGAAAAACTAAAAAATCTAAGGGAGAAGAATTAATTATGTTATCAAAATTCTTAGAAACCATGTCTAAACAAGTACAAAGTGACCTAGATAATGCTAAAAAATGTTGGACCGCATTAAATAAATTTTCAAAAGATAACGGAACCTGTTATCCGATTTACGCTCAAAAACAAATGAATAAACCAGATGGTTGGCCGGGTATTCCGGTTAAAGTATGGAGTGACCTTCCGGACGGTTCTCAGTTAAATTAAATATGTTAATAGATAAAAGTAAAATTACATAAGATAATAAACGTGCATTCCAGATATTTAATAATATAGATATCTAGATAAATCTATTTGATTTGGTAGTCATATTTTTGAAACTAGATAAATAGTTGTAATTGAAAAATGCATTATATATTAAAAAATTGAAATTATATAAAGAATATTAAATAGGTTTTATAAAGTATGTCTTCTTCTAATTTCTGGCAAATGCTGACTAATAATCAGGGAACTATCAATGCTACTACAAATGAGGGATGGAATGGTGCCAAAGGACACTCCATTTATGGTTTAACTAGTCAAATGAATAATAATAAACTAGTCGAAGCAGCACTTGTTGGACTCTTTAATGGCTTATGTCGTGGAGTTTCTCAACAACAAGTTCAAAATTATCTACAACAAGTGGTTAATGTATCACAAGGAGCAGGTCATGAAATATATCAGAAAGCCATTGCCACTTGTTTTACTATTTATGCACAAAACCGTGACTGTCGTGGTGGCAAGGGTGAAAGAAAGTCTAGTCAATTTCTACTCATAGAATTATACCGGTTTTTCCCTCGAACAGTAGAGACTATAGTGCCTCTCATTCCGGAATATGGCTATTGGAAGGATCTAAATCAGTTGCTTATAGAAACAGGTACTATTTATTATGATGGACTCTATAATACTATTATCAAAACAATGATTGAACAAATTAAGGAAGACTATGAAACGCTTAGCCGAACCGAAAATAAGAGAAAGGATGCACAATCTAAGGGACTTGTCTTTGACGAACGCCCTAATCTGACACTTCTAGCAAAATGGATTCCGAAAGAGGGTCGGCATTTTGATAGAACTAGTAATATTACTAGTAAACTCGCAGAAGTAGCTTTTCCTGACCTGTATAGTCAAGACACACGGAAGGCTCTCAGAGCGTGGCGTAAAACAGTGAGTCCAATTAATAAGGAACTGAATACAGTTGAAATCTTAATGTCTAAAAATCTTTGGTCTCAAATTCGTTTTAATCTGATTACTGGTAGAAATCTAGCTATTTATCGTCGTGCCTACTTAAATCTGGTAGGTGGTAGTAAATGTCAGAGTACAGACATTAGACATCCATATAATAATGAAAGACACTTGTGTCGTACTAATCTTCTAGAACATCTTGAAAAGGCTAAACTCGGAAAGGTTAGTATTAAGGGAAAGGCTCTTCATCTTCATGAGATTATACGTGAAATGACTACTTTAACTGGATCTCAAATCAGTATGAATACCACACTTAGTCAATCTGAAAAAGATATCTTTGAACTTCAATGGAATGACCACCGAACTAAACTCTTTACAGAAGTTAGAGATGGTCTCCAAAAGGCTCAAGAAGACCCATCCACGACACCATTTGACCCGAGAGGTGTGGTTATGATCGATGAATCCGGTTCTATGATGTGTAATAATGGTATTCCTATTCTAGTAGCTAATGCTATTGGTCTTCTTCTTACTGAATTGTGTCAGGAATTTGGTGGAGATGCGTTGGGAAATAAGTTTCTCTCTTTTGAATCTTCACCTAAATGGATTGAATTGACTAAGGGAGAAACACTATTCAATAGACTAGGTCAAGCCATTCGGTCTTCTTGGGGAGGTAATACAAATTTCCTATCAGCACACGAATTAATCTTAGATTTGTGTATTAAGCACCGTCTAAAACCTGATCAACTTCCCAAGTGGTTTATGGTTCTATCGGATATGCAATGGGATGCAGCTAATAGTATTCATACGATTGGTAAAACTATCCGTAAATATTGTGACCCAACATTACTGTCTTCCTTCTCACATACTACTAATTTCAGAGGAGGTTTTGGGGAAGGAACATCTCATTGTCGTAAGACAACGCCTTTACAAACCCATCACCAAATTCTAAAGGATACTTATGCTAAGGTAGGAATTGAAGTATGTGGACAACCATATCCACTACCCTTTACCTATTATTGGAATTTGAATGGTGAAATTAATAGTTTACCAGTACAAGTAGATACTCCTGATACTATGATGTTGAGTGGCTTTTCCACCGAAATGATTTCACTCTTATTCTCTGGAAAGATTTCAGAAATCCAGCAACGTAATAAGCTGGATAATAGATCTAACTCTACACCATCTAGTTGGGATTTACTAATGACTGCTATGGAAACTAAGGATAATACAGGTGGTTATCGTTATCTACCTATTCATCAAGCAATTAAGGATTGTGGTGAAACTATATTTAGTGATTATCTTCTTCCTTGGCAAAACAAGGTAGATTCTTCTGAAGAAGAGAAAGAGTCTTCAGAGGAAGAAGAGTCTTCTGAAGATGAAGAAGAGTCTTCTGAAGATGAGGAAGAATATAAATGCTGTATATGTTATGGTGAGAATATAAATACTTCTTACAAATGTGGTGTATGTGAAAATTATTTATGTGATAGTTGTGCCAAAAGGTCTGAGGTAGATGGGGTACCCAAGTGTGGACATAAGGATTGCGAACCAAAAGAGGAAGACGAAGAAGAGTCTTCAGAAAATGATGTAGTCATTATCAATAAAATTGGAAATCCTACCGTCCAAATAAATACTACATTTCAACAAACACCTAAATTGGTTACACCTGGTAACGTTTCACAACCATCTATGATATTTAAGTTAAAGGAATCTTGGCCTAATTGTTCTGTAGAACAAGTTATTGAATGGTTTCGACTTTTGCATCAAACATATCCTACCAGACTAGGGTGGCAAGGAGAGTTCCATAATCTTGCCCAAACACTTAGGGATTCCGATATAGATGGAGACTTTATGGATATTATCTGTCAATCGATGGATAAGGAAAGTCTTTCAGAACTTGGATTTAAGGGAAATCTACAAGCCAATTGGATTATTAAGAAGTGGAGAAATATCCCTACTTTGGAAGATATGGTTTAAACTAGGATTGCCCTTCGGATAAGGTAAGTAATTAAATATTTTTATTGTAAACTTAAAAGATATCGTGTTTGATTGATTGCAGTTATCATTTCATCAAAGATATTACTTAAATCACTATCGGAACTCTTTCCAAAATGTTTGTCTCTGTAAAGTCTCTACATATTCTCCAAAACCGTCTTATTCTTAACATTAAATAAAATTGAGGTTTTTACTCCAACCCAACCTATTTTCTAATCACCCACACTCATGCCACTTAAACGTTGATCAAATCATTATGATGATTTAACTCTCTATTTTGAGAGAAGTAATAACTCACTCGCTAGAGAATACCATTCTCTAGTTAGAGATAAAATAAAACAACTAAACGTCCACCGAACTATAGCTATTCATGGTCTATAGGAGACGAGATTTTGGATAAAATTGAAGGGTAATAAGCCTTAACTGTAAACTGATAATACCAGTGAATATGTCAAGACATTTAGACAGTAGTCCACAAGTGTTAGACCTAAATTCTTTTTTTAAGGAAGAAACCCTCTCCGAATTAGAGACATTCCTAGAAAAGGGATGGAATAAACATATTCCGGGTGGATTTCTAACCAATACTCCACAAAGACTCGTGAATGCATATGGTGATGGACGACCTATTAATGACAAAGGAATGGCTTATGATAAAGGATGGGAAACTACTTTTTGGACTGCTAAAATAAATCAATCACAGGTCTCCCTAGAAACTGAGACTGCACCCATGCCAAAATCGCTAGCTAGACTAATTCCTAGTCTACGACAACTGTTTAGTCAATACTTTCCACAAGCCAAGCCTAATCCTTATACATTTACAATGGCCGTCTGCAATTATTATACTCAACCAGATATGAATATTGCTGCTCATACTGATGATAATGTCTGGGCTCCAGTAGAATCTCCTGAGGGTAATGTTTTTGCTAGTTTAACCTTTTATCCCCAAAAAAAACCAACTCAAGAGTCTCAATTTGCTAGATTTCAGATTAAACAACCTGATTGGAAGACATTACCCTTACCTGACAGAAGTTTAATCTTCTTACCGTCAGGTACACCCCATCGTGTTAAACCACATCTGAAACGCCATCTAGTCAATTTTTGTCCTCGTATTAATATTACTTTTCGTTCGGTTTTTCCTAGAGAAGTTGACCCTTTAATGAATGCTATGGCAGTAGCTAATCATTCACGTTATTATCGTTTACCAAAAGCCATTTACTATCCAGATACCCTAGATGATATAGAAATTGGGATTATCTGGGAAGCCTATGACCAACTCGTCAAAACACATCTCGGGGAGTCTAGTGAAATTATTCTATATCCCTTATCCCAACTAGGCATAACAAAGAGAAGATCTTTAAGAGATACTTATCGACAGAGTGATTTACCAAAACATATTTTAAGAAGTAATATAGTGGGTGAGTTATTAGAAATGGTTTTAAATTCAAGTTTTTAAAAAAAATGGAATGATACCTAAAATGACTTAAGTGATACTTATTGAAAATGAAGTGTTTTAACGAAGCTCAGACATCATCCTTCAACACTCCGTCTGCTGAAACTACCGGACAAACCAATAGATATTGGTCTGGACAATCCACTAGTTCTGGTTCATATGAAAACACTCGATGAAAAAAGATTAAGAAGTAACACTTCTTAAATATGGTTATATACCAGAAGTGATAAGCGTTAGATATACACATGAATAATTCTTTATAAAATATCCAGATTAGTTAATCTCTATTTCTAAAGACAAAATGATAAGGTAAATGACCAATTAAAATTAAAAATATATAAAAACTGTATATTCGTATGATAAAATCAGCAAATGTATAATATATATTATTATTTTTTTTTATTAGGATTATTTCATTTATTTCGTTAGTCTCAATAGTATGGGTAAAGTTCCAAGTTAGAGGAGTTGTCCAATATTTTTGAGTGATAGGGAAACTATAAAGTGGTAAGGCTAACCAAATAGTTACCATTAAGACATAAATATAGATAACTAATGAAGTAGTTATAAATGATAATATATTAAGATAACATTGACAACTATCTTCTTGTCTTATTGCATTAATAATTAAATAAAAACAATTTTTTAATACTAATGCTGTTGGTAATAACCATAATAATGTATTAAAAAAAAACCAATATAAAATTACTCCAGAATATTCATAATCCATTCTATCTGTTTTATTTAAAATGATATGAATAAAAATAGATATTATACAGGTAAATAAGACTTCTAATATAGAATACGTATAAGAAGGTAACATTAATTAAATATATATTTCATTGTTTATATACATAAACCAAAGATATAACATTGGTTTTATAGATAAACTTAAATATTGCCAACGTCTCACATCACTAGGTACTTGGTTGGATTTATGTAGACACTCGTCTATAACAATACGATGTGTACATTCTTGTAATATCACTCTTTCATATATTTTAGGCAAATGATAGAATATCATATATATTAAATAACAACTGAATACTATATTTAGATGATATATATGTCTATTTATCATTAAAACATATATTTGTAAGACAGTCCAAATACAGTCTTCATAAAATCCTAATCTTTCCGATTCAAATATTAAATGAAACCAACATAGGGTTTCACCTAATATTGTTAAATTACCTAGAATTCCACCCCAAAAAAGTATATTTAACACATATGCTTCTTTCTGATAAAAAACGATTTCAGCAACTGTTGCTAGACATCTAGCAAGCCATGGACTCGATAAAATATCATTATTCTCAGAATACCGAGGACAATAATTAGATGGATAATAAAGACGAATAAAACTATTAAAAAAAATTATTAATAGACCTAACATATATATAAATTATTATGATAGTAATCTTTAAAGTCTTTCTTTTAAGACTTACTTAATCCGTGGATTCATTTACAATTTTAACCGTGGATTCAGTTAGCATTTTAACTGCCAAAATGCTTGCCTTCTCATCCAAATACAACTGATGATAGGGTTTCTTTTGGTCATCACTCAATGCCTTCCATTGAGTTCCCAATATCTTAGCCAATTCGGTTACACTATTATTTGGATGTTCACTCTTTGCCTTTTCTCTAACCACCGGTGACATGGAATAATGAAGATATGCACTCTTCGCTCTAGTCTTAGGCTTTAAACTTGCTTTTTTTTCAGCTGCCATTTCGGCCTTTTCCAGATTACTCTTCTCAATATATGGCTGTCTCTCCGTAGTTGATAATTCCTTCCATTGTTTCGAAATTAATTTACTAATTTCCCCAAAACTAGCTATTGGATGTTCTGTCTTTAGTTTCAGTCTAACATCTGCATTTGAACTATACAATGTATAGGCAGATTTAGCACGACGTTGCTTGGGTTTAGTCTTACCCTTAGTTCCATCTGGTAAATTAGCTTTATTTTTTACAACCAATATAACTTCTTCTTTATGTGCATTCTCATACTTACTACGGTCACTCAATGCAGCCCATTTTACTGAGAAAATCTTAGAATACTCGCTAAACTTCAAATCTTTATTTTCTTTACGAATCGCATCCTTAACATCACTATCCATAGTAAAAAGAGTATAGGCGGAACGAGCACGAATACGAGCTTTAGACTTATTATCAGATGAAGACGATGCAGATTTTTCTTGGAACTGTTTCTTCTCCTCAGCACTTTTCTCATCATAAGGAGTTCTTTCTTCTAGTGTCAGGGACTTCCACTTTTCACTAATTAACTTACTCAAACTCCCAAAATCGGCATTTGGATATCCAGTCTTTAGAGCGGTTCTAACTGTGATATCAGAACTGTAAAAAGTGTATGCAGACCTTGCACGCTTTCTTACTTTACCACTACCTGTATTTGATGTCTTAGTTTCAGTTGGTGTATTAACAGTATCAGACGAGGTAAGTGCTAGACTAGCCTTTTCTTGTTGACTCTGTAATTCGTAAGGCTTGCGATCTTCTGGTGATAGAGTCTTCCACTTTTCACTAATCAACTTACTCATATTTGACAAATCATCACCTGACTTTTCATTTTTAATAGATAGTTTAACTATTGGATCCATACTAAAGAAGGCATATGCGGTTCGGGCTCGTTTTTCCTTAGGTGCTGGATTAGGAGAAGATTCAGTCTTACAAGCATCACTCAACTGGGTATACTTACTTCGCTCAGATGGATTCAAAGACTTCCATTTCTCAGCCATTGCTTTTGCTACTTGACCAAAATTAGGAGTCGAACCGTGTTCATTGATTAGATTTTGCTTTAATTTATTACGGAGTTCAGTATCCTTCTGAAACATCGCATAAGGAGTAGTTCTCCGTTGCACCCTAGTTTTACTAGGGGATTTAGTAATGGGTTTTTCTTCGGTAGATTTATTAGTAATCATTTCGTTAGTATTAGACATCGTTTTGTGTTTAAGTGATTATAAGGGATAACACACAGTCAATTTTTTTTGGGTATTTTTGTGCTCAAAATGAACTCACTTCCAGCGCTAATAAACTAGATATATTAACTAGAATTATAAACAATTCTATATAATTTTAATTTATCTGGATAAAAAATCATTTTCATAATAGACATTATAAAGGAATGACTTGTTATACACAAAATAATTGCTCAAATTATGATCTACCACCTGCTCCTATAGTATATCCACATGTATATACACCTGTATATCCATATACATACACATTTCCTTATAATGATCAACATACTTGTTTTCCACCAACAAATTGTCAATCTGGATATCCACCGACTACATATCCACCAACAAATTGTCAATCTGGATATCCACCGACTACATATCCACCGACTACATATCCACCGACTACATATCCACCGACTACATATCCACCAACAAATTGTCAATCTGGTTATCCACCGACTACATATCCACCGACTACATATCCACCAACAAATTGTCAATCTGGTTATCCACCGACTACATATCCACCAACAAATTGTCAATCTGGTTATCCACCGACTACATATCCACCAACATGTCCACAACCAATGTGCTCTACACCATGTAATCCTAAGAATTTTCCACCAATGTGTCCACCGGTATGTCCTCCACCACCTTCAACTAATACAGTTATTAGTAGTGTTACTTATCCAATTGCAACTGTTTATAAAGTTGATTATGCACCTACTTGTGTAGTTCAATGTTCTAATGGTTGTTCTTAAAATATTTTTAAAGAATCTACATTTAAATGTAAAGCACACGTTTCTTTATCATAGATTAACCTATAAATACCATTGACATTATAAACTAGAGGACTTAAACCTTCATTCGTTTGTCGATTTAATACACCTAGTACACTACCCCCTGTTAAGTTTAAATTTCCTTTCCATATAGTTGTCGTTGGGTCTTCTGTTGGAAATGGAGCATTATTTATAGGTATTTTCTTTATTTGAAGATTAGCTAATAATTGAATACAACCAGAACATTGATTCCCTTCATATATTGTTCTCTGACCATTTAAGACCTGAACTGTATTTTGAGGAGTTCCTTCATTATTTAAAAAAGTTTCCCAATTTACACTCCAAACTCCATAACCATTAAAACTAGAAACTCCTATAATAGTTAATGATACATGATAAGAAGCTCTATCTATTTGACCTGATTGAAATAAAATAGCAGATTCTAAAAATATTTTAGGTGGATTTTGAGGACAACAAATAGTCATTTAAACTAAAATTATATTTTATAGAGACTATCTAGACATAGAGTATTGACCCATCGACATCGGAGGCATTCCATTAGCCATTGAATGCATAGGAGGTAATCCATTAGCCATTGAATGCATAGGAGGTATTCCATTAGCCATTGAATGCATAGGAGGTATTCCATTAGCCATTGAATGCATAGGAGGTATTCCATTAGCCATTGAATGCATAGGAGGTAT
>Ga0075447_10001589_pt1 | contig 10594 bp, 26 predicted proteins | sample CoawatmetaG10DNA_FD_72352 | JGI IMG/M metagenome (GOLD analysis project Ga0075447, IMG submission 72352) | Marine microbial communities from the West Antarctic Peninsula - Coastal water metaG104-DNA | ecosystem: Environmental > Aquatic > Marine > Coastal | place: Atlantic Ocean: West Antarctic...
GCTGTACTTACATCTGCAAATTTACCATTTGCAAAACCACTATCAGAACTTGTGAAACTTATTATACCGCCTATTGCAAAACCAGTATGAATTATTTCACCCCTTTGAGATATTGTCATTATAAAATTATTACCTCTAGCTATATCACAATCATAAGTAGGTAAACTTACAGTAGGTTCTGCATAGCTTAAAAAGTAGGGGCTCCGTGCGTTTATTTTTGTCATGTTTATTTACTTAATAAGTTTTCAATATCTTGGCCAAAAGCCCCACCTATATCATCAGGTAGGTTTTTAAAAGCCTGTCTAAAAGGTTTAGTAAAAAACAAACTGGGTTTTATTCCTTTTTCTTTTATACTTCTTGCAATTAAAAATCCTATGGTATTATAATTTCCTTTTGCAAATTTACCAGTTGAAACCTTTTTACCATCTACTGTTTTTGTTTGTCTTAATCTTATGTTATTAAACTTGGCCCATTTAGCTATAGGTTCTAATGGGGGTTGCTTTGTTGTATAACTAAAAGGGGTTTTATATTTTTGCTTTGTTCCACTTACACCCCTATCTTGATACATTCCATATTCTTCCATATCAAAGTATATTCTTGATCCTTGTGGTGTATCTTCAACAAAGTAATTTAAACTATCATATAATTCACCTGTATTACTTGATGTAAATCCTCTTTTCTTTTTAGCTTTGTTTTTTGTTAGCCTTGTTCTTGCTTGTTGTATAACGTATTTTCCAAAAGCATTTAAAGCCTTATTCATTTCTTTTAACTGCATATTGTCATATCGTTTTGTATTGTTACGTCAAAAGTAGCACTCCAACCTGCTAGCTTGTTTTCAAACCTGTCTACAAATGGCTCACAGTTAACAGAACCCTCAACCTGATACAGTTCATCATATAAGTCCCCACGTTGCAATAAGTTTATAACTCTGGTAAGTAATGCTAACTGTGTATTTAAAATGTCTTGTTCGTTATCATTTCCAATATACTTATCAGTAACTGCATCTTTACTAATATCAACAATGTCCATTGCTAGAATTGAAACGTTACATGTTAAGGTGCTTGTGTTTATTGTTGTATTGTTTATTATAACATGGGCCAAAGGAAATATAGTTAGCTTACTTAAATCAACCTCGTCTAAGCTTCCAAAAGTAACTGTGTTTACAAACGGTTCAGCCTGTAGTGTTTCTTTTAGTTTATTTGTTAAATTGTAAAACCCTTTCATTTCCGTTGTTTTATTAATCTTTTTTCTAACTCGTTTTTTTCTTTTTCAAAAACTAAATGCAAAAAACATTTATGCACATTTAGCCTAGTTACTTCATCAAACTTGGTAGCATCGCCTTTAGCGATTCCATAGACTGATTGATAGAATCCCCACTTTGACGAAAAGCTTCCTGTTGTTGAAAGGTCAACTTCTTCGGTATCTCTTTCTGTAAATAGCTCAGGGTAGTTTTCAATAACTCGTTTTTTAAATTCCAAAAAAAAACAATTGATCCAAAAACTAAATCTAAAGGCATATCTTTTAAATCATCGTTTGTTCCTTTGTAGTTTATTATTTGATAACGGTTATCTTTAATATGTTTAATTGGCCTATATAAAACTGACATTGCTTTATGTATGTTTTGCCAATCACTTAGGTAGTTGTCTAGGTCTATATATTCGCCTAAAGTTATGTCATCTAATTGTGGGATAAACCCATATTCAATTCCATTTAGTTTAAACCTTGTTTTTAGTTTAGACTTTACTTCAAATATTTTATTTAAATGTTTAGATACTTTTTGAACGTCAGCGTATTTAATAGTTGCAATGTCTTTTAAATTTACATCACAAAATATTTCAATCATTTTATGTAATAAGAATGCGCTGCCCTCATTTTCTTTTGTACTTAGCTTTATAAATTTTTGGTATTGTTTAAGCTTTATATCTTTTAAATGATCCGGGACTTGTAAGTTTAGTTTCATACTATTATAATACTAAAACTTGTTATTTGTATAAAAAGAAAAAGGTAACCTTTCAGCTACCTTAATCCAAACCATAATTAAAAAAAAACTAAATCTTTATTTCTTTATCATTTTGTAAATATGTTTCGTAATAATACCTGTACATTTCATTCATTCTTTTAGTTATTAAATGTAAGTCTTTTTTATTTTGGCTCCATAATAATTTACCCTTAGTTCTAAAACCCCAGTATTTAACTATAATTTGTAAGTCTTGGGGTTTACGTCTTTCATCATTCCATACTGCGTGGCTGGATATGTATATCTTATTGGCAAAGGCCCAAGCTTTTATCTTATCGTTTGTTAAGTGTTTACTGCTTCGCATTAATAAAATACATTATAGTCTAACCATGCAATTGAATAGATAGTTCCGTAGAATATAACAAACCAAAATAACGGATAGGTTATAAGTTTGATTGATGTTAACCTGTTTTGTTTATTAAATAGTTCTTTAAGTGTTTCCATGTTATTCTTTTATTATTCCTCTTTTGTAAAATTCTTTTAATTCTTTTTTTGTATTAGCACCATAAGTATACGTTTGACTTTCTTTAAAAACATATCCTTTTTTAGTTATTTCAATAACATATTTAAAATTCCCAAGTTGATGCCAATTGTTATTTGTAATTATTGCGTTTTCCATATTATTGTTTTTAAATGTTTTCTTTTAAAGTTTTCATTATATTATCATACTTGTTTTTAGCTTCGTCATTTGCACTATCATTTAACATTGATGCAATTAGTACAGAAATAATTTGCTTGCGTTCATATTCGTTTAAACGTATTGCGTAGCTAAGTAGGTTTTCTATTTCTATTTTCATATTGTTTGTTTTTTTCCAAGTACTGAATATTTATTTGATACTCTATCAATTGTGTCATAGCCCATCATAAACCCTTCTGGGGTCATTCCATGCTGCGCTCTATTTGCAGCCACACTTAATTTCATAGCAGCAACATATTTTTCAGATTTCCAGTCACCTTTGTTTATTAGCATTAGCGTGTATCTAGTCAAAGCTTTACAAGCTAAATTTATATCTATAAGGCTGCATCTGTAAAGGTCTAAGTTTTTAATGTCTTGGATTTTCATTTACATATTTGATTAAAATAATTATTAATTGCTTTCATTATTATGCTTATAAATTCTTTATTCTTTTTTGGGTTTTCTTTTAAAAAATATAAGAATTCAAATAATTCTTTCGCTTCCCAGTTTTTAAAAAGTTCAGTATTAATTTTTGTAGTTTTCATGTGTTTGTTTTTAATTATACACTAATATAAAACTAATATTTGTTATAAACAAATTATTAACTATTTATTTTTTAATTGCTGTTTTATAATTTCAATATATTCTAACCTTGTTTGGTGGTTTATATGCTTAGTTCCTAAATGGTCAAGTAATACAAACACATTTGGTTCACTGTTTATTTGTTTTAGTTTTTTTTGATAATTAAACATTATTTTATTAAATTTAAATTAAGTTCTTTTGCTACATAATTGATATGCTTTTGTGTAGTTGCTGACCACCATCCTAATTGGTTTAAATTGTGGCCTTCTATAGTTGCTACATGTGTAGAATAAGACCATATTTTATTTCCTTCTACTTTTAAGTTTTGTTTATACCTGTCCATTATAATTGTATTTTATCTAATTGTAATTCTAACTCTTCTAATGCTGCTATTAAATAACTTTTGTTAAAGTCTAATTTAATTGCGTGTTTTAAGTTATGTATTTTGCCTAAAGTTTTCCCAACTGTAATGGCATTACATGTCCTATCTTTTTGGTTTTGTTCTATAATTGTTTGTATATTTTCCATTATTATTGTCTTTCAATTTTATTTATAAGTTCGTAACTGTATACGTAAGTCCCTGTTGATAAAGGGTTATCTTCTCTCCATAGTCTCAAATACTTCTTATCCTGTATACGCTTCTCTAGGTCGCCTTTATCAACATCACTAGCGTTTGTAAATAAAGTTCTACCTATTTTTATTTTATCACCATATATAGTCATTAGTTTACCGATGTTTTTTTTACTTGAAGAGTCTGTTATTTTGTAAGATTTCATTGTGTTAGTTTTATTTAATTATACTGCAATATACAACTATTCTACATATAAACAAGTTATTAACTAATAAATATAATATTCCCCTTTGTTTGGGTTGTCTAATTGCATCATTAAACTATACCTAGCAGCGTCAATAGCATGGTCCGCACCCTTTGGTTTTTGTAATATGTTGCCAGCTTTATCAGTTGACCAGACGTAACCCTGTAATTCTCTTATTAAGTTTTTACTTCTTTGGGTTACATATATTATATTTTGGTTTATTAAGTTAATACCATATACAATTGAATCTCTTCCTTTTGTTACTGGATAGATTTGATGGCCGTATGTTCGTAATTCTGCAATTGATTTTGGTTCAGCTGAATCTGCGTAAACTGTATTATTAACGTTGTTTTGTTTTAGTAGGTTGCTTATATCCGAATTAAGTAAACCTTTATTATATGCTACTTCATCAAATATGTATGATTCGTTGTATTTGTATAATGCTATAATTGAGGTTGGATCCACACTATAGCCAAAGTCCATTCCGAAGTTTAATAACCTTGCATCATTTGGTATTGTGTTAATTTCTTTCCAATCAGGAATGCAAACCCCTTCTAGATTTCCTAACTGTCCAAGGCCATATACTTTCCACCAATTAGACCAATAAGTAGAATCTTTTGCTTTTACCTTTGCTTTTTCTATTTCATTTACAATGCTCTTAGGGAGCACCTCATTATCTTTATAAGTTAATACTATAAAATCTGTATTTGGTTGTCCTATTAATTCTTTGTCTGCCCAAAATAATACACTAGGATTGTAATCTAACCAAATTGATCCGCTTGTCCTTACTGCTAATTGATTAAAAGCTTCAAAGTTTACATTGTTACATTCATTAATAAATAAGTCTGTTCGTCTTGCTCCCCTTAATTTATCAGGTTGGTCTGTACTAAAGAATTCAATATAACTACCATTTGTAAATTCGTATTTTAATATACTTCTATTAAACTGGTTTTCTTTATATCGTTGTAAGCCTTTCATTATACTTAAAAAGTCTTTTAAGGCCCCTCTACGCAATGCTGGAACACTTTCAGCAACTATGCTTATTTCTTTATTAGGGTTCTTTATAGCGTAGTCTATGAGTATTAAAATAATACATATAGTCTTCCCTGCTGAGGTTCCTCCCCTTATAATCTTGGTTCGGTTTTTTAGCTTCCTTAATTTTGTTAAAGCTTTTGTTCTTTTAATATCCATTAATCAATGAATAGGGGCTTGTCTTCGTTTATAGTTATATCTTTAGTTTCCCTAGGTTTACCAGCATAGTAATTATAATACAGCTGTACAAATTTAAAATCACCTGCTTCAACTCCTGTTTTTAATGCAGCATAAGCTGCGTCTTCTAAAGGTGTTAATTTTTCAATAAGGGTAAGTTCATCAGCTTTTGATTTACGCCCTGCACCTTTTCTTATACCTCCGTTGTTTTTACGTTTATCCATAATGATTGAAAAAGATTGTTTAATCAATTATATATATAATAAATAATAAAGGATTTTGTTAATTGTTATCAAATATATCAACCCATAGATAAGCCATAAAACAAACTAGAATTAGCATCCATAATGTGCCAAGTGAATTCATCCAACTAATTTAACGGCCTCTTTTGTTTTTTCTTTATTTGTTTTTTCAAACTCTAACATTTTAATAAAAGTTTCTATTCTTATTTTTAGTTCTTTTAGTTTATTGCTAGGAACTTTACTAATAAGGTTTATAAAATCATAAGGTATTACAGTTCCTTTAGATATTACAGGCAAGGATTCTTGTTGGATTAATTTTAAAGCATGTCTTTTTCCATATTTCATAGTATAGTATCTATATAGTATTTTACTATATCTTTCATTTAAACTATTATCGGCTTCAATCCAAGTTTTTATAGATTTATGTCCATGTAATATAGTAGCATGATTTTTATTAATTGTATCCCCTATAAATTTAAAAGTATTAAATTCTTTTTCCCTAAGTATCAAACAATAAATATATCTAGCTTCTACAATATGTTTCACTCTACTAACTATATCAATATTTATACCTAGCTCTTTTTTTATTATTCCTTTTAAGTGTTTAGCTATATATAATTTCTTTACATTTAAATCATCTATATTTGATACTATATTATCTTTTGGTAATTCTTGTATTTGTTCTTTCATTTTGTATTTGTTTTATTGCTTTTAATATTCCTGCACAGGCTTCGTACATTTCTTCTCTTTCGTATAGTTTTAATGTTTTATACATTTCTTCAATAGTTACACCATCATCAAAATCTATTAAGGCCATTAACCAATATTCCTTTGTAATTTCTTTCACGTTTCAAAATAATGTTTTTTGTTTGCTATTTATATTATTCCAATAAATTTTTAAATCATTTCTTCCATCTTTTTTTACAATATGTTTACAAATATTTTCGCCCCAGTATTTTACTAAATATAAACACATTTCTTTTTCTAAGCCATCTTTATCATAAGATATTTCTTTTAACCCCCCTTTGTTACTTCCATTTGGTGGAGTACTAAAAGCATAAGTAGTAAGTCTACCTGTTATTTTTTTATCTTTTATAGTTCTTATACAAAAATCTCTGTCTATTTTTAATTTTAAATCATTATTATAATAAATATTAGATAATTTATTTAGATCCATATATACAACGCAATCACAAAAAGTATTTAATATTATATCCTTAGTAGCTGACCATGCAAATTGTCTATATTCTAAAGAGCCTAAAGAAATATTATATTTTTGAAATTCTTTTACTGCATTCCATAATATATATTCAGGTTTTTGCTTTATTAATTTTGTGTTTTGTCTTAAATAAAAATTACTTATGTCATCATCTAATAACCATAATATTTTTTCATTATTTTTTTCAGCATGCCTTTTTATGTAATTTCTACAATAAGCTAGCCCTTTATCATTATTATCTAATACCAAATAATTATGTTTTGAATAATTTTTTTTATATAAATTGTATTCTTTTGGCTCAACAACTATAAAAACATTATTTTTTGGCTCTATTATTTCAGCAGTTTTACATTTTTCAAACCTCCCTTTACTTGTTATGTATATATTTGGAATTTTCATAATAGTGTTAACTGGTTATCTACTTTTTCTATACAAAGTTCATCGGCTTGTTTACTTGTTAATAAAAACCCATACTCGGTCCCTTCTTTAGGGGTTGTAAATCCTTTTAATAAATGGGGGTTGTTTGTTGTGTAGTATTGTTTTAATTGTTTAGTACTAAATATCCAAAATGTATTTTTAACACCAGTAACATATAGCCAATGCTTATCCTTATATAAGCCACTAGGATATTCCGCATAACTGTAAACCCTTTTCACACTTATATATAAATTCCCACTTTCCTCATATTTAGGTTGATTTTTAATTTCAATACCTTGTCGGTTTTCACCTGTTTTTATTTGTTCCTCTAACAAGTGATAATGACTTATACTTATAGAATGAGTTTCTAAAAAGTAATTATATACATGGCTTTCAAATCTTGCTGCTCGTAGTGTGTCCATAGTTTTATAGTGTTAAGTAGCCTGTTTTTTGTTGTTTAACTGATTGTAATTCTTCTTTAGGGCTTTTACAGTTATACATGTATTCCCTGTAATACATTACAAAACTTATTCGCTTCCAATCTGGTGAACAGTCTGTAAAATTTGTGTTAGCGTGCCACTTATGTACATCAACAAATAATATATCTGTATTATGTAAATCAACAGCTACACCATATTCAGGCAAAACAAAATATCCACCGTTGTAATTGCCTTCACGATAAACTATTAAATTACCAAACCCATCACTAAAATCGCCTGAATCTTTATGTACTGCTGTTCTAAAGTTTTTATTAACTGTTACTGTTGTAAAGCTTGTATCTTTTATAACATAGTTTGGATTAGTACCTAATGCTATTGCTTTTTGCTTTGCATAATGCTCAGGGCAAAGCTCTTTATATTTATTGTCTACATATTGTACGAATGGAATACCTTGTTTAAATTTATCAAAATACTTTTTTGCAAATGCTGTTTTTCTACAATAATGAACCATAGCATTTTTATCCATATAACCTACGCTTCCGGACTCTACTTTGTTTCCTACAGTTATATTACTTATACTTCCATCTTTCCTTATGCGTTTGTGACTACTTCCTGAGGCCGCCCCCCTGCTTTCTGTTACTTCTATACTGGGTTCAAAAGCGTCAGCCCCTTGTTTTAATATATCAAAGGGTATGACTTTTTTTCTAAACTTAAATAATAGTTGATTAGTATTATAATCATAGCCATCAGAATCTGATTGTATTAATAAATTATAGCTATTGTCATTTAAATAGGTTGTCTTTAACCTGCTGGCCTGTTTAAAATCTAATACTCTTTTTAATTTATATATCTTGACCATATTTTTCACTTAATACTTTTAATAAAAAATCACTTAAATTTCCCTTTTGTTGAAAATCTTGATTGTATTCTTTTTTAATACCAGTTTTACAAAGTAATTTAAATTCTTTTAATTCTTGTTTACTAAAATAAAGCATAGTAGTAGTAATTTCAATTTCCTCTATAGGTTCATTACTTATACCATAATCAAAATCAAATAAAGATAATGTCATAGTATACCCCTTAACACATACTGATCCAAATCGTGGTTTTCTTCAAAGAAGTATTTGTAATTGCTTACAGCTTGATTAAACTTTTGTTTTCCTTTACTTAAAAATTCATCACTGGTTTCAAATACACCAATGTCACAGCTACCCTTATCTATTACTAAAAAAGTAAATTTTTTTTTATTAAACATTTTGCAATACATCCAAGCCTGCATATCATAACAGTATTTATCAGCTGACCATTTAAATCCATTTAAATCTTGGGTTGTTTTTAAATCTATTATACAATCTTCTTGTAAAATATCAACCTTCCCCCTAAACGGTAACCCCTCCATCATTGCTATTTCAGGGATTTCAAACTCTGCTTTGTTTAAAAGTTTTAAAGCTTCTTCATTTCTTAGTAAAGCATCGGCAAGCCTTTCAGCCGCATTTCTTTCACTTTGTAAATATACTTCACCATGCTGGGCCAATGCTTCTTTGTATGCTTTTGTTGTTCTTGTGGTTACATCTACAAATACTTTACTATCTAACTTATTAGGCTCAAGTATCATCCAATGTAGTAAGCTACCAATTCTTAAAGCTGGGCTATCAATATTTAATCCTAGTGTATTTCTGTAAGTTTTAGGGCTTTTTAATACGGTTTTTAAACTACTAGAACTTAGACAATGTTTTCCTAAATGTCCATAATAAAATTTGTCTTCATACATTTGTGCTATTATTTCTTCTCGCCCCCATGTATCTCCGTTTAATAATGTTATCATAAATTAGAACGTTTAAAATATTCGTTTCTACATTCGTTTCTATATTCATTAGGTAATTTTTGATCTAACAAATCTCTTAATAATTGTTTTACAGTAAGACCTGTAATTATTTTAGTAAAATTCATATTATTGTTTTTATTGTTTATACTAAGTTACAAAAAATTATTAACTATTTAACTTATGTTCCCAGTATTTTTCTTCTATTGCTTCTAGAATTTCTATTCTATTCTGTAAATCTTCAACTACTTTTGTTAAGGCTATTAATTTGTCATCTTGTTTTAATGGCATTTTTTGTGACGTGTTATGTGACACCCAATCTAATTCGTTTAAATATTCATAGTAGTTATAATCAACTTTGTTGTCGTCTCGTAAACTCATTTTTCTAATTTTTCTAATTTTTCTTCTGCTTTCCTAGCCCTTAATACGGCCCTGTTTTTATCAAACCTGTAGCCTTCCATTGAATTATTAAAGTACCCTTGATTTTCAATAAGTTCATGTACATAAAACCCCACTTGTGTCCAAGCGTCATAAATAGCTATTACATCTTTATTGTCTGGTTTTGCTTTTTTCCATTTAATAATTGTTTTACCTACTATTTCAAAATTGTTATAGTATTCTATTTCTTTTTGTAGTTCTATTTTATCATTCATTGTTTTTAATATTGTTTTATTATTGTTTCTAATTTTTTATATACCCCATTTAAAAAGCAACTTCCACAATTTGTAAATGAGGCCCTGTCTTTAAATACCCTGTTATATATAGTTACCATCTTTTTTTGATCATTAACTTTTATTTGGTTTACTTTTCCAATAATGCTTTTTAAATATATAAATTCTTTTTCAGTTAAACATTCAGGCTTATGGGTTGGGTATAATTTATTTAGCTTTGCTTTACGTTTATCACAACCGCAGTCTTCGCCTAAAGCCCATTTAGCTATTTTAGCTATACCTGTTTTTTTTAATACTTTTTCTACATCATCGCCTAAACCTTTACTTTCTTTTTTAAAATTTGCTTTCCATTCTTTATATTCCCTTGTTCTTTTATCTAATTTTGTCATAATCTTCGTTTTTATAATCTTCGTAATCTTCTTTATGTTTGTCTTTTATTTTTTGTTTACAATTTTTTAAAGTATTAAATATACTTGTCCAACTT
>Ga0075447_10001590_pt1 | contig 10589 bp, 12 predicted proteins | sample CoawatmetaG10DNA_FD_72352 | JGI IMG/M metagenome (GOLD analysis project Ga0075447, IMG submission 72352) | Marine microbial communities from the West Antarctic Peninsula - Coastal water metaG104-DNA | ecosystem: Environmental > Aquatic > Marine > Coastal | place: Atlantic Ocean: West Antarctic...
CCTTTATTTTCTCTAGATATGAAGTTAATTGGTAATGTGTTAGAGTTCCTTTCAATCCAGTTATTAATAACACTAATATCAGTATCTATTGACCCATCGTTGATAATAATAACCTCTTTATTTGGATAAGTATCATTTAAAATGCTGTCAAGTGTTTGACCAATATATTGTTTGTGATTGTAATAAGGTATTAGAAAACTAACTAGTTGTGCTTTAGACATATCATAATTATAATAATAAGAATAAACTTTTGAACAAAAAAAATGATTAATTTTTTTAAAAAAAAAATCCATGTTTGGCTTGCTATTAGAAGAGGAGATATAAGGAATTTTGCGTTTAGTCAGGATGCGAACGTCAAGATAGATATAAATGAAAAATATAGATATGATGGGGCTTTACTTAAGTTTTTTTCTGAAAATTCAGGCCCTTTAGTCCATAAATGGCATCATTATATTCCTATATATAGTAGATATTTTTCTCGTTTTCGATCTACTAAGGTTCGATTTCTAGAGATTGGCGTGTCAAAAGGTGGCAGTCTAACAATGTGGCGAAACTATTTTGGGGAAGATGCAATAATATTTGGGATTGATATAGATCCTGATTGTGCACAATATGACAACATTAGTGGAAGTGTTCGAATAGGGTCCCAAATAGATGAAAAGTTTCTTAAATCTGTTATAGAGGAGATGGGAGGAGTTGATATTATTCTAGATGATGGAAGTCATCATATGAATCATATCCCTAAAACTTTAAATGTTTTATACCCATTTCTTTCTGAGAATGGAATATATATGATTGAGGATTTACATACAGCATACTGGCCAAGTTTTGGAGGTGGATATCGATCTAAAAAAAATTTCTTTAATATGACTAGAGGATTAATTGATGATATGCATCATTGGTATCATGGTAAGAGTATAAAATTTCCAAAAATATCAAAAGAATGTACTGCTATACATATACACGACTCAATTGTTGTTCTAGAAAAAAATAAAGTTTTTGCACCAGTTCACTCACAAAAAGTATCAGAAAACTGATGAGTGGTTTGCATGACTTATTTTTTACTTGCTGTAAATTTCCATAACAAGTGAGATTTCTTTTTATATCGTATTGTGTAATATATATTTTTTAAGAATTTCAAGATAAAATGTTTATCCGTAGTCTCTTGACTAGGCTTGATTCTTTTTACTTTATTTATTTCAAAACTCCCCGTAAACCCATACATTCTCGCCATATGTTGCGGACTTGTAAAATATGTATGAGTTTTATTGGTAATTATATTAATATGAGTAGGGTCAATAAATGCTTCATCTCTAGGGTAACAAGGTGTGATTGCATAGAACATTCCGCCAGGTTTAAGGACTCTATAAATCTCATTCATTAAAAGAATAAATGGAAAGGTAGTTTGGTTGTTAATTATAGCAAATCGTGGAATATGCTCTAGCAAATCATATGCTGATACAGAGTTAAAGGTGGATTCTTTAAAAGGAAGAGGCTCAAGCACCACATTACATTGTTCATAGATAAAATCGCTTACTTCTTGTTTGACAATATCAACACCATACAGTTCATCGCAAGTAAATGGGTTTCTTGCATTAGAGCCGCATCCAATATCTAGATGTTTTGTTGTCATTTAACTAATACTCCTAAACGATTTCTTTTATAACTTCCATCTTGCACATGCTCACACCAGGGGTTGTTATCTAAATACCACTGGATAGTTTTCTTAATACCCGTTGCAAATGACTCATCTGGCGTCCAGTTTAATTCATTCGCTATCTTAGTTGCATCTATGGCATATCTAATATCATGTCCTGCTCTATTATCTACATAGGTAATAAGCTGTTCATATTTATCAATACCATCAAGCTTACTTGGCACTAACTCATCTAAGATGCTACATACAGTTTTAACAACATCAATATTTTGTAATTCATTATGTCCACCAATATTATATGTTTCACTAATCTTACCAGTTAGTGCTACATGCAATATTGCTCTTGCATGGTCATCAACATAGAGCCAGTCACGTATTTGTTTACCATTACCATAGATTGGCAACTTTTTACCTTCTAGCGCATTGAGAATAATTAATGGAATAAGCTTTTCAGGGAACTGATAGGGGCCATAATTATTAGAACAATTTGTAATTAGAGTGGGTAGTTTGAAGGTTCTGTGCCATGCACGCACTAAATGATCTGAGCTTGCTTTTGCAGCAGAGTAAGGGGAGCTAGGTGCATAAGGCGTATCTTCAGTAAACAGATTATCTGTTCCCTCTAAATCACCATAGACTTCGTCAGTAGATACATGATGGAATCTAAAGTTATTTCTCTTGTCACTATCTAGATTAGACCAATAATCTCTAGCTTCTTCTAAGAGAACGTAGGTACCAACAATATTGGTTTGAATAAATTCACCAGGACCATCGATCGATCTATCTACATGTGATTCAGCAGCCAGATGCATAACAATTTCTGGTTGATGTTCGTTAAATACTCGTTTGATTTCATTAGCATTACAAATGTCTACCTGTTCGAATGTGTACCTTACGTCGTTATCAATTGAAGTTAAAGATTCTAAATTACCTGCATAGGTAAGTTTGTCAACATTAATTACACTATGATTAGTGTTATTGATAATATGGCGAATGACAGCAGATCCTATAAAGCCTGCACCACCAGTGACAAGTAGTTTTTTTGAAGTCATTGTTGTTTCTTTAATATTGTCATACAAGTGTTCAGAGAAGACTTCCAATTAGATATTTTTATATTAAATACCTTGACTATTTTATCCATGTTTATTAAGGTGTTTCTGGGCCTTTTAGCAGGCGTTGGATATTGTTGTGATGTAATAGGATTCACTTCACATTCTATCTTTTCTATTCTAAAGATTTCATTAGTAAACTCATACCAACTGATCTTACCCTCATTTGAGTAATGATAAATCTGCGTCGTTTGACCTACATCTCTAAAATTTTTATGCTTTATAATTTCTAATATTACATTTGATAAATCAGTTGCATACGTAGGTGAGCCAATTTGATCACTTACCACGCTTAACTTATCTTGCTTTTTGCCAAGTTTTAGCATGACCTTAACAAAGTTATTGCCATATTCAGAATAAAGCCAGCTAGCTCTAATGATAATAGAATTAGTTGGCATTAGTTTTAGCAGTGCTTTTTCTCCAGCAAGCTTGGTTCTGCCATAAATGTTTATTGGGTTGGGTATATCTGTCTCTGTGAAAGGCTTGTCACTTTCCCCATCAAAGACGTAGTCAGTAGAGATATGTATTAGCCTTGCTTTCTGTTCATTTGCAATGCTTGCTAGTTGTTTTACCGCTAGATGATTAATCTGGTTTGCTAGCTCTGCTTCTTGCTCTGCTTTATCAACCTGAGTGTAAGCTGCACAGTTAATGATAATATCAAACTTATTATTATTAAAGTAGTGGCTAATATTACTTTCACTACTTAAGTCTAGTTCTTCTCTACCTACAAAGATAAAATCATTAGAGCTTTGATTATTATCTAGTTTAGTATCAGTATTAACTAGCTTCTGAATAGATCGACCTACTTGACCATTCTTGCCGGTAACGAGTATTCTCATGATTATCAGCTACTTAAATAAATACTTAGCATTGGCTAAAGATGGGTGAGTTCTGTCTTTGTCTGAGAGTTGTAAGTCCTCTGTTGATAATTGCCAATCAATTTTAAGCTGGTCATCATCAAAAATAATACCTTGATCGTGCTCAGGTGCATAGAAGTTATCAACCTTATAAGCAAAGGTTGCACTATCAGTTAATACAACAAAACCGTGTGCAAAACCATGTGGTACAAATAACTGATGTTTGTTCTGTGCTGTTAGCTCTACAGAAACATACTGTCCAAAGGTAGGACTAGACTTTCTAATATCAACTGCTACATCTAGAACACTACCTTCAATTACTCTTACAAGTTTGGCTTGGGTGTAAGGTGGTAGTTGATAGTGAAGCCCCCTAAGTACCCCTTTGAGTGATTTGGATTCATTATCCTGCACAAAGTTAACCTTGCGTCTGATAGTCTCTTCAAGCAGATCTTGTCTAAAGGTTTCTGTAAAGTAGCCTCTATCATCACCATGTACAGTAGGCTCAATGAGTATTACATCTTCAATCGACTGAGGGATGAACTTCAATTTACCTCCTGTGCACGTCTGAGTAGGTATTGCCCATATTGATTCTTGGCTAAGGGTTGAGCTAACTTTATGAGTTGTTCTTTATTAATATAGCCTTTCTCAAAGGCAATCTCTTCGATACAGGCTACTTTTAAACCCTGCCTTCTCTCAATGGTCTCTATGAATGTTGAAGCTTCCAATAGGCTCTCATGAGTACCAGTATCAAGCCAAGCATACCCTCTACCCATAAGCTCAACGGTTAGACGCTCTTCGCTCAAATACATCTGATTAACGGCAGTAATCTCTAGCTCACCTCTATCAGATGGGACAACTTCACAAGCCTTCTTAACGACATCATTAGGATAAAAGTAAAGACCAGTTACTGCGTAGTTGCTTTTAGGCATTTCTGGCTTCTCTTCAATGCTGATAGCTCTGCCGGCAGTATCAAAATCAACCACCCCATAGCGCTCAGGATCAATTACGTGATAACCGAACACGGTTGCCATGTTTTTATCTTTAGCATTTGAGACTGCGTTCGCCAGCATATCAGTCATGCCATGGCCATAATAAATGTTGTCACCTAGAATCAAACAGGCATCATCACTACCAATAAAATTTTTACCTAGGATAAATGCTTGCGCTAAACCATCAGGAGAAGGTTGTACTATATATTCAAACTTCATGCCGATGTCAGACCCATCACCAAGGAGTTGCTCAAACCTTGGCAGGTCTTCGGGGGTAGAGATAATCAAGACTTCTTGTATCCCAGCAAGCATTAAAACCGACAATGGATAATAAATCATTGGCTTATCATAAATGGGCATTAATTGCTTAGATATAGTTTTGGTAATGGGATATAGTCGAGTACCTGAGCCACCAGACAGAATAATTCCTTTCATTACAGATTTGTGTTTTTTACTCATTAGTTGTCCAATAGTCTTTAATCCATGGGGATGGCTGAATGTGCCGATACCATTTTCCGCTGCGCCCTATAATTGCCTCAGGAGGGTTGGGCAAGCCATGAAACAAAATAATACGAGCCCCCTTGGGTATTGAGGGCGTTACGAACCAAGATTTAATCCAGGATGGGCAGCATTTATACTTGAAACTCGGGACCCAGTCTTCTGGCCAAAATTCTAGTTTACCGATTTTATCAATTTCTCGTGATAAATAAGCCTGCTCATGGCGTACCTCATCCTTTACTTGATCAGAGTTCTTCTCAAAGTGGTCTAAAATCTGTGGATATCTTCCAGCCTCGAACCTAAATACTGAGGAGTTCCCCTCCCTCTTCTTTACATTTTTTTTGTCGGGCGCTATTAAAAAATCACCTGTTTGACTAAAGAATACATCCAGACCTCCAACAATTACTACGTCCAAGTCAAGAAAAAGTGTTGGTCCAGAAAGTCTGCCAAAGTCTTTTTTAAATACAGTGAGCTTCCTCCAGCCACGCTCGGGTGATCCAGGGGGGAGCTTTAGCTCTGGGAGTTCTTGTATCTCTACTTCAGGCCTAATTCCTATACTATTTTCAGTGAAGCAAACAAATCTAAACTTGGAGTCCATATTTCGAGACACCATTGCGTAAAGACGATTTACGTAGTCTACTGGGAACTTGTCCCCCCATTTCATGCAAATAATATTCATAGCTTAATTAGAATTAAAGACCCTACTCTATAAGAAAAATTATTATTATCACAACTTAAATCAACCTTAAAGAACAATTTTTTTATATGAAAGTAGATATTACTGTTCACCTGATTGTATTAATAATTTATGTTTAATTATAGAGCATCATTAATTAAACATAAATTATTAATACAAAAAAGGAAAGCCATCAGTAATCGTTACACAATGTACTGATCAATAAATGTTTTATTTTTCAAAATTAGTGTGTTCATTTGTTGAACACTAACCACAGTTATGATAGAATAAATGCTCAAAAAGATCTTTATTATGCAATTTTTCTTGTGTTATATAGTGCGGTAGCTTGCCCACTATTTAATTTTTTTCATTTCTTGTAGCTAATGAATAACAAAGATATCCGCCTTGATTTGCTTCGTAAGTTAGAGTTAAACCCTAAGTGTACCCAAAGAGAGCTCTCCCAAGAGATGGGGATTAGCTTGGGTAAGGTAAACTACTGCATGCAAAAACTTACTGCAAAAGGATGTCTAAAACTAACAAACTTCAGTCGCAGCTCAAATAAATTGGGCTATATGTACCTCCTTACCCCTAAGGGAATAGAGCAGAAGGCAAGGCTCACCTCCTCATTTTTAAAAACAAAGTTGGATGAGTTTGAAATACTAAAAGATGAAATCGCTCAGCTAAAACTTGAAGAAAAGGAAATAGCTAATGAGAGACTATAATAGCTATTATTACTTTTAAAAAACAATTTATACAACATGACCAAAGAACTATTAAAGTAAGTTAGATGAAAATCACTATTGCCAGCACTGGCTTCATCGGACTTTCCAATATAATGCTGTTATCTCAAATTCATTAGGTGTTAGTGCTAGACATCATTCTTAAAAAGATTGAACAGCTTAACAATAAAATATTGTCAATATCAGATACTGAGATTGAAGATTTTCTAGCCAATAAAGGCATAAATTTTACCGCAACACTTGATAAAGAACTAGCCTATAGGAATGTAGATTTTGTCATAATCGCCAAGCCGACTAATTATGAAAATAATAATTAATACTTTAATACTTCAACTTAAGAAGTAGCTATAAGGATGATGACAGTATTAATTCTTTTGATTGTTTAATGGAATCAGTAATAAATCTAGAGTTTGAATTAGGTTCATCGATAATATGCCCACTTCTAACTAATATTGTATTAGTAATCCCCGCAAGATTTGCTGATTTGATATCTGTCTCTGTATCTCCAATCATCCATGAGTTTGCCATATCTATATTGTATTTATTTTTTGCCTCCAAAAGCATTCCAGGCTTTGGTTTTCTGCATTCACAAAGTAGCTCTGGGGAGTGAGGGCAATAAAATGTGTCAAGAATTTTAATATTATTATTGTTAAATTGTTCTAACATCCATTCAGTAAGAATGTGGTAATCATTCTCATTATAATATTCTCTACCAATTCCTGATTGATTCGAAATAATAATAATTTTGAAACCCAGATCATGAAAGTTCTGGCATACATCAAAAACACCATCAATAAATTCGAAGTCAGCTATTCTAAAAAGATATCCTACTTCTTTATTTATTACTCCATCTCGGTCTAAAAAAATTGTTTTTATAGCCATATAATAAGCTGTACTTAATTATTTATAAGTACTTCTTATTTTAGATGAGTTAACTACCTTCTGTTGGAATCATTACAAAAAGCGAAGGGAGTTTATTGGAGGAGTTATAAATCATGTTAAGTTTTGTTCAATAGTAAAATACAAGAAATAAAACTGTTAAAATAATTTTTTAGAATTTTTAGAATTTTTATTTTATTTACAGTTGTTAATCTGAGTGAACTTTATGGTGGTAGCGTGACTAAATTTCTTTTAATTTTTTTTTGAAACGAGTGAATAAAAAAAATATCAATTTTGATTTATTTCATAAAATAGAAGTTGATCCTAGATATACTCAAAGGCATCTCTCTAAAGAGATTGAAGTGAGTCTGGGTAAGGTGAGCTATTATATGAAAAATTTGTTTGAGAAAGGGTTGGTAAAGCTTTCAAACTTTAGTAATAATCCAAATAAACTAAACTATATTTATATTCATACATCCAAAGGCATTATATGAAAGCAGTAGTTACTGGTGGAGCTGGATTTATTGGCAGTCATTTAGCTGATTTACTAATAGATTTAAATTACGAAGTTATCGTTATTGATAATTTGAGTATTGGCAGATACGAAAATATTAGCCATTTAGTTGAAAATTCTAAATTTACTTTTATACAAGCCAATATTTGTAATTTTGACTTGATAGAGCCAATTTTTATGGACGCTGATTGGGTTTTTCATCTTGCAGCGTTAGCAGATATTGTGCCTTCAATAGAAAATCCTACTGAGTATTATAAATCTAATGTCAATGGTACCTTTAATGTTCTTCAAGCTTGTCGAAAGTATCAGGTTAAAAAAATAATTTACGCTGGATCTTCTTCTTGTTATGGTATTCCTGATGAATATCCAACTAAAGAAAATGCTGCAATAGTCCCACAGTACCCATACGCCCTAACCAAAAATATTGGTGAACAGCTGGTTATGCACTGGTGCCAGTTATATAATTTACCAGCTATATCTCTTCGCTTTTTTAATGTGTATGGCCCAAGAGCAAGAACATCAGGTACTTATGGTGCAGTTTTTGGTGTTTTTTTGGCTCAAAAGTTAGCTAAAAAACCTTATACAGTTGTAGGAGATGGAAGCCAGACTCGTGATTTTACTTTTGTTTCAGATGTTGTAAGTGCCCTTGTTACTTCAGCTAAAAGTGATTTAAGTGGTGAGGTTATTAATATTGGATCAAATAATACATACAGTATTAATCGCTTGGTGGAGCTACTTGGAGGTGATATAACTTATATTCCAAAAAGGCCTGGCGAACCAGATTGCACTTGGGCAGATATTTCTAAAGCAACTCAATTGCTAAATTGGGAGCCAAAAGTCAGTTTAGAAGTGGGTGTTCAGATTTTGTTAAATAATATGGAGTACTGGGAAGATGCCCCAGTATGGGATAAAAAGTCTATTGCTAAAGCAACAGAGAAATGGTTTGAGTACTTAAGTTAGAAGATGAAACAAAAAATTCAAAACCTAGAAGATCTTGAAATACTTTTTTCTGAATTAAAGTCTGAAGGTAAAAAGATAGTTCATTGCCATGGTGTGTTTGATCTTTTACATGTTGGACATATTAAACATTTTAAAGAGGCAAAAACATTTGGTGATATTCTTGTAGTTTCCATTACACCAGATGAATTTGTTCATAAAGGCCCTGGGCGCCCTGCCTTTTCAACATCTCTTCGTTTAGAGGCTTTATCTGAGCTTGAGTCAGTTGACTATGTTGTTGCTAATAATTGGCCAACAGCAAACGAAATAATAAAAATAATTCAGCCAGATATTTATTGTAAAGGGCCTGATTATAAAAATCATTTGGATGACTTAACTGGGAAAATAACAGAAGAAGAGGGCGCTGTTAATTCTTTTGGTGGAAAGATAATGTATACCAACGATATTACCTTTAGCTCAAGCGGTTTATTGAATAAATTTGGTAACATGCATTCAAAAGAGCAAGAATTATTCATTCGAAATATTGGGGATAAGTACAGTTTCGAAATGATCCAACAAAAAGTAGAAGATATTGGTAAATTAAAAGTCCTCGTTATTGGTGAAACTATTATTGATCAGTATGTTTTTTGTGAGGCTCTTGGTAAATCTGGTAAAGAGCCTGTCTTAGTATTACGAGACCTAGAAACTCAAGAATATTTAGGCGGTTCATTAGCCATTGCAAGACACTTAAGCAGTTTTTGTGAAGCTGTTTCGGTGTTAAGCTACCTCGGCCAAGATAATGAATATAAATCTTTTATCGAGAATAATGTAGAAGAAAATATTGCTCTTAACTTTTTTAGTAAAAGTGATTCACCTACTATTGTGAAAAGAAGATTTGTTGATAGTGTTGACAGAAAAAAAGTGCTAGGTGTCTATTCCATAAACGATAATATGCTTACTGAGAGTGAAGAAACTAAATTTATAAAATCTTTTGACAAGCTTTCAAAAGAGCATGATATAGTTATAGTTTCTGACTATGGTCATGGAGTTATAACACCTAAAATTGCTGATCATATCTCTAATTCAGATAAATTTATCAGTTTAAATGCTCAAGTGAATGCTGCAAATATTGGAACTCACAGCATAAGGAAATATCATAATGTGAATTGTTTGATTATTAATGAAAGTGAACTTCGTCATGAGTTGAGACAGCGAGATGGGAATGTTGAGGAGATGGCTATTACTCTAAAAAATATGACTAGTTCAAAATATATTGCTGTAACTCAAGGCAAGAGTGGAGCTTTCCTTATTAATAGTAATAAAAATCCAGAAAAATGCCCAGGATTTGCAGCTCAAGTAATTGATAAAATTGGATCTGGAGATGCGTTATTAGCCTTACTATCGGTTTGTTTGTTTAGTAATTTAGATGATAACTTATCACTCTTTATTGGTTCTCTTGCTGCCGCACAATCTGTAGAGACGGTTGGAAATAGTGTTCCAGTTAGTAAGCCTAAACTCTTAAAAATCATCTCTCATTTATTAAAATAATATTATGTCAGACAATCAATTTATTAAAAACTATCTCCAAGACTTTATTAAACTTTTACAACCCAATGATGAGTTAATTAACGAGTTAGTTAAAGTTCGTAATTTATTACTAGATGTCTCTGGTAATAATAAAAAAATTATAATAATTGGAAACGGAGGGAGCGCTTCAATTGCAAGTCATTTTAGTGT
>Ga0075447_10001593_pt1 | contig 10586 bp, 11 predicted proteins | sample CoawatmetaG10DNA_FD_72352 | JGI IMG/M metagenome (GOLD analysis project Ga0075447, IMG submission 72352) | Marine microbial communities from the West Antarctic Peninsula - Coastal water metaG104-DNA | ecosystem: Environmental > Aquatic > Marine > Coastal | place: Atlantic Ocean: West Antarctic...
GTACTGAGTGGCATAAGGCTGAGCAGTGTAGCGGTCTATAGAAGTTGAAGCCTGAAGCCCCCACTCGTTAGCGTGATGCAAGCCCAGCCGAGCAGCGTCACGCTGCTACGCAGCGTTATGCTGCGACCTAGTTACGAAGCAGTCGTCAGGCGAGCGTGGCGTAGCGTGGAGCAGTGGCAAACAGGCTTGCAGTGCCTTGTTACGCCGCCTAGTTACGCCCCCCTTAGCCGGAGGCATGTAGTTACGCCGCCTAGTTACGCTTCTTATCATCACACACACCTTTCTGAGCAAAAAAAAATGAAAATAAAAATTGACCTCCTCGTAGTCCTTTGGTTTTCCGCATAACTAATAGAGTAGTTACGGCTAGGAGCGAATATGGCCGCCGCTTTCTCTTTTGCGTATTCATTTTTGAAGGCCGAAACATTAGGCCGTGACGCTATGATGGAGGCCATGTCAAACAACATGACTAAACCCGACAAGTATGGTAATACACGGCAAATGACTGTAAGGCAAAATCGTGACCCGTCAGCCGCACTTGCTGGTAAACTTGTTCACGAACAAGAGCGAATGCGAACTGGTGACATCAATGACCCTGACCACGAAGAAATGTATGATGACCGAGACGGCGGCTCTATGGGAATTGGTGAAGACGGTGACAGTTCCTACGATTTGAGTACTACTGAGGACAGAGAATTGAACCCTGAGCACCCCGGTAGCGATGTTGGTTCATTTATGAATAATATGACAGAACAGGAGTTAAGGGCGCACTTAGCAGTGCGGCGACGAGAGAGGGATGCACGACAGGGCTTAACTTCTCAGGGTCTGAATCATGCTGACTACAAACTCAATCCCGAAACTGGGGAGGCTATGAAAAAGGCTTGGAGTATTCTGAAGGAGAAGGATGACAACTACGACGCTATGACTGAATGTTCTAACTGTGGGAAACCGGCAAACGCACTAAGTGACGCTGGTGGAACAGCCCACCCTGACGAAGAAGTATGGTGCGAATCTTGCCTAGGCACTCAGGAGATTGATTGAATGTGTCGCCGTTTGATATTGCCTACTCTTCTTTGTTGAAAGCCCCTATCGTAGATACTGACATCCCCGGTGTTAGGATGGGATACAGCGACAAATGGACTTCACCCAACAATTACACTGAACCTACTATCGGTGAGTGGCCGTTTAAATACGGCGAGGCTGATGAAATAACAGACATGACTCCTAACGAATACTTTGACATTATCCAAGCCCTTGCTCAAAAAGAAGGCGGGGTGGACAGAGGGATGTTTCAAGTCCCTCCGATACAGGGCAAGGATGCTGAATATAGATGGGATGGGATGAAGTTTTCTCCATGGGGTGGTAGCCGTGAAGCCATCGCTGCTATTCAGGCGGGTATGGAATCAGGAAAACCGATAGGTATGCCCGAATTAGAGTTTAGGGGTGGTGAGTTTAACGGAGTGCAAGATGGTGGTCACCGTATGGAGGCTCTTCGTCAAATGGGTCACGGGGACACATCAGTCCCTGTTATGAGACACAATATGCCAGTCATTAAAAGCGACGATGAGAGAAAGAAAATTGAAGATTACTTTAAGGAAAAAGACTGGGGTGAAGGAATTGATGAAACTGCGAGTGGTTATTATTTCACTATGGGTTGGCCTTTAACACCATTCAATAGAATGAACGATAGACAAATTAAACTTTTTTCTCAAATGATTTTTAATCATGGAACTGACGGGCAACCTAATGACCCTTCATATTGGCGAGAGCCTTTTCAAGAAGCAGGTCATGATTACTCCAGTCAAATACTCATGGGTGATGGAATGGAACACATACCGGATAAAGCCTATGAAGAGATAATTCGCTACCATCAACATTTCAATGACGCAGTTAATGAGTTACCCGGAGGGGCGAACCCGGAGTTCCAATCACCGGAGTTTTATATCCATAGTAATTTGATGGGGATGCAACCCGAAGGTGAACCAAGTGCAACCACTCATCCACACACTAGTGCTGACCAAAGAATGGAGAATGAGTATGAAGAGTGGGGTGAACATGAACAAGATTTTGGGAATAGGTATGGTATTTTTCATGAAAACAGACAGTTCACACCCCAAATGGATGATGAGAGTTGGCGAGATTCTATAGAAACAGGTACTCCAATGGACATCGCTATGCGGTTGTTGAAAGAAGAGGTTGATGTCTCAGGGCAACACGCTCCGAGGAATGACCCTAAGTTTTGGGAGGTCATGCGTCACTATGGTACACAAGACCCTAACGCAGTTGATGTACCATTTTATCCTTACAATAAAGAATTAGGAGAGATGACTCCTCAAGTAGACGAACTCATAGCCGGTTACGGGTACACACCATATTACTTTGGTGGTCGTTATCCAATGCCTGACCTTGGTAAGAAGAATTATGATACAGGCCACCTCGCTGTATTTGACCCCGGAGAAGAGGCTGCTTCATTTGGAGGCAACGAACAATTCACCGCTAACTGGCGTAAACTCCACGAACTTGGACACGCTCAAGGGCTTGAAGACCTCAACGCTGAGTGGGGCGAAGGTCGTAGACTTGGTAAACTCGGGGCAAGAAGCCCTCGTGAAATGCTAAGAGCGGTTGATTGGGAAACTCGTGCTTTAACAAATCAAAGGAAATTGATGCAAGAAGTGGGATTACCTGTCGGACAGACAGAATACAACCGTGATTGGAATACCACAATAGGAGATGCTGGATTTAGAGCAGTCACTGGTCAATTCACCTCTCCCGAAGGTGAGGGTTTCGTCCCACACGACGAGAAAATATCTCAAGACCACGCCATGAATGCAGTAAGAACAAGGGCTGAGGAACTGGGTCTTGACATGGATGAAACGAGTGCTGATAAAAGACGCAGAGACAAGACAGGTGGTGCTCGCAAGGTCGCAAGCGAGCCAATGGACATAGCCTACCAGTTGTTGAAATGGGAGGAGCATAGCGACATGCATGGCCCTGAAAAAAACTTTAATCAGTATTTCGGAATCAAGGATTCATGGGTGACACTCCCAAAAGAAGGGATGGATTCTCGCCCTGAACTGTATGGTGAGGTAGCCAGTGCCATGAATACGGCTTATGCTGGAGTAGGTGGTCACGATAAATACAAAAACGGGGACGATTTACAAGATGAAGACAAGCACGCCCGTTACGATATGATTGATAACGACCAAGACCCGTATGTAGATGCGGCACGAGTATTCTCTCAGCAAGACCAAGGATTCAAGGTTTCATTAACAGCACATGACGGACGCAAGGATGCGAGAGTCGCTGTTAAAGAACATATGTTTGACCACATGAAAACACCGGGACACTACGCTGAACTTAGCGGGGGTTGGAATAGGCTAATGGAGGAGCAAGATATAGCACCTATAGAGGATTATGAGCATATTCAAGATTTAGTAAACAGACCTACGAGGCCAACTGAGACTGGGCCGGGGACATACACTCGTGACATAGGTGGTACTGAGCGTGAGAAACAAATATACGGGCAACCTATGAAAGAGGGTGCTGAGTGGACGAATGATTTCATGCAGCAGTCTGTGGCTTCTAGTAGAGCAGGGCAAGCCATGAGATTAGACAGTTATGATTATCCTAAAAACGAAGAGCAAGGTGACACTCAATGACACCTTTCAACATGGCCTACCAGTTGTTGAAATGGGATTTGCTTGAGAAGAAACTATGCCCCAAAGGTAAAGCGGCGGCGAAGCGTAAGTTTGATGTTTACCCATCAGCCTATGCTAACGGTTACGCTGTGCAAGTTTGTCAAGGTAAAATTGGTGTAGGAAAGAAGAAGGGGAAAAAGAAATGACACGCTGCACTTGTCATGATGTTCTTATCATTAAAGACCTGAAAAGGTGGTTTGATGAAAAGTGGGTTGATGTCAGCCGTAAAGACAAGGATGGTAAGCATCCACCATGCGGTAGAAGCAAAGCCAAAAAGTCTAGCAAAGGCTATCCAAAATGCAGACCAAGTGTAAAGGTCAGCAATAAAACTCCTAAAACTTCGGGCTCAATGTCAGAAGGGCAGAAGTCTGCTGCTACAAAACGCAAGCGTTCTAAGAAACAAGGCGTAGGTGGAAAACCTACTATAGTTAAAATGGTTGGAGTGGTTTGATGACACCGATGGATAATGCTTGGGCTGTATGTAAAGCAAAGAAAGAAAAGCCTTTTCATGGCTACAATCCAAACAAACACAGTAAGAAAGGTGGTTTGAATGCCAAAGGTCGTGCTACTGCTAAGCGTGAAACTGGTGCTAATTTGAAAAAGCCAGTGACCAAAAAACCAAGTTCACTCAAGCCCGGTGGTAAAGCCGCAGGTCGTCGTAAATCATTCTGTGCTCGTATGGGTGGAATGAAAGGTGCTACGAGTAAGAAAGGTAAACTAACTCCTAAAGGGGCATCACTAAAGAGGTGGAACTGTTGAAAGATAAATGCTGTTGCGGTGCTACAAAAAGTACTCCATGTGAGTGCATGAAGAAAGACATTCAATGTTCCGCTAAGTCCCCTAAGTGTCCTTGTTACAAATTATTAGACAAGCAGACTGGGAAAAGTAAAGTAGGCGTTAAAAAATATGCTTGAGGTGAAAACTGTTGAGCCCTATAAACACCGCTTGGCAGTTTTTGAAAGCCGCTTCTCCATATTCTTATCTTGACTCTTATCATAGCGAGAATGCTGCTTGGCCGATAAATGATACAGAGGATGGTGAACCTACTGATTTTACTTTTAGCAGTGGTGCTAATAGACATGCACGAATAGGTAACAAGAATGTAGAAAAGATACCTCAAATGTATGGTAGAGCACAAGATAAATCTGAACTCGCTATGCTAAATGCACTTGCCTCCCTTGGCTACCCGATTGTTCCTGAAATCCCTTTCGCTAACGAAACTCTTAGTCCTAGGTTTTTCCCAGTTAGACAAGAAAAATTAGATAGAAGTATGATAGAGAACTTAAATCAGCCACTTCACCCGAATGGAAGTAAGTTTCATGGCAGGTATACTGTTGATGAGTTGAAAGAAGTAGATGAAAGAAATAAACAACAAGATAAGTTTGACGAGGAAAGGAATCAATTAGGTTTCACATTAGGAACGGATTCTGAATTAGGACGGGCTCTTGATGTAAGTGATGTGTGGGAGAATGAAGATAATGTAGCCTACAACAAAGACGGTGAACTAATGGCTATTGACCCATTTATTGGCCGCCAATTAGATTTAGATAGGTTTGGTCACTTTATGGGTAGGATGGCGACTAGGCATAAACAACCCGTCACAGCAGGGACACATAGATACGGCATAGGAGCAACAGCCGCACACAAACGGTTGGCTCAAGGATTTAGACAAGTAGACCCAATGCAGTTTAATTCCTTCAATCAACTTTACAATGACCAAGAACAATTCAAACCTTGGGATGCTGTAGAAGAAAGATTGTTTAATGACCCTGAATCTTTTGGTGAGAAAGCACCAAATGAGAAGCAAACAAAGCAACTTACACAAAAAATAGATGATGATGACCAAAGGTATAAAAATGTAGGTAATGCTCTAAACTGGATGAATACACCCCCTGAGCAAAAAAGATTATTTGAGTTTGGGGATAATCAACACGCTCGTAATTATCGTTCAATGCTTGGCGAGATAGGGCAAGATGCTACATGGAACGAATAATTAAGTGGCTTGACCGCTAACCTTTAATGAAGCGGCATCATCGGATAGATTGATGACCGCCTTTAATGATGCATTTTTCCTCCTCAAGAATGAACATTCTTTTGACCTAACACATGACTCACTATTGCTTAAAGGCAAGTTTGAAGAAGCCAACCAACTCCGTGGTATGCGTCAGTTTGTGCTTGAAAATGAAAACTCTGCTGACCCTGCTATGCGACAAGCCGCTGAGGACATGTATCAGAGATTAACAGCAATCATGAGTGCTCAGTCAGGCACTGCTCCTATGCAACCACCTGAAGGCCCAGTTGGTGAAGGGGCAGCAGCGGCAGATATGTCTCAACCACCTGAACCACCTCAACACCCAATGATGAAAGCATGGATGAACCTTAAGAAAAATGTAATTGGGATGCAAGATGGGCAACAATTCAACATGCCTCCCCCAATAGAATCAATGTCTCAGCGACAGCAGATTCCTGAAACCATGACTCAGACTATGGAGAGTCAAGCACCCGGTATGATGGGTCGTTTCAAACAACCTGTCCAACAAACTGCTCAAATCCCAACTGGTCAAAACATTCTCGGTGCAAGACCTGAAGGCGCAGTTCAAGAAAATCAAGCACAAGTAGGTAGTTCTTTTGAACAACAAAGTAACGCACCCGGAGCAAATGTAAGTGTTGCTCCTCGCCCCGGCCCTTTCGCTCCAACTGAAAATGACCCAATGGGACATACCGCTTACAATCAACCAAGTCTTTCAGGACAAGGTTACTATACTAACGCCCAAGGAGAAGATGTAACTGATAATACATATGCTGACCCAAACCGAGGCAACGGAGAGTCTGCCAAGCGGTTCAATGACCCCGTTGGGACTGGCCCGGGGACTGCGCCCGCTTGGATGAGTACTAATGAAGCCCCTCAAGGTTCGTATGGTGACCAATTTCAGCCAGACCGTCAGTTCTGATGCAAGAAAAACCAAAAGACTTTATTGATAAAGTAGGTTTGTTCTTCTTTGTCTTCCTCGCTGTCACATGGTCTATTACTCTAGTAATGCACCATTCGTGGTTACCTAAAACATAGATAGCCTTTTGTTCTCATACCTTTTGGAACAAATAATGCCTAGTGAGAACTACGACTTCACTCCTTGGGATTCCGAGGATGATATTGCTAAGTTTCTACCGGCTTTACTCGCTGGTGCTAGAATGCTAGGTGGTAAAGCAATTGCCGCAGGGGCTAAAAAAATAGGAGTGGGTGCTCTCAAAGGTGGCCTCAAAGGTGCTGCAAAGAAGGTTGTTAAAGATAAAGCCAAAGGTGTAGCAGTAAATGCTGCAACAAGCGGAGTATCTCAACTAACAGGTGGCGGGGCGAATAATACCCCGGCTCTACCATCGGCTGGCTCAACAGGTGGTTCAACAAACGCTGCATCCGAAGCAGTAGAATCTGTAACTCCTAAACCCGCAAGCGACGGCTCGGCTAGCGTCCCTTTACCTGAAACTCCTGAACCCGCTTCTACCGAACCAGCAGCCCCCGCAGAAAGCCCGGAGGGTGAGAGTAAATCAAATACCAAGCAAATGGGAATGCAGATGGCTAGTCAAATGATGGCTCAGGGTGCTCAGAAGAAGCAAGCACAAGAGCAACGGGCCATGGATATTGCTCGCCGTGGGGCGACTATCTCAACTGGTACTCCTATGGGCATCGCTATGCGTCTACTCAAAGGCCCAGTTTATCCAGCCTTTGGTTTAGATAATTTCAACCAATACATAGCACCTCTCGGAGATGCAATCAGCCAAGGACACGATAATTTCCAACATGTAAACACCACTCCTACAAATGAGAGTCAAAGAGAACACCTTCAAACTCAAACAGACCTTAGAGTAGACAATTCCCGCACTCGTAATTACCCTGTCCCTAATGACCACAATCATAACTACGACAGCCCTAGCAGTCAATTTTTAATGGATTCTCATTTACAATTAGAACACTTAATGAGAACCCAGCCTACTCTGTTCAATGATATAAAAGAAGGACAAAGAGTATTCTTACAAACAGGTGTTGTTCCTCAAGGTTGGGATAGTAACCCTAGTTTGGAATTACCAAAAGAGAGTTCAAATCATGTGCGTAACACATATAATCAGAGAACTAGAACTGGGGGAACATTAGACCATCACTCAGGTAAGAACATATCTGAGCGTATTCATCCTCTTGTTAGAAAGCCACATGATTTAGGAGTAGTGTATCACAGAAAAGATGGTAAGTTTACCCCTATCACTACTTCTCCTACCGCTATGTGGAAACCTAAAAAATCTAACAAGTTCCTATCAGCAAGACCAATGGGGGTTTTCCAAAACGATATACCTGCTAAACACAAAGAGGAGATTTCAGCAAGGCATCGCCAGTATAATGGTGAGAATGGTTACATGGGAGTCCCTGTTGCTAACCAAGCAAGTGTGTTAAGACACTCCCATAAAGAGCCTGAGATTCGTGAAGAGCCCAAGAAGGTAGGTGTGAGAGGTAGTATCAGTGGTGAATTACCCGAAACTCTCAATTCACATTACACAAATACCAAAAATGGATTAAACATCAAGGGTGGAATTGGTAAAAAATGGGCTGACCAAAGTAATCCTAATAGTTTGCCTAGAAGGATAAGCAGCATTAACGATGCTCATGATATAGGTTTGATAAATCAAAATGACAAAGGGGTGTTTTTCACTTATTTACTACAAGCGGCTATTGATAGTGGGCATGTGAAGATGAATGATTTAACATCACCGTTTAATCAAAAAGGTTGGAAAGTAAATGATGATGAGACATGGAAAGAGGCTATTATGAATATCTCTAAAGCCGAAATGCAGCGAATAGAAGATGTTTTACTAAAAGAGCGTAAGTCCCCTGAAGCCTTCAAACACAAAAAAGAATACGATTCAAAGTATGAGGCATCCCCTGAGAGAGTTAAGTATAGAGAGGGTTTGAATAACGAGCGCAGAAAGCGTGGTATGTATGGTGACCACTCACACCAAGACATATCTCACACCGAAGGTGGTAAATTGACAGTAGAAAACGAACACGATAACAGAGCAAGACACTTCAAAGACAAAGGAACACTGCGACCTATAGCCAAGTCTATGCGTGATGACCTTGAATTATTAAGAAACCTTATGAGCGGCCCTATGGATGAGCAAGATAAGAAAATCGCAGAGAGTCTTTTGGCATCAATAGATGAAGAAGAGGACAAAGATTCTGAGGTTTCTTCTGAATTAGAACACCCATATCCAATTTGATAAGTGTTGTCTTGGTTGTACGATATATTGTTTATACAATATACTACAATATACTGTATTCAATAGTATAAACAATACTACGGACTACTCGTACAACACCATTAGCAACCTTTATGATGACCCCCGCAGTGGGCAAACCAGTGGACACTATGGAAGGACAAGAACATCATGATGCTGAAATCAGGCTTATGGGGCTGATTTTAGCGCAGAGTACATTGGTAGGAGTAGCAGTTGGAATCTTTGATGCTGAAGTTTGGATTCAGCAAGATGATGTATGGGTGAATGGTTTCACTTATGCTATGGGTGCTTTCTTCATGCAAGGTATTGCTTACTACTTCTTCAAGATGTTCTTTGAACAAAACCTACAAGAGAAGGTTAGACATGGTAATTTAGAAAAACAAAGAACCAATCAATACAGAACCATGCAAACTCAGTTTGAACACCGTAGAGCCGATATGGAAATGCGAATGCAAGAAGCACAACTGAATCGTGAATTAACATGGATGGAAAGTAACCCCGGTCAAATGCCTCCTTCATGGGGTGTTCAAGGTGGTTCTCAGTCTATGGTCGGTGTCTACGACCAACGAGGTGGGGCTGCTGCTAGTTTTGATGGTAGTCGCATTCCAACTCACGATGCTCAGATTCAACAACCCCTCACTCTTGGCGTAGAAGAAGAAGTACATTTGAAAAAAGATGGTACTCCTGACAAGCGTTTTGATAAGAAAGAGTGAGGAATATGAATGGGTCGCATTTTCAAAACTCCATCAGATGATGCAACTGAAAGTACCTTGCGTGCTATTCACATAGCAAATACAGTTGATAATGTCTATGAGAGAACTTGGGGTTGGATTAAAGCAATTCTTGCCTCGTTGATTACCGCCATAGTAGTAAGTGGTATGGAGTTCTATAACCCTGAGTTTAGTGTCTATGAAAGTACAATTGACTGGGCCGTAGGTAAATTAAACAATTTAATCCAATGGCTAAAATGGTGGTAGGCTAAAATGGTAGACCCCGGTGGTACAGCCTTAGTCGGCGCAGCGATGTGGGGTCAGCATCTTTACAACTCATATAAACCAAGAAGAGTCGGTATCTACGGAGCACCTCTTGTTGGTAAAACAACTCTTGACCGATTCCTTACTACTCCGGGTGAGATGGAGGAGATAGAAGAAGAGGATAGAACCTCTCATAGCAGAATCCTCAAACTAGGTAAGTTCCGAATGCCCACTCCTACAAGAAAAAGAATTGGTTGGAATGGTGAGAAGAGAGTCGTATATTCATCAGACATAGGTGGACAAGAGAGATTTTGGAATCTATGGGTTGAGGACATGGTAACAAGAAATTGTGAAGCAATTGTGTACATGTTTGATGAAAGAGCCTTCAAAGGGGGAGATGATAGTTTACAGCAAGTAGCGGGTTTCCGTTTTCTTGTGGACTGCTTAATACATCGTAATTTTCGCTATCGTTCTTTTATGTCAAGGATAAAAGGCAAAAGGTATCACCCAAAAGTGGTAATGCTTGTAGCAAACAAAGCAGATAGATTCTTTGATGAAACAGCGTCTAAACTTTGGCACGATGGTAGGATTGGTGAGCATAAGATTTTTGACCCCTTCAGAGATGACCTCATAC
>Ga0075447_10001596_pt1 | contig 10567 bp, 8 predicted proteins | sample CoawatmetaG10DNA_FD_72352 | JGI IMG/M metagenome (GOLD analysis project Ga0075447, IMG submission 72352) | Marine microbial communities from the West Antarctic Peninsula - Coastal water metaG104-DNA | ecosystem: Environmental > Aquatic > Marine > Coastal | place: Atlantic Ocean: West Antarctic...
TAAATAATGTTATACCAATTATTCCTTCTCCATATAACATTCGTACTATGCCAGCATTTGGGTTAAATATTTGGTTAATATATGTTGTAGTTTTATAAAACATGTTGACAATATTAGCAGACCCCAGTCCATTTCCAAAAAATAAATGTAAGAAATTAAACTCTCTAACCTCAAGCCATAAGTGCCAGATAGGCAAGATATTTCCCCTATGTTGATTCATTACACTATCTATTTTCATTCCATTTTCTAGACTTCCATTATTCAGACTACCATAAAGACTAGCAACTCCATCATAAAATCTAACTATTCGTATTGAGTATTGACTTTGTAAATAAATTAGAGTCAAAATAGCAAAAAATCCTAATATTAGTAGTAATTTTTTTTTGAAGCTCAATGCTGGAAAGTAAAAAACAATTAACAACCCTATTGCAAAAAATGTCCCAAGCAACCCAGAGAATGAGGCAGTGCAAAGTGCAGCAAGAATAATTAGAGAAATCCAAAAAAAAGATAGTTTACGTTTTTCTTGCCAGATGTCTTTAAGACTTAGTATACAGTATGCATATACTAAATAGCTATATGCATCTCTGGGCTCTCCAATAACTGAATGCCACCTCAAACCAATTGACCTATATTCGAATATATGCCTTCCTATTCCTTGAAACTCAAAGCTAATGACGTCCCTTTGAAACCAAACCAAAAAAAATTCTATAAACCCTATAATTAAAACTATTTTGAAGACAAAATCGAAGCATTTAAAAAAGTAATTAATATCTGCCTTTGTTGCTAAAAATAAACGAGAAAAGACAACAAAATATACATAATAATATAATAGAATTGCATATTCAACGTATGCCGGCCGAAAACTTTCAGCCCCTAAACTATAGGAACCAGAAATATAGCCCAGAATGCCAGATATGCATACAAAAATAAAATAGTATGTAAAATTAATATTTAATGAAGAGAGTGGGTTTTCTAATTTAAACCTACCATTTATAATGCTTTGAAAAATAAACATAAAAATGAAAGTAAATTGAAAAAACCTACCCAGTTTTCCTGTAATACCAATGGTCTCATAAGTATTTAAAAGAAAATATGTAAATGGTTCAAATAATAGTGACCACACAAAAAGCCCTGTCATAAATGATATTTTTGGGGTAGTGTGATCTAAGTGATTATTTATAGATTGCATCTTGTTAAGAAGTTAATTTCAAAAAATGATAGCTAATCATTCGCTATTTATTTAAATACTTTTTCCATGGCAATATTAATCCCCTCCACTCTCCAATATAACTATAAGGCTCGGATTGTAATCCATTTTTAAAATGCGCTATACCTTTTGGAGTTGTAGCATCAAGTCCACCAATATCAAACCATTTACATCCATTAATTTTCGCATAGATTATTGCCTCCCATAAAAGTAAATAATTAGCTTGCAATTCTCGCCCCTCTTTGTTTGTTACACCTATTAAATAGGTTGTCGTATCACTATGTCGAATACTGACTACCATTCCACAGCAATCACCAATATCTTCAGATTCATTTGTGTTTGCAATAAACAAGTTAAATTGCCATTCCTTTGATTTTTTAGTTGAGAGAGAGGTAATTAATGAGTCAGATATGCCAGAAAAATCTTTCTCAATTTTAAGATCCCGATATCGGTTTAACAGCATAAAAAAATCTTTGTTACTTCCATCTAAAATACTTACATTAAGGCCAATATCTTGAGATTTTCTAAGACTATATCGCCATTTCTTCTTTAATTTCATTAACAATTGTTCTTTACTAGATTGCAGATCCAGCAAGCCAGATGCATAAGGCAATGTGACTAATTTTTTAAGTCCAATATTTTTTAAAAAACTATAATTTTGCTCATTATCACTGATCTCTGGAGCAATTTGGACAACCCTCCATCGTTTTTGTTTAAATTCATCAAATAAAGTAGCTATAACTCTATATAAGATCTTCTTATCAAGAGCATTATTCGTAGAATTTAATAATAATGGCCCTCGATTCATTCTTGCGATTCCACCAAATAATGGTAAAGAAATTGAAAGTACTTGTGCAATTGCAACTACTACTTGCTCATCATTCAAGATTAGAAATCGATTTATGCTCCACCTACTAGTCTCTTCTTTTGCTTGTCCATATTGCCATGATTGGAGCATATTTACTTTTTGACATTTTTTAAGGCTCTCTAACCACTCTTTATAAGAAGACTCTCTTACAGAATACATTTTATAAGCTCCTAATTTTTTTCACTAACTTCTTTGAAGTAATTGAGCTATGTACTGGCAAAAATATATTTGATGTACTCATTTTAATTGCTGTTTTATGAAAAGAATGATTTTTAAGAACTTCAGGCGGGAGATCAGGCCATGTAGAAACAGGTATATCAAACTTCTGCAATAAATCAAAAATCCTCACTACAGTGTTGCTGTCATCGCTGTCAATATTTAAAATCTTAGCCATATATGGAGTATGCTTAATTTCAGTAACACATTCACTTTTAGCTTCAAATATTTTATTGGTTATTATAATTTCTTGCCACTTTTTTTCAATATTCTTTCTATGTTTTTCCTCTAGATTTAGGTCCAAAATATTACTTAATAAATTTTTTGACAACCAGCTCATTTTAGGATGCGGCAAACTATTTATATCTATGAAATTATTTTCGTTTACAAATATATTTTTCTTACGAAAAAAATGCACTCCAGCTTTTTGTATTATTCTCTTTAAAAGCCATTTGCATGAATAAAAACTTGCTGACTTATGGGTATTGATTACAGAATAATAAAGTGAATCAAAATCAAATTCATCTAAAAAGTTATGGCTAATCTTATTAGGGCCATTTGGACGAATTAATAAAAGCCCTCCATCTGGTATTGCAAGAAGTTTATGAGGACTAAATATTATAAAATCTCCGTTACTCCCAATACCACTTGAGGTTTTAAGACAATGAGTACAATCTTCTATAAACCATGCATTGTTTCTTAAAGCAATATCAGATAGCCCTTCTGAAAACATTGACTCACCAAAGTAATTTACATAAAGAATAACATCAGGAACCTTATTATCAAGCATTTTTTTACAAGCTACTAAATCAGGCTTACCATTAGAAAGGACAGGATAAAAGGAAAGCCTCACCCCCAATGATCTAATTGCCACTAAAGACTCATTACAAAAATAATCTGGCAACCAAAAATTAACTTTATTATTTTCATTTACTAGTAGCCTAAACTTAATGATTAAATAAATCGACCAAGATGAGCGAGAAAGCCAGTAATTTTTCACTTGATTACTGTCACAATCTTTGTTAAATATTTTTCTAATTTTTGTCTTTAAAAGAAAAACTTTTGCTATGTGACCCCATTTTGGAAGTGGTGCATAATTTAAGTAGGTCATAAATTTTTAATTAGTCCAAGAGTCCAGCTTTCTTATAGAGGGTTTATATCGAAAATCTGCAAAACCGTCTAAAAAAGCATCCAATAATTTATTATTGAAAATTTTATACTCATTTGGAAATTGACTAGCTGCGGCATCTCTTCGAATCGCAAGTGGAGAAGTGTGTTTTGAGTTGCTACCTCGCAAACCAGAATATACGAAACTAAATTGACTCTTGGCCACAGATAAAGCCTCTTTGCTAAAACTATCTATATCCCCAAAAGTATAGGCAAAGTGTTTAATTTCTATGTTCAAATTATGTTCAATCTCGTTCGCACTTATTATTATTTCTTCCTCTAATTCATTTCCAGATCTGCAGTGACTTAACCTTGTATGCATTTTCGTATGATGCCCAATTGTATGACCCTGCTTGATTAAATCCGATAAATGACTCCATTGCAAATTTCTCCAATGTTCAGGAATATCATTTATTTTAGACCCTGGAATTAAATAATCTGAAGCAAATTGCCTAGCCTCAAGATGCTCTTTTATCTTAATAAACTCAGTAATCACAAAAAAAATAGCTTTAATCCCCAATGGCTTCAATATCTTTTCTGCCGCAGCCAAATTACTCAACATTCCATCATCAAATGTAACAAGTAGGTTGTTACCAATAATTGGAATTTCTCCTGAAATCATTTTTTCAAATTCCAAGGGGGTTACAAAGTTCCAATTTCTCTTTAGCCTTGTTAATTGATTAGAAAGATTATCTTCTTGGCTTAATGGTATGTCATGGTAGAGAAGGACTCGCAATCTATTAGGATTTATTAAGCCTAATTTCACACCAATTTCACGAACTATCTTTTGAATAGGCCTAGTTATTATTAGTATTTCATGTTGAAGTGACATAATAATATAAGTTACTCAGAACTCCGAATTTTACCTAGCTTCTCTGCAACTTTTTTACCACTCAAAATTGCCTCATCGCTCCAAAGATAGGCCCATAAACCATAACGACCAAAAGGAATGATATCAAATTTCTTTATGTAATCATGAATAATTTTAATAGCTGATTTACGCTCATAATCAAAAATCACATAAGCATATTTAATATCTACAGTGTCAATATAAACTATTTCATCTGAAACATCAATTACGCTTGCTTTAATTAACTCTTTAACAACATAGTCTGCCATCATTTCTTTGCTAATTGGCAATGAATTACCATATCCATATGAAATTTCCGCTGAAATAGAACTTGTTCCATCAGGAGCAACATTATCAGATTGATTAAATGGAAAACTAAGCCTAACAAAAGAAAATTCCTTTTCTAGATAATAAATCCAATTTTTATCAGTTATATTAGGTCTATTTATACCAATATTAACAACAAACATAGAGTTAGCTTTGAGCTTTGAAGCGGCATCCAAAACTGTTTGGGGGGCATCAGGCAGAATTTTTACTAGCTCTGGTAAAGGAATTGAACTTAAGATAGTCTCATATGAGACTATGTGGCTATGATTAAACTCAATTTCTTTTTTATTGACATCTATCCTAGTTGCTTCCATATTAACATTAATAGAATCCTGACACTTATCTACCAATCTTTTGCCAATAAATCCATAACCTCCATTCTTAGGATATCGATATGTAGCATTAATCCCAAAACCTTTAGTTTGATCTTCTAGAGAACCTTTTATTACTTCTTCATTAGAAGGCTTTGGATGACGAACATTAACCCAATCCGTTGTAAGATTTTTTGCATCTATTCCCCAAAATTTTTGACTATAAGGAATCATAAAATGTTCAGCTATGCCCTTACCAAACATATAGTAGATCCAATCCTCATAATTCTTAATATTATCACTATCAACAAATTTATTTTCAATGAAGCCATCTACACAATCTTTAATAATATCATTTGGAAGCCCAAAAGTGTTAGCTTGAAAAGGATAACGAGTCATGACTCCATTTGACATAATCCAAGCATTTCTTTCACGAATTTCCATGTCAACATTAAGTTTTTCCATTAAACTCAATATGTATTCGTTCTTGGTATGCATAACATGGATACCCTCATCAAAGATAAATCCATTTTCCTCATTCGAACTGGCCTGGCCACCAGCTTGGGAAGATTTTTCATAAATAACACCATCTCCATGATAGCATGCGCTGAGTCCAGATAAGCCGCCTCCTAAAATAATTGGTTTTTTTTTCATTTAATATTCCATTATTTAAATATACATATACTTTTATCTTTAAATTAACATCTACTTAAAAGTATACAAAAATTTTATAAAATTTCTGTAGGTTTGAGAAGCAAAATTTCGTAAAACATTTGACTGAAGAGGAGATAGTAAATAATAAGCAGGATAAAAAACAATAGCCGGAAGTTTAGTTAAGACTTGAGAATATCTTATACCTAGACCTACCCTTAAATAAATTACTTTTTTTAAAGATTTAAGCTCATTATTAGACAGTCTTTGCTTCTCAGTAATATTTTTAATTAAATCCTTTAAAGCTTCGTTTATTTTAACAATATTGGCTTTAGTTAACTTAATATTATTACACTTTTGTTCTAACCTTAAAAAATTTCCAAGCATATCCAAATTAATATGATTGCTAAAATTTTCAATAACCTCTTGATGAATACGTCGTGATACATCTGCTTGTAAATCATTGAATTCTACTGACTGGCTATTATCATGCTGTCGCTGAAGAAGAAGATACTCATTCAAAATAGCCGCATTATAACGTTTTGTTGCAAGACGAGCAGTAACCTCAAAATCTTCAGCCCTTGTATACTCAATATCAAAACCGCCAGCATCTAACATAGATTTTGTTTTGAACGCTATAGACGGATGCCATATTGGACAGATTCCTATTAAGACATACCCTAGAAAGGAGCCATAGTTTTCAAGAGAGCGCTTCCATCTTCCTGTAATCTTACCATTTGCATTAATAGTATATTCCCAGGAACATACTATATCGATATTTGAATTATTTTCTAAGAAATTAATTTGCTTTTCAATACGATGTGGCAAACTAATATCATCCTGATCCAATCGGACCACATAAGGAGTTTTAATTAGTTGAAGAGCCTTGTTAAAAGTATTAGAAACCCCAAGGTTTTTGTCATTTTTAACTAGCTTTATCCTTGCATCATCATAAGACTCTATTAATTGAGTCACCTTAATATCTGGACTTGCATCGTCGATGATTAAATAAACAAAGTTACTATAGGTTTGATTTAAAACGCTATCTATAGCTTCTTTTAGGAAAGGCATACCATTATATACACATGTTAAAACTGTAACTTTAGGCTTCATAATTAGTATTTTTGACTGTCTTGGCTATGAGTGGTTTTGTTAATGATTTACTAAATAATCAATTGGATGCCATTAGTCTTTTTTCTGCTAGAAGTCTCATCCTCTTATGAGTACTATAATACTGTCTTCCTTTATCAATTTCACTATTTTTTTGAGGCTGAAGCAATAATTTTTTATCTCTAGCCATTTTTACACCTTCAATCATTAATCCAACCATTTCATTTAAATATTTTGACTCTAAATCCTCAAGAGATTGACAACCATCAATACTAATAATTTGTTTTTTGATAATAGGTCCAGTATCTACCTCCTCATCAATAAGATGAAGAGTTACTCCTAAGCCAACTTCATTTACCCTGCTTTCAATAAGCGGCCACTCGGTTACACCTAGGCCCCTATATTCTGGCAAAATCCCCATATGGACATTTAGGACTCCAATTGTTGGTATGTCTAAAAATGGCTTCCTTATAATGGTGCTTCCAATTGATAATATTAAATCTGGTTTTTGCTTCTTTAAAAAATTTAAAGTTGTATCATTATTTAAATTATTAACTTTAATAAAAGGTATAGAGTATCTTTTTGCCATACGTCTTAATGACTTGGACTTTAGGTTTGGGTTAAGGCTAGAGCTTAGATTATTGTTACTAAGTGAAGCTAAGGCTTTACTGAAATTTCTTACAAAGAATTTATTTATTATTTTGACAAATATTAATCGCCCCATTCTTTTGTATTCACTTTTAATTCTTATCAAGGAAAGAGTCTTAAGCGTTATTACTCCAGTAATAGCGACTCCAGGCTCTTCAATGCATAAGTGGCTCACCAAAAGAGAATAAGTGTTATTATCAATTGGTGCTGAAATTACAACTTTTAAATTGCTCATATTAAAGACCTATAAACTTTTTCTTGTAAATTGATAACATAATTATAGTGAAGAGCAATAGAAATATTATTGATGCTTTTTTTTGAAGCAATGGAAGGGAATTTCATTTTTGAAATTGCATTATATAATCTGTCATTTGACTTCATTACTGCATTCAAATAACGTAAATCATTAAACAAAGCCCCTGCTTCTAATAATGCTATATTTATCCTTAGTTGCTCTAATAAACATATTGAAAAATCATGCTCATCATCAGAAATCATGATAGTTTTTTCTCTCCTAATCTCCATTCTTTTGATAAGATTTTCACACACATTTTTTAAGTAATAATAAAATTTATGCTCAGTGTTATTTTTACATAAATTAATTAAGGAACTAAGGAGAAAAGACTTTCCATATATTTTATTACGAAGTGAAAACCATTGATTAGCTGGAAGAATCAATATTAATTTTGTAATTATAGACTCAACAGTATCATTTTTTAGAATTCGTAGATTAAGTGAAAAAAAACATATCTTTGATATTAATTGCAAATCCTCCAATTGGGCTTTCGAGGAGCTCCAAGATGAATTTTCTAGAAGAATTTCTATATCTTTTTTTAGTTTTTTCCTGCATTCTTCATCGATTACTAATTTTGAAGTATGGCTTTTTTTATCGAAAGATGATAAATCTATTAGAGTGTTTGTTTCATCGTTCTCTATTAAAAAATCATTAACTCCTTTATTAATTCTGGACTCTACTAAAACTTTAAAATTATTATTAAATTCATGGCTTTCAATAATATTAAATTTTCCATTAATCAGTCCATTAATTTGATGTATAAAACTATTGTTAATTGTGTTAGCATTATTTTCTATGTAGAATGATATTTCTTGGAGCAGTTTTATGCATAAATCTTGATGATTTTCAATTACTACTTCATCCTCAAGCCTCCTAATTAAAGAAGAAGCCAACTTTTGTAATAACAACATTATATTATTACTTCAAATAATAATCTGAAATATATTCTTTTAATGCCACTCTCCAATCCCGCATTATATTAAGCCCAAGATCATCTAATCGTCTATTGATAAGTCGTTCACATTCTGGCCTTTCAGCAAAATATTCTTTAGAGAAAAATTCTGAAGTTACCTCTTTTACTGATATTGAATCTTGTAAACCCATTAAAGAAACTAATTCATTAGCAACCTCAAGTCTGCCAGTCAACCCCTTGCAAACCATATTAAATAATCCCCGCTCACCTTTCTCTATAAGGAGCTTAGTATTATTTGCAAAATCATGGGTGTATGTTGGAGTACCAAGCTTATCATTAACAACATTGAGACAAGTCTTTCCATCATTAATTTGCTGAATTAACTTTTGAATAAATTTTTTGTCTTTATTTTTACCCCCACCCATCATCCACCCTGCCCGGCAAATTATAAAATCTTCTGAATGACTCTGAACATGGACCTCACCCAAATACTTAGAAGTTCCGTAGTGGCCCAATGGGTTTGGTTGATCTTCCTCATCATAAAAACCCTTCTCTCCATCAAAGATTCCTGCAGTACTAATATACACCAAAGGAATTTGAAGCTCATTTGCTATATTTACAGCATATTCGACTGATTTTGTATTTGTTAGATATGTATCATTCTCATTTAGTTCACAATATTCAAGATCAGTATATGCACCAATATGAAATAAAAAATCAGGATTAAATGCTAGAACCTCTTTTCTATATTCATCCTCGTCACGAAAGTCAAGATATGACAGCCAATTCTCATTTACATCAATATCAGTGCATTTCAACAAATAATTTTCACTAAACTGCTTATAAAAAGCTTCTCCCAGCATTCCGCCAACACCTGCCATATAAATCTTTTGCATTTTTGATCCTTATATTTAAATACTTATATCCATTAACCGGTTTATTCCTTCCTGCGTAACTGGCTCAAAATAATCCTCTCTAATTTTTTTACTATCTATTTCAAGTTGCTTAGAAATTTTATCATTTGCATAAATAAAATATATCATAGCTTCAGTTAATTGATCATCAGACCTAACCTTTCTATACATATTCTTCGAAACTCTTCTGGGTATAGAATCATACGTTAAACCCTCTTGATTTTCCATCATAATAACTGGTATTCCACAAGCCATTGCCTCAAGGCAAACGCTGGAAGCTTCAGTAATTAACAAGTGAGTTGAAAAAAGTAATTTAACAAATGATTTTTCTTCAGTAAATGAGATATAACTAGGCAATTCCCCTAGCCCTGTCATAATCTTATTTATAGACTGGGCAGGATGAGGCTTAATCAAAAACTTTATAGCTTCATTTTTAATTAAGGCTAAGCTAGCTGATCTAATTATTCTTTCGATAAGAAGCTTTGAATGTTTTTCAGATATTGGAAGCGCTAGTGTCACCGAGCTAATCCCTTGACTTGAATGGTTTCTTTTAAAATCCCATACATAACTGGATTTAAAAGAAGGAATTAAAATTGTTTCCAAGTTAGGCATAAACTCTTTAACACTAATTTCAGTCCCCTTACCTTGAAGAGCTATAACATCTGGAATAATTTGCGCCTCTTGCTCAATTAAAATTGGAAAAGTACATAAATATAAAGGAAAGCTTTCGTAAGGCCTATAACCAATAGTTTTTACTAGAGGGTAATATTTCTTAAACCCCATATTCCAAGCCTTATCAAGACATTGCCCTTCAAACCAATCAATAGATAATCTCACCTTAAAACCCGCTTGTTTAAATCTCTTAATAAATCGATAAGTAAAAAGAGATTCAAAAGTTGCATTAATATCTGAATTGTTGTTTAATTCATATTTAATTACATCTGAAAAATCATATTCTTGAACCATAACGTTATTAAATTTTATTTTTTTAATCCGTTTTTTATGGCCAAAAACAAAAATAAGATCTTTAAATTGCAAGAAGCTTTCTTTAAAAATATAATTACGGGTACTTAAATTTGCTTCTTTATAA
>Ga0075447_10001602_pt1 | contig 10556 bp, 9 predicted proteins | sample CoawatmetaG10DNA_FD_72352 | JGI IMG/M metagenome (GOLD analysis project Ga0075447, IMG submission 72352) | Marine microbial communities from the West Antarctic Peninsula - Coastal water metaG104-DNA | ecosystem: Environmental > Aquatic > Marine > Coastal | place: Atlantic Ocean: West Antarctic...
GTCTACAAGAATGCAGGAGTGGTTTAAAAAAGTAACATTAGCCATTTATTTTCAGAAGTTTATAAAAAAAAATAAGTCCACGTCAATTTTCTCCACAAATATTACAAATCCCACTTTCACTTCGGGGTTGTCCACATTTACAAACATACTTTATAATTTTTGCTGGATTCCCAACCACTAGAGCATAAGCTGGTATATCAGTGGTTACAACAGCTCCCGCACCTACCATTGCGTATTTCCCTATAGTATTTCCACAAATAATAGTTGCATTTGCACCAATTGATGCCCCCTTCTTTATTTTTGTTGGAATTATCTTAAATCCATCTGTGAATGATCTTGGATAAATATCATTAGTAAAAGTTGCATTTGGCCCAATAAAGCAATCTGACTCAACTGAAACTCCACGGTAGATAGAAACACCATTTTGAATTTTAACTCTGTCACCAACCCTAACCCCTTCATCAATATAAACACACTTACCTATATTACAATCCTTCCCAATACTAGCATTTGCTAAAACTTGCACTTGATGCCAAATTCTAGTGTTTTCGCCTATAAAAGCCATATCAGAAACTTCCGCCGTATGATGAAACTTATAATTTTTCAAAATTACACCTTTATTCCTTAATTAGTAATAAAAAAATATTCAAGAGCTGACATTGTTATACAAAATCTCATCACCACCAAATTTCTTTTTGTAATTCTTAATTCCTTCTTCTTTTTTTGAAATATTATTATTAGGATTAAACCCCCCAAGATCAAAAATTGTCACATTATTCTCCAATGCAAATCTAATAGCCCAATCTTTTAGCAAGTCCTGTTCATTATACTGATTATCTTTTGCAGATTTTGACCTATACACTCCATGCTCAACTACGTAATCCCCAAAACCCCAAATTGATAATGAGCCTAACATTCGACCATCATTATAAGCAATAAATACCTTATAAATATAATTAGCTTTGTTGAAAATATCAAGATCATATTTAATTAATTCAACATCAATGCGATTTGATTTACCGGTCACACCTTGATTTACTTTAAGCCATTTTGAATATTCCTCTAAGTTATCAGAATTAAGTTCACGAACATAACAACCTTTTAATTTTATATTTCTAATTTGTCTTCTAGTATTTGCATTAAATTTTGAAAACACTGCTTCATATGAATTTTCTGGAATGTGGATAAGAAATGTGCCCCAACTTAAAGATTTTTTTTTAGGAAAAAAGACCTGGTCTTCACCCCAAACTGGAGACTCTCTCAAATTTTGAAATTTAACTAATTCTGCATAAATTATTTTTTTTATTATTTTTTTATTTTGATTTGATTCATTATTTAAAAAGACAGTGCTGTCAAACCACATATGATATCCAAAGAAAATCCTCGCAAAGAATCTAGCAAATAACCTAATATATGACGGCAACTTATCAATTTTTTGATAACCCCTATAACCCTGAAATACTAATTGAACTGCTCTAACTTGATTATTCTGTCTTAGCACCAGAAATATATAATTAAACTTTATAATTTTTTTTAATCTTAATGCCCATAAAGGCGATGAATATAAAGGGTTAAGAAGAGTTTCACCTAAAATTAAAAAGTCATCAATCTCTTTTATTAGTTTGTCATCCAAAGAACGGTAGGTAGAGAGGTTCATATATTATGATTTATAACAGAAAAAGAAATATTTAAATATAAAGCCATTTTCAAAATCATTAAGAACATAATTTTCATTACCTTAATTTCTTTGTTGCTTCAATATAGAAATATTTTGAATGATCTATGTTATTACTTAAATTTAAAACTAAAGACGCCCATACAAATTCTAACCTGCATAAAACTTTAGGAGGGATAAATTTATACTTCTTAGGTAAGGTTGGAAAAATGGGTTTAAAACTATTCCAACCATAAACTTCAACATGAAATTCACTTAAGGCATCATAAATATCTTTAATTGATGCTTTAGACCTTCCTTCACTTCCTGAATATTGAATAGAATTACAATTTGGCGTTGAAAAATAAATTATGCCATCATCCTTTAATACTCTATATGCCTCATTATATGTATTTCTTATGAAGTCTTCCTTTGTATTTTCTGAAATATTAAAGTCATGATATGGCATTACATTCATCATCACTAGAACGTCAAAACTCTTGTTCTTAAATGGCAATTTATCCATACTTGCTTTTGTAATTTTTGCATTTATAACTAATTTTCTAGCTTCTTTAATGCATTTATCATCAATATCTATACCATATAAACTATTACTTGAATCTAAAAAACTTAGTGCTATGCCAACATTACAACCTATATCTAATATTTTTTTGTTATTTAAACTAGTTAATTTTCTTAACAAATAGAATCTAACATCCAAATCATCTCCCCACCATAAATGCTTTGCAACTAATAAATATTTTGACTTCACTTTGCGATGAAATTTAACCCAACTTAGTTTACTCATACTTTTCATATTTCTTTGAGATTAGACTATATATAAATCATATTGCTTCTGCAATAAATTCTATTTCATCATCACTCAAGTAAGGATTCATAGGCAAACTAAGCACTTCTTTGGATGCCAGTTCAGAAATTAATAAATCATTTTTTTTATTTTCAATATCTTTGAAAACTTCTTGCTGATGAAGAGGTTTTGGATAATAAATAGCTGTAGGAATACCTCTTGCCTTTAATTTTAATTGTAATTCATTTCGATTTAAAGTCCTTACTGTATATTGAGCCCAGGATGAAGTGGCTGCATCTTCTATAAAAGGTAATATTAGCTCACTACTTGATAGCACTTCAGTATATTTTTGTGCTACTTTTTGACGAAGAGCTAAGTCTTTCTGATAATACTTCAACTTAACCCTCAATACAGCCGCCTGAAGGGTGTCTAATCTAGAGCAAACTCCTAAATACTTATGGTGATATTGCTCAGTTTGTCCATGCAACCTGATGGATTTTATTACATTTGCTAAATTTTCATCATTAGTAAAAATTGCACCCCCATCTCCATAACACCCTAGAGGCTTTGAGGGGAAAAAAGAAGTAACTGAGATGTCACCTAAATTACTATCTGTTTTGTCATGAAACTTACTGCCAAAACTTTGTGCGCCATCAATAATAATTTTTAAACCATACTTCTTTGCAATTAATTGAATTGCATCAATATTTGAGGGTTGACCATAAAGACTAACAGGGATAATTGCTTTAGTCCTAGAGGTAATTTTTTCCTCGATTTTATTTGGATCAATATTGTATGTTTTGTCATCTATGTCTACAAAAATTGGATGCGCTCCCATCAAACTTATTACTTCAGAAGTCGCTATAAATGTAAACGATGTTGTTATGATTTCATCCCCAGGCTTGATGTTTAACGCCATAAGTGAAATCATTAGAGCATCTGTTCCACTTCCACAAGAAATGGCATATTTGGCATCAGTGAAAACTTCAAGTGATCTTTCTAGCTTAATTACCTCTTCACCCATAATATAATTTGATTTATCTAAAACACTATGAATAGCCTGGTCTATTTCATCCTTATACAACCTATATTGAAACTGTAACTTTGCAAAATCAATTTTCATCAACACTTTTTAACCTCTTTAAAAAATTAGTCTAAATAATTTACCTTTACTTTTTATAGGATTTTAAACAACCATCTTTGATCTCATATACCTTGTCACAACGATCTGTGGTACTTATCCTATGAGCAACAACAATTAATGTCATATCTGAACTCAATGCATAAATCTCATCCATTATCTCCTTTTCAATGCCATAATCTAATGCACTGGTTGCCTCATCAAGAATGAGAACCTCAGGGTCTGAATAAAGCGCTCTAGCAATTGCAATACGTTGTTTTTGGCCGCCACTTAGAAGTACTCCTCCATCACCAACTAATGTATTAATTCCATTCTTTTTCTCTAAAAAATCAAACACCTTTGCTTTTTTCAGTGAAATCTCTACTTTCTCCTTATTGAATTCTAAACCTGACACAACATTGTCACCAACTGTTCCATCAAAAAGGAAAACAGACTGGGGAATATAGCCAAATTTTGAGCGCCAAGATTTAATGTTTGAGTCATCAAGTATTGTGCTGTCTGAAAATATTTCACCACTAATTGGTTTATATAAACCAACAATTAAATCAATTAAAGTGCTTTTACCACTTCCACTTCTTCCAATAAAGCCGACTTTTGAGCCTTTATTAATCTTTAAATCAACCTTATCTAATATCAACTTGTTCTTTTCGTACTCAAAAACAACGCCCTTAAGCAAAATGTTACTTTTAAACTCCACTTCTTGATCTCCAAGATTCTCAGTTTCAATCATTAAATCATTATGAATTATATTAAGTGCTTGATAATTAAATTGAATTATATGGTAGTTAGTCACAATTCGATTAATTGATGGCATGAGACGGTAAAGAGCTAAAACAAACATTGAAATAACAGGCAGAATACTTGAGACATCACTTGCTTGTTGCCAAACAAGATACAAAATCATTGATATAGTCATGCTAAAGGCAAAAGACTCTAAAAAGACCCGTGGAATAATTCCTATAGTTTCATAAGTTGTATTAAGCCTTGAAAAAGATAAACTCGTATCAAGAAAATCTTTATATATATCACTATTATTAGATTTCAATTTTATCAACTTAAAATTTCTAAAACCTCTATTTATTATTTCAAAATAAAATTTTTGAGTTGTATCTCTATAAATTCCAATTTTTTTTATTTTTCTTGAAATTTTTTTTAATACTAATAACCCATTTAAGGCCAAAAAAATAGTCAGCGCCAGAGTAATTTGATAATTTACATACAGCATCAATGCATATATAAATATAAATATAAAAAACTCACTAATTAAAAATAATGCGCTAGCAATGAGCTTTGCTAAATTTTCAGCCTCATGAGTAAGAACTTTAGTTAAAGCTGAGGTATTTTTATTCTCAAAATTGACGTATGCCATTCCCATATATTTATGGAATAACTTAAATTGTAATATTTGCATTCTTCCATTAGTGAATCGAGCTAGTAAATGAAAATATAATAGATTAATAAACCCTCTTAAAATATAAAAAATAACTAGTATCGCCCCGAACGCAACAATAAATGAAATCTCACTATCAAAATTAAATACCTCGAAAGCATAAGCAAAATATTTATTTGAATTAATTAAACTGAAATCAGTAACTATTGAAATTAACGGTAATATTGCAGACACACCTACTACTTCTACTATCGATATAATTATAGAAAATATAAACAATCCTAATAAAAAATGCTTATCTCTTTTTGATAATAATTTTTTTAATTTTTTTATCAACTTAAAAACCTATATTGAAATATCCTGTCTTAATTAATACAAAAAAAATAAATACAAGGTTATAAAACCCTTGAAAGCTTGCTATTAAACAATTTATATTTTTGTCCAGTATGGCTGCAAGTAGTTTCTGAATTACCAGAAGGTGGTAAACTTAGTTTGTTGCCATACTCTCCAACCCAGCCAACCTGCTTAGCAGGTACACCCACCATAAGAGCATAAGCTGGAACATTTTTGCTTACAACTGCTCCCGCACCAATAAATGCAAACTCACCAATTACTACTCCACATAAAATTGTTGAATTAGCCCCTAGTGAGGCCCCTCGTTTAATAATAGTATCCTTATATTGATTTTTTCTATCAATTAAAGCACGAGGATTAAGAATATTTGTAAAAACAACATTTGGGCCACAAAAAACACACTCTTCTAGAAGAACATTATCATAGATCGAAACATTATTTTGAATTCTACATTTATGACCAATTACAGCTTTATTTCCTACAAAAACATTTTGGCCTAAGACTACATCTGAGCCTATTATTGCACCAGAAGATATGTGTACCCAATGCCAAACCTTTGTATTAGCTCCAATGTGAGCGCCCTTATCAATAATAGCTGTTTCATGTACTTGATAGTTCATTTCAATATTCTAAAGGGAGAGAAATAACCTTTCCATCTCTTGCAGAAAGGTAAGCAGCTATAATTACCTCCAATGATTTAAGTCCTTCATTTCCATCAGTTTCTGGCAAAGCATTCCCGCGCAAAACCTCTATAACATTATTGTAATATAATCCATGACCAAAACCATAAACTGAAGAGGTTTGATAGCTTGTATCTTTGATATTTACATCATAATCCTTAGAATCATCAAACTCCCAATGCTGTATTTCATTTGCCGCAACTCCACCAACACGTACTGAACCTTTCTCTCCTAAAATAGTGATACTACCCTCAAGGTTTTTAGGATAAGTTAACATCGTAACACTCATTGATCCGAGCGCCCCACTTCGCCATTTAACATTTAAAACCCCAGTGTCTTCCACTTCAATATTTCTAGTTGTACTCATCATAGCTTGAACTTGATCTATGGGGCCAATTAGCCAGGTCAATAGATCGACATAATGACTTGCTTGATTCATATACGCACCACCATCAAGCTCCCAAGTTCCTCGCCATGCATGTTGATCATAATAGCTTTGGGGGCGAGTCCAAAAAACATTAAGATGGACTAAATGTATCTTACCAAAACGTTTTTCTTCAACCGCACGCTTCAATAATTGTAATGTAGCATTTTTTCGATTTTGCTTAACAACAAATAATGTGACTCCATATTCATCACATTTATTGACCATATTTACAGCATCACTGTAACTTGTTGCCATAGGCTTTTCAGTCATGATATTAACTCCATATTTAGCACAAACCTCAGTTTGATTTGCATGAAGCCCATGCGGAGTACATATAGCAACAAGATCAAGGCTCTCATTTTCCAACATTTCATTTAAATTTAGATAACCTTTAACTTTATAATCACCTTCATGTTTCGACAAAACATCACTATTATTATCACAAATTGATATTAATTCCATATTATCTTTATGCATTTCAATGGAGTCAAAATGACTTTTTGAGATACGCCCACAGCCTAAAATAGCAATACGAATTTTTCTTTTAGTAATAATCTTCATAATAAATTTGATTTGTTGAAGGATAAGAATTTAAATACACTGGAATATTATCCTTTATTAGAAACAATAAATTGCACTCGTTATCTTCAATTTAATTATTCATTAGCAATACAAAACCTTTCTTATATGTTTTTTAAAACATGAAGAATTCGATTTGCTGCCCTTCCATCCCAATAATTTGGTAAATTTGCTGGCTTCTCACTTTTATCAAGAATATTAGAGACAATTTTTAAGATATTTTTTTGATTTGTTCCTGCTAAATGATTAGTGCCTAATTCTAATGTAACTGGTCGTTCAGTATTATGCCTTAATGTCACACATGGAACACCAAGAGCTGTAGTCTCTTCCTGGAGTCCACCACTGTCTGTGATAACTAATGCTGAATCTTTCCAAATATTTAAAAACTCCATATAGGACAAGGATGGGGTCAGAAAAACATTAGCACTAAATTTAATATTAAATTTTTCTATCTTCAACTTAGTTCGAGGATGGACAGGAAAAATAACAGGTAGTATTTTAGAGATTTTATTTATTGTATCGCTAAGGGTTTTTAAAACTTCAGAGTTATCAACATTTGCAGGCCTATGTAATGTAACAACACAATAAGAGTCCAGCTTAGATTTAAGTTTTTGTGAATTGAAAATTGAAGTATCAATTTTATCTAATTTCTTTAATTGATGAAAAAGATTATCTATCATGACATTACCAACATAATGAATTTCTTCTTGACTATGGCCTTCAAGTAATAAATTTTCAACGCCAGTGGGCTCTGTAACAAAAAAAAGATCAGTTATTGAGTCTATCAAAATACGATTAATTTCCTCGGGCATTTCTCGATCACCACTTCTAAGGCCAGCTTCAACATGAATAAGCTTAATATGTAATTTTTTTGTAACTATTGCACAAGCTAGACTTGAGTTTATATCACCTACAACTAGAACAAAATCTGGCTTTAATTTAGCACATTCTTTTTCAAAACCAATCATTATTTCTGATGTTTGCTTTGAATGATTACCACTTCCAACTTTGAGATTGACATCAGGCAAAGGAATACCAAGCTCTTCAAAAAATACATCATTCATTTCATTATTATTGTGCTGACCCGTATGAATTAATCGATAGCTAAAAATGTTCGAAAACTTGTTTAATTCACGGATGATGGGGGCAATTTTCATAAAGTTTGGTCTCGCACCAACAACTAATGAAATTAACTGTTTTTTCATTGCTAAATATTAATTTTATTGGTTGAGATTACTCTTCTATTATAAAGATATGCAAATGCAGCTATACCTAATGCAACTAAAAGCATAAGTGCAGCATATCTATACCTTGCTAGGGCTCCAATATTTGGAAATGCATAAGTATAAACTAATGCAAAATAAAAAGAGAAAGACAGCATAATCCATAATTCTATCTTTTTTCGCCATATATATGTAGCAAATAATGCTCCAATAAGCATTATATAAATAAGTACCATTTCTATTCCTATAATTTTGTACATTAATTTATTTACACCAGGCGCTTTATTATTAAGAACCATAGATGGAAATGGAGATAGAAAAGCTATCTGAGTAGCCCTTGGAATATAAGATATCATAGCCAAAAAACTATTTATATCAAGATCATTATCAATAGAGGAACCAGCACTATGATTATATTTATGAAAGAAAGTTCTATTATCATAAAGCCTCTTAAGTTTAGACTCTATTGAAAGAGGTAAAAATGATGTTACTTCCCATTCCTTATATATTCGATCCTTAATAATTGCAATTTTTATTTCAATATTAGCTGATTTTTTCTTTTTTTCATAAATTGATTGATTTAGCTCAGCAATCTTAATCGTAATAGCTTCATCAACAATACGATGGGTCTCTAACACCTTATCAATACTCTTAACATCTACTTCATAAAAAATAACTTGCTCATCAATCTTATCTTTTGTACTTTTTATCTTAGCTATAGCATTTAAACGGTTTTTCTCTATCTCTTGATTTATTTTTTTAACCTCAGAAATATACTTCAAATTCTCTCGTGTTAATTCTTCTGAAGTACTTTCAATCTCTAGTGACTCTAGAGTAGCTCCTTTAACCTCAGTTATTTTAGATATTCGATTCTGTTCCTCATCAAAAATCTGACGATTCAGTTTACTTAAAGCTCTAGTGGAATCCGCAGCAGAATTTTTATTGATTTGGGTTATGATAGAATTAGAATCAAAACTATCAGTATCATAATCTAATTCTTGCAAATTTAATAAAAGGTTTAAGTCTTTAGCTTGATCTGAAATAATTACTTCTTCAGTAGCTTCAGTAGAAGGAACCGCAGCAGTAGCTTCAGTAGAAGGAACCGCAGCAGTAGCTTCAGTAGAAGGAGAAGATAGTCTCTTTGCGGCTTCAGCAGCTAATTTCTTTTGTTTTATTAGGCGATTTAACTCTATCATATCATTAGATATAATTTCATCATTTACACGTTTTAAACTATCTATTTCTTCAATCAATTTATTATCACGTGCTTCAACTAAATATTCATTAGAATTGCCATTTGAAAGATCACTAATACTTGAAAAATTAGTTTTTGGAATAGATAAAATAGTTAACACTAAACATATTTGAAATACTAGTAAAGTTAACGCTGATCTTTTGGTGATAGTTTTTTGAATAATTGATATAAAAATTGAAATATTCAAAATCAATAATATAAAAAATATGAACAATAATATTATAATTAGGGCGTAAGGCCTTATAAACCAGCATATTAGCATCCCAAATAAAATTAATGAAAAAGAACATATATAATGTTTTATTTCTATTTTTAATGTCCTAGCTTTAAAAAATCCAAATAAAATAACTAATCCATACAAAACCATCAAAGATGCATTTAAAGTAAAGACATCTTTTAATATTTGTGATACCCATAGCAATGATGAAGGAAAAATTAAGTATGGAATAGCAGAAAAAATAGCAGTACTTCTTTTTACCTCTAGTCTCTCTATCAATAGAACTATAATCAAAGCCCCTAGAGCATGGAATGCTGAGAAAAAAGGTATAAGAATATAAGGCTTAGGTATACCAAAAAAACTATAAACTGCTGAAATAAAACCAGTAATCCCCCATCCTTGGGGCTTTAATTGCCAAGCATCCCAACCATATTCAATGATTTTAATATATTCAACATAAGCTCTTAAGTGATATATACCCCAATCACCTCCAATGAGCATGCCTTTGCCACCATGATATTGGGGGAAAATGAATGGCAGAAAAATAAATTGAATGACAACCGATACCAATACTGAATAAACAAAAAAAGTACCCCATATAGAAGATAATTTCTTGTTATTTAGATTATTAATAATAATTATAAGATTATTTTTGAATTTGCTAAACATTTTTCACAATTATAAGGATCTAATAATATTTTAAAAAGAAAAAATAACTCATACACTGCATATTGTCAAAAAAGAAATTAATTTAAATTATCACTAACAAAATCAGATGCAATTTTTTGGCCAATATAAGTCCAATGACTATCTACATGATAATATAAC
>Ga0075447_10001611_pt1 | contig 10527 bp, 9 predicted proteins | sample CoawatmetaG10DNA_FD_72352 | JGI IMG/M metagenome (GOLD analysis project Ga0075447, IMG submission 72352) | Marine microbial communities from the West Antarctic Peninsula - Coastal water metaG104-DNA | ecosystem: Environmental > Aquatic > Marine > Coastal | place: Atlantic Ocean: West Antarctic...
GTAAATGGTAGTGCAAGTTTAAAAATCATTGGCACTGCAACAGATTTAGAAATTAAAGTAATTGGATCTGGTGATTTTGATGGAGGATCTCTTATTGCTCAAAACGTTGAAGCCAATGTTATCGGATCTGGTAACGCATTAGTTGTTGCAAAAAGCAGCATAAAAGCAAGGGTTTATGGGTCTGGAGATATAAAATACCTGGGAAATCCTAGCACAATTGATAATAAGGTATTAGGATCTGGAGATATAGAAGGGTAGACCTGCTGCTAAATCAGCATTTCTAGCAATATTAGAATGTGTAGTACCTTGTTATAGGCTATTGTTTGTCTTCCTGACACTATCATTGACAAAAATATGAAAGATAACAGATAATGAAACTAAAATCTATGATAATACTCGAATTCAAATAAAATTAATGTCAATATGAAAAGAAAACTAATACTGTTTTTATTTATTACACTATCAAATTTATCCTTTTCTCAAACTATAAAAACCCAAACTATTCGTGGTACTATTGTAGATTCTGAAAGCGATTACCCTTTGCCAGGTGCAGCTATTTTACTGCTTACAGATTCTTCAACTACCACATTCGCCACCGTAACTGATATTAACGGGTATTTTACATTAGAAAATATCCCCTTGGGACGACAAAGTTTTATGTGTCAATATATAGGGTATAAAGACCAAACCATTAACAATTATTTAGTAGTAATGGGAAAAGAAGGTTACTTAGATATAAAACTAGAACAAGATGTTACTTCTTTATCAGAAGTTGTGATTTCAAGTCGTAAACGTGGGGAGGTAAATAATACTTTAGTCTCAGTAAGTGCAAATACTCTTGAACAGGATGAAATAATTCGGTTTTCTGGCTCTTTAGGAGATGTTTCTAGAATGGCTCAAAACTTTGCAGGTGTAAGTGGGGCTAGTGACGACAGAAATGACATCATTGTAAGGGGTAACTCACCATCAAGTGTTTTATGGCGACTGGAAGGCTTAGACATACCTTCTCCTAATCATTACGCTTCATTAGGTGCGACAGGCGGACCAATATCTATGTTAAATGCCAATAACCTTAAATCAAGTGATTTTCTTTCTGGTGCTTTTCCTGCAGAATATGCAAATGTCACAGGGGCAGTATTAGATTTAAAATTAAGGAACGGAAATAGTAATAAATACGAATTTTTAGGTCAAATAGGATTCAATGGTGTTGAATTTGGTACAGAGGGCCCTATAAATGGTATTGGAGAGAACGCATCATTTTTAATTAATTATCGGTATTCTACTCTACAAGTTTTTGATATATTGGGTTTAGATTTAGGGACTGGAGGTGCAATACCGCAATATCAAGACATTAACTTTAAAGTGAATGTTCCAACAAAAAAAGCGGGTACTTTTTCTTTTTGGGGCCTAGGCGGATTGAGTGATATTTCATTTCAGGCGGCTGAAGAAGAAGGTGATAATTTGTTTACTGATGATGAAACAAACGTTACTTCTGAATCTAATACAGGAATTCTTGGTTTTAACCATAAATATTTTTTTAATTACAAAACGTCTTCAATGATCTCATTGGCATTCTCTGCCACTGAAAGTATAAATACTACAGAAGAAATTATTCAGCCGAATTCTAGTACTTTCGAAAGTACATTTAATGGAAAAATGACACAAATAAAATCTACCATTAACTGGACATTAAATTCTAAAATAAACAAAAAGCACAGAATAAAATATGGTGCTAATTACGACCATTTTAATCTTAACGTTAAAGATTCTCTCTTAGTAGATATTGATTTTTGGTTTAATGTCAATGATTTCGATGGCAACGCATCACTGTTGCGTGCTTTTGGACAGTGGCAATATAAACTCAATCAAAAACTAAAACTTAATACAGGATTAAATGTTTTATACTTAAGCCGAAATAAATCATCCGCTTTAGAACCACGTTTCGGATTAACTTATGATGTCAATGAGCGTAATATTTTTGCTCTAGGCTATGGAAGACATAATCAAATGCAGCCACTACCTATTTATTTTTCTAGTCAGCCTGAAGCAACAGATCAAGAAAATATACAAAACTCAAAACTTGATTTTTTAAAAAGCGATCATTTTGTTGTGTCATATACGCATCTTTTTAAAAGTAATATTCGATTAAAATTAGAAACATACTATCAAAATCTATTTTCTGCAGCAGTAGATCCAAAAGAAGGTTATTTTTCTGTTTTAAATGCGGGTGCAGATTTTGGTTTTCCAAACAACGTTGGCCTAACGAATAATGGTAAAGGCAGAAACTACGGTCTTGAGTTAACACTTCAAAAAAGTCTATCTAAAGGATTTTACTTTTTATTAACCGGATCTCTTTTTGAAAGTAAATATACTGGGTCTGATTTAGTAGAAAGGAACACTTATTATAACTCAAATTATGTCACTAACTTTTTAATTGGCAAGGAGATTAATCTAAACAACAAATTTTTATTTACCATTGATGCTAAAATAAATTATTCGGGTGGTAGAAGATATACTCCAATAGATTTACCGGCTTCAATTATGACAAATGAGCAAGTACTTGACAACACAAATTATTTTGGTCAACAATACAAGCCTTATATTCGTCCAGACCTTAAATTAGGATTAAAATCCAATGGGGAAAAAATAACACAAACCTGGTCTATAGATTTACAAAATTTTATTTTTAGAGACAACGTGTTTATTCAGTCTTACGATAAAAGCTCACAAACGATTAGGACATTAAATCAAAGAGGATTTTTTCCTGATTTAAGATATCAAATTTTATTTTAATTACATTAAAAATAACATTAAGTACAAAAAAAAATGAAACTAAAATCTATCATTCTACTCGTATTTTGCTGCTTCATATTCGCTTCTGGAATCGCTCAAATTAATAAGATTTCTGAGGAGTTAAAAAATAGCTATGATTTAACATTAAATATCACAAATATTAAATCTAAAGGAAATTTGAATATTTCGATAATGACAGATTCGTTAGCATATAGTTCTAATACCTCTTCATCTAAAACAAAGTTATTTAAGGAAAATATTGATAATTTGAACTAATAATTTGAAAAAGCATATAAAATATTTGATTTCCTTCCTTCTGATTTTCGGTCTGACGGTTAACGAGTGTTCTATATATTCTCAAATAAATTCTCCGAAATATCACCAAGTCGCGCACGCTAATATCCGAAAAGAATTTAGCCATAAATGTTCGGAATTGTATGTTTACGGAAAACAGCTTCTTTCAGAACAAATATTTGTTAGGCTCATTTCATATCTCAACCTCCGAGAGGTTTATAGCATTCAAATTACAGAAGTTTTCAATTTACAAATTGAGAGATTTCAAAAAATAAGTTCATTAATAGCACGATGCGTATTCTTGAATAAAAAATTCGTATCCAGCAATCAGTATCCAAGTTTATACATGGCATAGAGCAGGTTTCCCTCTATGTGAATATGCACTTTGTTGCATAAATGATAAAAAAAATGTCAAACCATCTATCATTATTAAAATGTATAAACAAAAGAATAAAACCAATTTGGAGAAATCCAATCATATAGGTCATTGGATAAAAAGAAAAATTATATTAATCATTACTGCATTTATGCTTGGAATGTCCAATGCAATGTATGATGAAGATAAAATGAGTACTGTAAATCAATATCATACAGAACAAAAAGATAAAAAAGATTAAATAAATAACAGACAAAAACGTTGCACAACACCGTATAAAATTAATTGCTAGTTAGTGTTTACTTGCAAACGTCCTGGCGGACTTTCTATCTGTGATGTATTTGCTAAATTTAGTACTTAAACATCGCAACGAGATCATATACCCATGCATTGGCAGTAATAAAAACAACAAAATGAAAATATTACAAATAAAAGGATATGGTGCTATTAAAAGTAATTTAACTTTCAGTGAAATAGAAAAACCAACGATATCAGATAATCAAATATTAATTGAAGTTTATGCAGCTAGCATAAACCCTATTGATTACAAAATTATTGAAGGAGCATTGAAACAAGTGCGTAAACTTACCTTCCCTACTCCTATCGGATTTGATGTATCTGGAGTCGTAATAAAGAAAGGAAATAATGTAAATCATTTAAATATTGGAGATGAAATCTATTCCAGAGTTCCTAGTGATTCTCCAGGCACCTTTTCTGAATTTATTGCTATAAATGCTGATGTGGTTTGTTTAAAACCGTCAAATTTAGACTTTATTGAATCATCTAGCCTTCCTTTGGTTGGCCTTACTACTATTCAGTCGTTTAATAAAGCTAATTTAAAATCAGGCGACAAAGTATTAATACACGCTGGTTCTGGAGGAATTGGCACGTTTGCCATTCAATACGCTAAAAGTAAGGGGGCTTATGTGTATACAACAACAAGTACTGAAAATGTGAATTGGGTAAAAGAGTTAGGTGCAGACAGGGTTATTGATTATAAAACAGAAAATTATCTTGACATTGTAAAGGACGTCAATATTGTATATGATACTCTTGGTGGAAATTACACAGAAAATGCTTTCAAAGTAATTAAAGATTGCGGAAAAGTAATTAGCATTGCTGGAGCAATAGATGACGAATCTGCGAAGGAATTAGGACTTAATGGGTTCATTCGTTTTTTTTTAAGATTGAAAAACAAGAAAATAACGAAGCAAGCCAATAGCAAATCTGCTTATTACAAGTTTATATTCATGACCCCAAATGGCAATCAATTAAATGACATCACGTCTCTAGTGGAAGCTGAAAAAATAAAACCAATTATAGATAAAATATTCCCATTCTCGGAAACAATTGATGCATTAGTCTATCAAAAATCTGGTCGAGCAAAAGGTAAAATTGTTGTAAAAATGAAATAACTACTGCCAACACCGTATACAATTAATTGCTAGTTAGTGTTCACTTGCGAAAGTCCTGGCGGACTTTCTTATCCGGTAATTATGTATTAAATGAGTTACTTAAACCAGGTAAATAGCCTTCTACAAACACGTTAGCAACAAGCAAAATTATTTAGCTAAACTATTTATAATCAATATAAATAGCCTATTTTTGTAGTTCGATAAAGATATAAAATTAAAAAAAATGTTAAAATATTCAATTCTACTTTTATTCACAGCATCTCTAATGTTCTCATGTAAGAATAGCAATGAGAAAACAGAACAAGTCCAAAAACAAGAAATCACGCTTTATACGCATAGACATTATGACAGCGACAAAGTCATCTTCGAAAAGTTTGAAAAAGAGACTGGGATAAAAATTAATGTTGTAAAAGCAAGTGCAGACGAACTTATACAGAAACTAGAAAGTGAAGGTAAACAAACACCTGCAGACGTATTACTTACGGTAGATGCAGGAAGACTCGTGAGAGCTAAAAACAAAGGGTTATTACAATCCGTAAATTCAAAAGTACTTGATTCTACGATACCTAGTTACTTGAAAGATGAAGAAAATAAATGGTTCGGACTAACGAAGCGTGCACGTATCATAGCGTATTCAAAAGAAAGGGTACAACCTGAAGAATTAACTACGTATGAAGCATTAACTGAATCTAAGTGGAAAGACAAGATATTAATTCGTGCTTCTAACAACATCTATAATCAGTCATTACTTGCTTCTATCATTGCTAATAATGGCAAGACAGCCGCTAAAACGTGGGCTGAAGGTATGGTTACAAATTTTGCTCGAGTACCCAAAGGGAATGACCGAGATCAAATCAAAGCGATATTGGCAGGAGAAGGTGACCTTGCCATTGTGAACACATACTACATAGGTAAACTACTAAATTCAAAAAATCCGGTTGAGGTAAATGCTGCGAATGCGGTCGGACTCTTTTTCCCGAATCAAGACAATAGAGGTACACATATAAATATAAGTGGAATTGGTGTTACTAAATATGCACCCAATAAAGCCAATGCAATTAAATTTATAGAGTACTTAGTAAGCAAAGAAGTGCAAGAAATATTTGCACAAACTAATTATGAGTATCCCGTAAACGCTTTGGCCAATACCTCAGAATTATTAACCTCTTGGGGCAATTTTAAGGAAGATCACCTGCCCTTAGCCAAACTCGGAGAATTGAATAAGGCTGCAGTAATAACTTTTGATGAAGTAGCATGGGATAAAGGGCCAAATGCTCAATAAATTAAATAGAATACGAAGAGATTTTAACCAATGGTCGTTGTTTACAGCAGCCATTGGCTTTTTTATTGCAATACCTATTTTAACCATCACGGTATACCTATTTGATGGAGTAGGTGATATGTGGGAACATATTGTAGACTATTTTCTATTAGAGTATCTCCAAAATTCTATTGTACTCTTGATCGGTACTGGCATACTAACAACCCTGCTTGGCACCTCTTCAGCTTGGGTGATATCCAATTATAATTTCCCACTAAGATCAGCATTAAAATGGTTGCTTTTTCTGCCATTAGCAATTCCATCCTATATTGTAGCCTACGCGTATGTTGGCTTACTAGGCAACGGTGGTTCGCTAATCGGATGTTTACAAACCATTGGGTTTTCCATTCAAAAAATAGACTTTATGAACATCTATGGATTGATCTGGGTATTGAGTTTTTCTCTTTTCCCGTATGTGTATGCAAGTAGTCTGGCTATGTTTTCATCGATTCCACGGAGTATTCGAGAATCAAGTGAAATATTAGGAGCGTCCAATTGGCGCTATCTAAGGTCGGTAGCTTTTCCTTTAGCATCACCGGCAATTATTAGTGGACTGTTTTTAGTATTTATGGAAGTACTTAATGATTATGGAGCCGCTAAATATTACGGAATCAATACGTTTACAACGGGAATATTCAGAACATGGACGATGCTTGAAGACCTGCAATCAGCGGTGTATCTATCCGCATTATTGATTGTAATGGTGGTCATTATCAATACACTGTTAAAGTGGCAAAGGGGAAGTAAATCGTATGCGGTAAAAGGCAGTACAGACCAGCTAAAATCGACAGATAGAATTGATCTAAAAGGGAATAAGCTGCTTTTAGTTTGGATCATAGTTGGTATTCCTATTCTCTTTGGTCTTCTATTACCATTAGGACAATTGTTTTACTGGGCTGCACTTACTTATAAAAAAACATTCAACATTGAATTACTGCAGATCGCGGGACAGAGCTTTACGATCGCATTGGTTACTACTATTCTAATTATTCTTACCTCATTAGCCTTAATCTATTTTTCAAGATGGAATCATTTAAAGAGTTTACACTTTTTTAAGAAAGTAGCAACTATTGGCTATGTGATACCCGGAGCTATTATAGGAATTGGAGTCATAAGAAGCGGCCAATCTTTTATCACTTTTTTTGATGATGTATTCAGCCTTGAAATCGGATTTCTATTTTACAGCAGTAGTGTTGTCTTAATATATGCGTATGTTTTTCGATTTTTAGCAGTAGTATTTCATCCATTAGAGGCCAACTCTTTAAAGGTGGGAAAAAACATCTCTGAAGCTTCTTACCTTTTAAATGCTGGCAAAATAAAAACACTATTCAATATCGAATTGCCTTTATTGAGAACTGCTTTATTGACATCGGGAATATTGGTTTTTATTGACGTATTAAAGGAGCTACCATTAACACTAATCTTGAAGCCCTATAATGTGCAAACATTGGCCGTAAAAGCCTATGAGTATGCAGATGACGAGCGTGTTGCGCAAGCAGCCTTGCCTGCATTAATGTTAATATTTACGATTACAATAGCAATGGCATTCGTTAGTTATTTACAAAAAAGAGAGAAATTAAACATATAAATAAGGATATTTTATGGTTGTGAATTCTATTTTAGAAATTAGTGAACTTTCGAAGTCTTATGATGGAAAAGTAAAGGTCTTGTCTGATTTTAACTTCAATATGGAGCACGGCAAGATCTGTGCAATTGTAGGTGAAAGCGGAAGTGGGAAATCTACCTTACTTAGACTTATTGCAGGTCTGGAACGACCAGAAGGAGGTGAAATAAAAATAGCACAATCTATCGTCAGTGATAACACCAAAATAGTACAGCCTCAACTGCGAAATATAGGCTTCGTTTTTCAAGACTTTGCATTATTCCCTCACCTTACAGTTGAACAAAACATAGCATATGGTATCAAAAATAATAAAAGTAAAATCATAGACAAGCTGCTGAAGTTGGTGAAAATGGAAGGCTATAACAAGTCCTACCCTTCGCAACTAAGTGGTGGTCAAGAGCAGAGAGTAGCTTTAGCCCGTACATTGGCAATTGAGCCCAAATTACTTTTGCTTGACGAGCCCTTTAGTAGTCTAGATGTTGGTTTAAGATCTATATTACGCAAAGAAATAAAAGGTATTGTAAAGAAGCTGAATACCTCTTTGATATTCATCACTCATGATATCTCAGACGCCATCGATATCGCAGACGAAATTATTTTCTTGAAAAACGGAAAAATAGTGCAACACAGTCCTATTTCTGAATTATCAAAAAGTAGTGAAAATGAAGATATCAGTAATATCATGTCCGAATTAAAGGCGAATATGGAAGGAGTTTTAAACCTATTCCAAAAACCAGACGAAAGCAATGTGTTTAAAGAATAGGTGAAATAATATAACATTCACGGTTATGGGCTCATATTATACGCTGTGTTTAACCGAAAATTTCGTGCTTCGTAGTCGCCTACTTTTATATACAAGACCTTTAATTGGAAAGTAAAAGGTTATTTAAACACAACTTTCCTTACACAAACTTAGACAGGTTCGTGATTTTTAAATAAGCTAAATCTAAATAAATGAAATATTTAACCACTGCATTCTTAATTCTTTTAACGTTACAATCTTGCGATAATAGTAATGAGATAAACACCTCGGAAGAGAATAAAAATTTTTTGCTATCATCTGTATACGGCGGGGGTATATCCAATATATTCAAGTACGAAGGAAATAAAGTTGCTAAGATCATTTTTGTCCGGGAGGAACATAGTATTGAAAAAGAAATCATATACAATCAAGATAACCAAATTAAATATTCCCTTAATACTTATGAATTTGATGATTTAAGCGTCTCTGTAGATACCACATTTGTAGCGTATCAAGAAAAACGTATTCATAGAACTACAACGAATAGATACGATTCAAACTGGAAAATCAATGAATATTTTAAGTATGATGAACAGAATAGATTAATTAGTGTCCGACAAGAACGAATATTTAATACTACGAAAAACCTAATTTATAACTTCAGCTATAACCAAGAAAATAATGTGACAAGATTAGATGTTCTGGACCAAAGTTACACGCTTTTTGAGTACGATAACAAAGTCAATCCATATACACAAATTGACTTAGATACAAAGATTATATTAGGAGAGTGGACATTAATGAATGTACTAAGCAAAAACAATACGATATCCGAAACTAGAAAAGGTGCAAGTATAGGAGCAACCAACGAGAATTTCGAATATGTCTACGAATATAATGATGCGAACTTACCTGTTAGTAGAACGGGGAGATTTGATATACCAACTTTTTTTAGATATTGAAAAAAAACTATCGACAACTAGGAACGTGATCCACCCCTTTAAAACACAAACACGTTGTAACAGTTTCATAGAATGAAAAAAAATAAACTAATTTTAGTCCTAGTTACCTCTTTTTTAGGTTTTATATCTTGTGATAGACCTGCCTGTGAAAATAGCAATCTAATATTTGAAAATAACTCGCCAAATTCAAAAATATACAAAGATGAATTAGTCAAACAATTAAATACTATTGACAAAACAAAGCTGACGTATTGGCTTCAAAAGTATGATGCGCAAAATGGAAAAGAATCCTTATACTTTCATATCCAGGATGATGGATTATGTGCTATCCTGCAGTTAACGATTAATGATTGGAATAAATTGGAAGATGTTAAAGAAAGTAAAGGAATTGGTCGTCGAGGAGCAGAATTTATTAATTTAAAATTTGAAATCATTAAGGATTCCGTTTCAACGGAATTTCTCTATAAAACATTTGACAGAATAATTGATTAAAAAACGTTAACAACACCATCTAAAATTAATTGCTACGTCTCGCCTGCTTGCAAAAATCCTCTCGGACTTTCTATTCGATTTTTATTTGCTAAATTAAGTACTGAATCCCATAACTTTCAATACAAATACGTTGCCTTAATTTCAAATTTTACAAGAAAAAAGCATTTCTCTAAAAAGATAGAAACCTCTACCTGTTCTATCTTGCTATTTATTTTTTGATGTTTATTGCTTATCTAATTTTTGATGCAAATCTCTAAAAAATAACGAAAGTACAACAACCTGTATACCCATTGCTTGGTCTGTGTATACTCGAAAAACTCTACTGATTTTCCTCTGGTTCGTTTTCTTTTACTAATTTATTTAATAGCCCACGCAACTAAACATGCAAAAACACGTCTTATTAAAAAAAATACGGTTTAGTACTTCGCTTGGAGTCTAAAGTCAAAAAAATCTATAAACACTGAGCAAACACAATCTGTGAAGACCTTATATCGAAGAGGTATTTTAA
>Ga0075447_10001614_pt1 | contig 10522 bp, 9 predicted proteins | sample CoawatmetaG10DNA_FD_72352 | JGI IMG/M metagenome (GOLD analysis project Ga0075447, IMG submission 72352) | Marine microbial communities from the West Antarctic Peninsula - Coastal water metaG104-DNA | ecosystem: Environmental > Aquatic > Marine > Coastal | place: Atlantic Ocean: West Antarctic...
TTGGTTTGATGAATTATTGTACTTGGAAAAACTAATACAGATACTAAGCAATCAGTACTCTAAACTATATATATTTAGCAGTAGTTATCCAGAAAAAATGTCATGGAATAAATTTGAATATTCAGAATTAATTTCACATCCTTCAAAAGGAACAGTTTCCCTTCCTCAAGAGAGAAATATAGAAAGAGATATAAAAATAATATACGATACATTGAACATTGAATTAATACTTGACAGTAAGTCAAGTATTAATATTATTCCTTTTATACCAAGAATAACTGCCTTCTATAAGAGGCTGACATCTTATATAAAAAAACTATTTTTTCAATATAAGAAACAACAAAAAAATAATACAAAAAACAATAGTATTTTTATTATTCAAGATGGCTATGAAGTTCAAGCCCTTAAAAAATATTTACCTGAATTTAACCATTTACACCCTATGGCCTCTTTAAGAGGAAAGTTAAATAATGCTCCAGTTGACATTATTGAATATGATTTGATAGAAGACGTATTGACCTCCTTTACAAATAAAGAATTTACTATTTTAAAGGAATATATTGAACTATTAATTACTTCCTACCATAAGGAGATAATTGGAAGAGTTGGGTATTTTAAAAAAATTGTTGATGATTGTCTGAAATATAAAAAACCAAAAGCACTATTTTTTTCTATAGGTGTTAGGGATGTATTTGACTTGATTATTGCTCACGAAGCAAATGAAAGAAATATTCCATTAGTATTTTTTCAGCATGGTGGCTCGCTTTCATTTTTTTGTCAATTCCATTTGTACCAAAAATACCTTGAATTAACTCCTAATATAAAAAAAACTATTTTCATAAACTCTATAAATGACCTCGAAACATCAAAACATCAAGGATCAAAATGTTTAGCCTTGGGTTCAATTTTGAGATATGAAATGTTTCATGAAGACAGCCAATGCAAAGATAAAGAAGTGCTTTTCCTTGCTAAACCATATGAATGCTCAACGTATAGAAAAATTCTAGATAATTCGTCTTGTAATGATATGTATCAAAGTTGTTGTGATATTCTTTCAGTCTTAGACAGTAACTTACTGTCTGTTGATGTTAAATTACATCCAAGTGGCGAAGATAATGCCTACTCTTTTTTTGATAAAATTATTCAATTAAACTCATATCAGAAGACTGGTATTGTCTATGGTTGTTCTGCCGAGTCCATTTTCAAAAGATACAATCTAATAATTGTGGACTATCTTGGTACTGGGCTTCTTACTTATTTGTTAACATATAAAGTAGAAGTAATTTTGTATTTAAGAAATTTTGACCTTTTGAATATAAGTTCAGAAGCTAAGGACAATTTATTGAGACGATGCTATATTGCCAAAAATCCTGTAGAACTTGATAATTTAATAAGTAATCATATGGCAGGTAATTTAAAATCTAAATGGAATATAGATTTTATAGATCAATATGTTTATCCCGTTAAAGAAGGAAATCCAGGGGAAAATATAGCTAATTATATTAGATCAATTGTATAATTTTTTAATGTTTGCAAAGTAGAAAAAATGAATAAAAATAAAGTTCTTATAACCACAGTACCTTTCGGTAATCATGACTGCCTCCCATTAACATTACTTGAAAACGAAGGGCTTGATTATGTAATCAATCCACTTAATAAAAAACTTAATGAAGATGAACTCTTTCAAATGGTCTCTGAATTTGATGTAATCATTGCTGGTACTGAAAAAATCACTGAAAAGATAATGGATAATGCACCTAACCTGAAATTAATTTCTAGAGTTGGAATTGGGTTAGATGGTGTTGATTTAAATGCAGCTGAGGATAGGGGCATTGCTGTCTCATATACTCCTGACGCGCCAACCTCGGCAGTTGCTGAACTTACTGTAGGAATGATGCTATCTTTGTTACGTTCTGTGCATCTTTCAAATATTAGAATGCATGATGGACATTGGCACCGTTATTTTGGAAAAAGAATCGCAAACTGTACAATAGGAATTATAGGGGTTGGTAGAATCGGCTCAGAAGTAATAAATTACTTAAAAAGCTTTAATGTTAAAAAAATACTAGTAAATGATTTAAATATAAAAAATAATCAAAACCAAAATGTGAAATGGGTAGATAAAGATACGATCTACAAAGAAGCAGATATCATATCACTTCACCTTCCATTAACTAAACAAACCCATAACTTAATTAAAAAAACTGAACTCAATATGATGAAAGATGATGCGGTTCTAATTAATACATCTCGTGGCGGCATTATCAATGAGCTAGATTTATATAATGCGATGAGTTCAGGGCTTTTAGGTTCAGCAGCAATTGATGTGTTTGATAATGAACCATATAATGGTAAATTAATTGAAATTGAAAGATGTCTTTTGACTGCTCATATGGGCTCCATGTCATTAGATTGTAGAGCTCGAATGGAGTTAGAGGCAACAGAAGAAACTATTCGTTTTATGAATAACAAGCCTTTGAAGGGAAAAGTTCCAGCTCAAGAGTACGAATTACAGAAATATGGGTAAAACATTCAAAATTTTATCCTCACTTATAAATATTATTGAGTTAGAAAGATTTTATTTTAAGTCTTTCAGTATTTTTTATTTGTCCCAAGGCTGAGTCAAGTTTGACTTAAATTAATAAATTTATGATCCTTAACCACTATAAATATATATTTTTCGACTTTGATGGGGTTATTAAAGAGTCTTTAACTGTAAAAGCGGAGGCTTTTAAAGAGTTATTTAGTGAATATGGTGAATTATTTTGTCAAAATATTTGGGAGCATCATATGCAAAATGGCGGCCTTTCAAGAATTGACAAAATCAAGTTATATATGGACTGGACAGGTGAAAATTTTAGTAATTCAAAGCTAGAGGAGCTTGTTAATGAGTTTGGTGATTTAGTGAAAGACAAAGTAATAAAATCACCTTGGGTTCCAGGAGTACTGGAGTTTTTAAAAGAAAAAAAAGATGATCAAATTTTTATTATTGTCTCAGCGTCTCCTCAGCAGGAATTGCGAGAGATTTGTAGTATGTTAGGGATAAGTAAATTTTTTACTATAATTTATGGTTCCCCAGTATCAAAAACTAAAGCAATTAGTGATTCAATAAATCATCATAATATGTCGCTTAATGAATGCTTAATGATTGGAGACTACAATAATGATCGTATAGCAGCAAGTAATAATAGAATTTCTTTTATTTTGAGAAGCCATGAATTCAATACTAATGTTAAAGTTCCAAGTGATATAAGGGTTATTGAAAACTTTTTGAGGTGGGAGATTAGTAACTAAATACTTTTTTTAATAGATTGTTTGCTAGTAAATATAGTATTTTTAAATAACTTGTTGGCGCTACTTTATAATGATCCATCAATTAGTGAATACTTAGAGGTGCTTTTTTGAAAAAACCTATAATTGATTTGAATCAATTCTCTCATAATAGGGAAATTGGCTACCGACCTGCAGTTGATGAATTACTTAATTTAATTAATCAATTTGTGGAGCAGGAAGAGCTTGCTAAGTTGTTTAACCATTTTTATTTAACTTATGATTTACCTATAGAGACTACTCAAAAAAGTTTTAAGCGCTCTATTGCAACCTCATATATATATAAAAAAAGTAGTTTTAATAATAAATTGAGCCTAAAGTCATTCCCTAAGTCAATGTTGAATTATGGAGCACTTTTTTATGCTTGTTTTTTTACAAAGAAAAATAAGAAAATAAATCAATATCAGTTAATTATTGATGATCTTTGGTCTCCAATTGAATTGTCTAGACTTGAAAAACTTCTCAACTTATTTGGCAAAGAAAATGTTCTGTGTATTGCTAGAAGTAAAGAGGTAGAAGAACAGTTTTCAGAATACGACATATACTCTAAGAAATTTTTTCGAGATTTTAATAAGATTGATCTCTTAAAATCTTTGTATAAAGAAATTTTTTCTGGTGTTTGGTTGGTTCTTATTGCCTCCTTAAAGACTAGGGTAAATTTGTTTGGAATTTCATTGCAAATAATTCATAATTATTTAGCATATAAAGCTTTATTTGAAACAAATAAAGCTGAATATTTAATTCAACCATGGCATTATGATACTAGCCCGATAAAAAATTATTTATTTAAACAATCTGGTGGTATTAGTACAGCAACAATTCAGAAAAACATAGTTGAGGCTGATCTTATGTTTGCATATATTGACATAGATATATTATTTTCTTATGGGAATTCTGGATTTCAAAGACTCTTGGAATTTGATGGAAGAATAAATAAAGTCAAACCAGTCGGCTCATTATTTATGGAGTACCACTGGTTTGAGAACCCTTTGGTTATTGAAGCACAATACGATATTATATTTATGGGGATTAATCTCACTAAAGGATCTGATAGGGTTGATAAGTATGAGGGCTTTACTGATGATTATTACTCTTCTTTCGAGTGGCTTGTAAAAATTAAAAATAAAAATCCACAGCTCAAAATTGGAGTAAAGCACCATTCGAGTGCAGGAATTGAAGATTCTAGAGAGAGTGAGATTTTGAGAAATAGTGAGATTATTATTGTAGATAAAAATTTGAATAGTTATCAAATTGCTTTTTCATCTCACTGTGTTGTGACTTATGGCTCTTCAATGGGCTATGAGCTAATTGGACATAATGTTTTAGCTTTATTTATAGATCCAGGGTATCGATGTGCATTTCTGCCTGAGAAAGAAAATGATAATTTAGGTGCACTCAGGATTACTTCTTATGAAGAGTTTGATGAGTCACTTAGTACAATCTTATCAAGAAAAAATGCTATTAATTTTTCAAATGTAAGTAAAACTGACCTATGTCTAGAAAGTTCAGTTACATCAAATAATATTTTTGGTCATTTAAAAAATATAATTTAAAGTTATTTTCCTAATATATTCTCGATAGGGGTGAGAAGTAGCATGAAAAATATTAATAACATCACAGCATTAGTTCCTGTTATAGCTAATTCTGACAGAATTCCTAGAAAAAATATTAGAAATGTTTTATAAGCTTAAATAGTTTAAGTATATTTGAATAAAGATTATTACATTAATTTGGAGTTAAGATGAAGGAAGGTTCAATAGTTGGTTTGCTACCCATAAAGGGTAATTCTGAAAGAGTACCACATAAAAATTTAAGAGAGTTTCATGGTAAATCCCTCCTTGAAATAAAACTTAATCAGTTATCTACTGCTGAGGGGTTTGAAAAAATAATTGTCTCATCTGAAAGCCAAAAAGTTCTAAGAATTGCCTTGGATTATGGGTTTGATATTCATGAGAGAGATCCCAAATATTCCACTAGTGAGGTTCCAATGAGTGATGTTTACTCATATATTGCCTCGGAGATTGATGGTGAAAATATTGCTTGGATAAATGCTACTAATCCATTGGCTGAAACTCATTTATATACTAAAGCAGTGAAATTATATCGAGGGATTGAATCTAATTATGATTGCCTATTAAGCGCAGCACATGTTCAAGAAAATTTGTTCTACAATGGTACGCCTGTTAATTTTTCTCCAAAGCCATGGCCTAGATCTCAAGACCTACAGGGTCTCTGTTCACTTACATTTGTAATTAATATACTAAAAAGAAAAGATATGATTGAATGGGGTTCTTGTGTTGGAAGTTCACCATATTTTTATTATTTGGATCAATTAGATTCATGGGATATAGATACTCAAGAAGATTTTGATTTTTGCGAAATGCTTTATAGCCAAAGAATTTCAAAATCTGAAAGTAAGAATTAATTTCTAGTCATGAATTCTAATAAAATTCAAGAATCCCCACTAATGAATTAGAAGATATTTGTCTAGATAGTAGTGAAGTTTTTAACAATATTTATCATGTTATAAATAGTAACATTTAAATGAATTTTTAAATCATGCTAGTCTTTTGGCTATAATATGCCATATACCAACTGGGTTTCTATATGAAAAAGATTAAACTTAATTTATTCCAACTTAAAAAAAAAGAAGATTTAATTAATATTAATAATTTATTTAAATCAATTACTTCCAAATGGTTTCATAAAGATACAACACCAAAAGAAAAGTTCTTCGAGCTAAGGAATTGCCCCCTATGTAATTATGACAAAAGTATAAAAATATTTAATATTGATAATTTTATTTATCATGAATGTCTAAATTGTGAGTCTATTTATACTAAACCATTTCCAAAAGATAAAGTTTTAGATGAACTATATAGTCAAGGTGAATATAGTAAGTATCAAGATAAGCTAGTTAAAACTGGAAAAAAAATACGAAAAGGGACTTTAGATGAAAGAAAATTTAGTCAAATAAATTCCTTATTAAATAAAGATGAGGGGATTTGTATCTTAGATGTGGGATGTGGCAGTGGAACTTTTTTAGATGTTTGCAAGCAAAATTCTTGGGATGTTGAGGGTGTTGATTTATCAACTGAAGCTACCAAAGAGGCAATGTTAAATTATGAAATTAAAGTCCATGAGGGTAATTTTAATTTAATAGATTTACCTAAAAAGTATGATGTTGTTTCTTTTTGGGGAGTATTGGAGCATTTATCTGAGCCAATTATTGCTATAGAAAAAGCTAAAAAAATCTTAAAAAGAGGTGGGTTAATTGTATTTGAAGTCCCTTCAGCTGATTGTTTTTTGAGAGAGTACCTGGAAAAATATTCCTTTTCACCTACTAGGTATATTGAAAGTGGAAGGCACAATATATTCTTTTCAAAAAAAATAGTGGAAATATTCTCAGCTAATAATAATTTATCAATAGAGATGATTGAGTCAAATGGGTTAGATATCCAAACTATTCTTCTTGAAGAGTATGATAAAAATACAACCGATAAAATTTTAGAAATTCAAGATACTTTGAATGATATGCTTTTAGGAGATCATATTAGAGTTATTTTAAAAAACTCGGAATCTTAATAATATTATTAGTTCATATTGTGCATAATTGATGTTAATTTTACTGACTTATGAAATAAATGATAGTTGATACTTTAGATAATATAAATTTATATAAAAGCTTTTCTAATGACATATATTTAGGCTTGAAATTTCTAAAAGAAACAAGTATAGGTATTGAAATTGGTGAATATTTAATCACTGCAAATATAAAAGCAATAGTTGAAGAATATAAGACTATTGAAAACTCCCAGCCTACTTTTGAATCTCATAAATGTGTAATTGATATTCAATATCCAGTTATTGGCCTGGAGAGAGTCCTGTGGTCTCCTATCGCTAATATGAGTGAACTTACTCCTTATAATAAAATAAAGGATTGTACGATTTTTCACAACCCATTGCCATCGGCTAATCATGTCGATATTGGAAATAATATTTTTGCTATAATGTTTGAAAAAGATGGTCATTCGCCTGCTCATTATGTTAAATCTAAAGAGCTTATAAAAAAAATAACAATAAAAATTTCCTCAATAAAATGAGTCTTTCAAGAAGACAATTTCTCGGTGGTGGGTTACTATTAGCAACTGCACCATTTGTTTTGAAAGTCCAATTGCCAAATTTTTTCAATGAAACAACACTTGAGTTATTCTTAAAAAAATATCCAAGTGATGTCAATCTAACTAATATTGTCGAGTTTGAAGCTGCAAATGAATTAGGAGACTTTAAGAAAAATCTGGAGTTATTTTTAGCTAATAATCCTGATCAATCTAATTGGAATCCCTCTATTTTGGAAATTATCAAGAAAGATTTTGAGGTTGGAAATATTAAGGTTGTAGATGGATGGATTATTTCTGAAACTGAGCTGAATATTGCCTTCCTTAAAAAACTGTATGTTTAAAGATTTGAACGATTTAAGCATTCAGGAGAGCATATCTTGTGATATTTGTATTGTTGGATCTGGTCCTGCAGGTATTAGTGTGGCTAAAAAGTTGTTAGGTAGTGATGTTAAAGTTATTCTCTTAGAGTCAGGAGGAATCGAGCCAAGTGTTGAGCATAACGAATTAAATAAGGGGGAAAATTCTGGACCTCGTTTTTTATCGTTAGATGCTTCTCGAGTGAGGTGTTTTGGAGGGGCAAGCAGAATATGGGCGGGTCATTGTGCACCATTTACAAAAGAAGATTTTAAAGAAAAATCTTTTGTTCCATTAAGTGGTTGGCCAATCCGTAAAAAAGATTTAGATTTTTATTATAAAGAGGCTGCAGAAATGCTAGGTATTTCATATGATTTGTTTAATCATAATAATTCAATAAATAACTCATTTTCTGGCGTAAGTTTTCCAGAATTAAAAGGGGAGAATTCCTTCCTCTCTAGCTTTGTTCTTCAAAAATCAAGCGCCTCTAATAGAAATTTTGGCACTAAGTATAAGAAAATTTTTTCTGATTCAAATAATATTGATGTAATATTTCACTCAACTGTAACGAAGATAAATGTTAGTGAAAATGGAAAACATATTGCCAATATTGAAGCCCAAGATATTACCAAAAAAAAATGTATTATTAATGCTAAAAAATTTGTTTTAGCTGCTGGCGCACTTGAAAACCCTAGACTTCTTCTAGATGCAAATAATATTTTTACGAATGGAATAGGAAATGAAAAAGGTTTTGTAGGGTCATGTTTTATGAGCCACCCTGGAGTTCCTGGAGTGGCTGAAATTTTTAAGACAACAAAAGGCTTGTGTCTTTCAAAAGAAAAATATAGTAACGACCCCATTTATCAATTTGCATCATCGACATCTGAACAATTAAATAATAAAATATTAGGGCATGGGTTTGATCTCAAGCCTGCTCTAGATTTTGCTAACCGAAGCACTTATTCTTCAGCTCGATTGAATACTGACTACAAGAAGCTCTTTAAACACTTAAACATCGGTCAAACTGCAGAAAAAGTATTTTGTAAATATAATGGTAATAAATATTCTTCTAATTTATGGAATTTAAACGTGGGTTTAGAGCAAGAACCGTCTCATAGAAACCATTTAACTTTAAGCTCTTTGTCGAAGGATTTTTTTGGCGTGCCTTTAATTAATATGTTTTGGGCGGATATCAGTAAAAGAGAAATAGTCACAGTAGAAAAATCAATTAAATTATTAGCCAGACAATTTGGGAGAACTAATTCTGGTAGGGTTAAATATACTGAAGATTTTATTTCTGGAAAAGCTTTCTATCAGCCTGATTCAGTAAATCACCATATAGGTACTACCCGCATGGCAAAAACAATACATAAAGGTGTTGTTGATAATAATTGTAAAGTATTCTCTATATCAAACCTATATATATCTGGAAGCTCAGTATTTCCAACTTCTTCAATAGTTAATCCTACATATACTATCATTGCTCTATCCCTGCGTTTAGGTGATTATTTAAAAAGAAGTGTTGCGTGAAAATAACTATTAAATAAATAACTATTAAATAAATAATTATTCTATTAATATTAATCGTGTAATTTTTTTTGATTACTGGGCTATATGGATTAGTTTTTTTAGTTTCAAAATAATAAAATCGAATTTCTGTTAAATTTATTAACGTCCCGTTAGGCTGTATAATTTTGTCAAACTTGTGTTTTAGGTTTCGTTTAAAAGTTGAATGATAAACATCTATTACTATTAAATTATCTATTTATTAAATAAATTTTGAATAATCAAAAAGAAAATTACATTACTTCTTTTAAAGAAATTAAAAGGTTTACTTTTAATCATCAATTAAAAAAATTTCCTTTTTTGAAGGATTTCTATAAAAATCCTTATACATACGTAAAAGCAAGATATTATATGTATTGGAGTGTTGTTCTTTTATTTGCGCTTTTAAGGAGCAATATACGGCCTAATACGGTAACTTTTTTATATATATTGTCAGGGCTAATTGGTGGCCTTCTTCTGGCCATTCCAAATTATTATTGTAATATAGCAGCTGTCATTATTTTTTTTAATAAAGGCATTCTTGATTGGAGTGATGGTTATCTAGCTAGGATAAAATTCAAAACAACATTAACAGGTCATATCTTAGATGAATATGGTGCGGTAATTAATTCTATTTGCTTAACTATTGGATTGGGATTTTTTGCAATGCATAAATCTGACTTATTATTTTTAATGTATTTAATTCCAATTGCACCTTTGCTTCATGGGACTATGTTTATTTCGTTTGGAAAAGTGGTTATGTTTAATAATTTAGACGATTTATTAATCGATAAAGCAAGAAAAAAAGACTCTAAAAAAATAAATAATTCCAATAAAAGTTTGTATTCAGTTGCCTATCCTTCAATTCTTAATCGACTTAGTAATATTTTAGATGACAGAGCTAGGAGTGTTGATTTCATACTTTTAATTGTATTATGTGATATTTATTTAAATTCTTATAATTCAATTTATATTTTTTTATTATTATTATTAAAACTATTTATTATGTTTTTTCTTTCACTATATTATGGGATTAAACATAAAAAGGCTGAAGTTAGTATTAGTGAGATTAAAAACTAGCTTTAGTATTATTTAATTTAAAGGACTGATTAATGAAAAAAATAATATTTAATAATATAGAAAAAAATCTTCAAAATTCAGGTTACACAAAA
>Ga0075447_10001618_pt1 | contig 10503 bp, 6 predicted proteins | sample CoawatmetaG10DNA_FD_72352 | JGI IMG/M metagenome (GOLD analysis project Ga0075447, IMG submission 72352) | Marine microbial communities from the West Antarctic Peninsula - Coastal water metaG104-DNA | ecosystem: Environmental > Aquatic > Marine > Coastal | place: Atlantic Ocean: West Antarctic...
TAGATTTTTTTTCTTGATTCAATTTACTCCAATAACTCCTAGAAGCTTCTAATAAATGGAATGTACCTAAAATGTTAGTTTGAATAAAATCCTCAGGGCTATCAATTGATCTATCTACATGAGATTCAGCTGCAAAATTAATTACAAATCTTGGTGAATATTTATTAAGAATATTACTTACAGCAGCCTTATCACAAATATCATTTTTAAAAAATGCATGATTAGTATTATCTTGGACCTTAGATAAATTCTTAAGATTTCCTGCATAAGTTAATTTATCTAAATTAATAACCATTTCATCATTTTTTGAAAGCCAATTAATGACAAAATTACTCCCAATGAATCCACAGCCCCCAGTAACCATTATTGTCATAAATAAATACCTTTGGATTGAATAAGACTAGGAGTTTTTGGACATTTTATTGAATTCTTCACTATGCTCCATTAAATACTCATATGTTCCACTATCTAATATTTTACCATCAGTCATTAAATGAATAGTATCACACTCCTTAACTGTAGATAATCGATGGGCAATCATAATAATTGTTTTCTTATGTGATAGTGTTTGAATTGTATTCATAATTATATTTTCAGTAATCCCATCAAGAGAACTAGTAGCTTCATCTAAAACTAAAACTTTAGGATCATGATAAAGCGCCCTTGCTATACCAATTCGCTGACGCTGCCCACCACTAAGGCGAACACCCCTTTCTCCAACAAGAGTTTGGTATTGATCTGGTAAGTCTAAAATAAAATCATGTAACTTTGCTATTTTTGCAGCTTTTATAGCTTTTTCAATAGAAACTTCACTAGCTGGCATAGCAAATGCTATATTGGCTATGATTGTATCATCAATTAAATATATTGATTGAGGGACGTATCCAATATCTCTTTGCCATGCAGATTTATTAAACCTATTTATTTCAACTCCATCAATAGACATACTTCCAGATACAGGTAAAAGCAAACCTAAAATAATATCAATTAAGGTAGTTTTTCCAGATCCAGTTAAGCCAACTATTCCCACAGTAGTGTTTGGATATAATTTAAGGTTTAAATTATTTATTACAGGAATTTCAGAGCCTTCATAGGAGAAATTTAAGTTTGAAATTTCAAGCTTTTTACTGAATAAAATCGGAGTTTTAATTAATTGATCATTTTGAACAACATTAGAATTTGAAAATTCTTTAACTAAAAGATCAAACGCTGGACGATGAAACTTTAATGTTGCAAAACCACTATAAATTAGCTGAACTGCTGGCATTAATCGATAGCCAGCCATAACATATAGCGAAATCACCGGGAAGACACTACTATTAACACCACCTGTTATTGAAATGAGTGAAATTATCAACACAATAACTCCACCAAAAGCAATTACCTCAAGCAAATAACGAGGCAATGAAGCAATCAAGTTTTTTTGCGCGCCAAAGCTAGCTAATTTTTCTGAAGGTATTAAAAAACGACTAACAAACTCCTGCTCTGTACTATGTAGTTTAATATCTTTAATACCTGAGAGCGACTCATTTGCAGCCTTATGGAGTTTAAAAGTATTCTTTGTAGAAGATAATCCAATCTTATAAAGTCTTTGTTTAACTATTTTATAAATTAATAAATATAGACTACCTAATAACATAATTGCTACAAACGCTATATAAGGATCTATTAGAATAAGCATAATAAACAAAAATACAGTAATTATTATTTTAGATGCTACTATCAATGACTGCATTACAAATCCCCCAGTAACGCCTTGAACTTCTGATAGAACATTCTTACCTAAATCAGATGAATTTCTAAGAAGAAAGAAGCCGTAAGGTTGCATTAAGTAATTATTAAGCAAGCGGACTGACAAGCGACTTTCTTGTTTTTTTGTAAAATATGTAATAACCCAGGTCATAAATGCTTGATAGCTATTAGATATTAGCAAAGTTGACACAACAACAAAACCAAGAAAAATAATAAAATCAATTTCATTTTGAAAATTGAAAAATATATAAATTTGTTCTAAATAACTATTTTCATAGATTAATTCGGGTGAAACTACCACTGCTATAAAAGGCACAATAGAGGTTACGCCAACGACCTCAAATACGCCCATTACTAACATCCCAATAAAAAGAAAAAGAATCCTTTTTAATTCAGTTTTAGTAAAAATTACATTAATCTTTTGCTTAAGCTTCATCGAAAAGACTATATATATTTTTGATCAATTTAGTAATAAACCATAAGGCTTGCATTAGATATATTGCACTTCAAGAATTTCATAAATTATATCACCAATGGGTGCTTTTACTGTTACTTCATGACCCTCTTCATTACCTAGCAAGGCTTTAGAAATTGGGGAGTGGCATGAAATTTTACCGAAATCAATATCTGCCTCATCCTCACCAACAATTTGATAAGTAATCTCAGTATCGTTGGAAAGATTTAACAGCCTAATAGTCGTACCAAATACGCAACGACCATCCTGATTAAGCTGCCTGACATCTATGATTTGCAATCTAGATAACTTAGATTCAATATCTTGAATTCTTCCTTCAATAAAGCCTTGCTCTTCCTTAGCAGCATGATATTCAGCATTCTCTTTTAAATCGCCATGCTCCCTTGCCGTAGCAATATCACTTACTATTCTTGGGCGCTCTTCATCTTTAAGCTTCAGTAGCTCAACTTCAAGATCTCTTGCTCCGCGAACTGTTATAGGTATTGTGTCCATAAAACTTATTTGTGTATAGATTGTAAAGATCTAACAACTAGCTTATCAGGACTCATTAGTCCATCAAGCATAGCAAATGCAGCTGCAACAGTTGTTGTACACGGAACCTTATGCACTAATGCTTGGCAACGAATGACTGTAGCATCTTCTAGGCCCTGAGTATCATCAGTTGAATTAATAATTAAACTGATTTCATCATTCTTAATCGCATCAACAATATGCGGAGAACCCTCTGAAACTTTATTAACCATTTTACATTCAAGGCCAGCTTGATTGAGAATTTCTTGATTCGTGCGCGTTGCAACAATTTCAAAACCTTGGCTAATTAATCTTTGACCTAACTCCACAAGTCTCCCTCTATCTAAAGTTCGAAGACTTACTAAAACCTTTCCAGAAGTAGGCATTATATCGCCCGCCGCAAGAAAGGCTTTATCAAATGCTGAAGCAAAGTCAGGACCAACTCCCATGACTTCACCAGTTGACCTCATTTCTGGACCTAAGAATGGATCAACTCCTAGAAATTTATTAAATGGGAAAACTGATTCTTTGACTGAGTAATGTTTGGGAATAATCTCAGAAGTAAAGTTTTGCTCTTCTAAGGATATTCCAGCCATTACGCGTGCTGCAATATTAGCTAATGGGACGCCTGTTGCTTTAGAGACAAATGGAACGGTTCTAGAGGCCCTTGGATTAACTTCAATTACATAAATTTCACCGTCTTGATATGCAAGCTGTGTATTCATTAAGCCAATTACATTAAGCTCCTTGGCCATTAGCTTAACTTGTATTCTCATCTCATCAAGGACTCCACTTGGAAGTGAATGAGGCGGCAATGAACATGCAGAGTCTCCAGAATGAATTCCTGCTTGCTCGATATGTTCCATAATTCCGCCAATAACGATGTCGCTCCCATCACTTATTACATCAATATCAACTTCAATTGCATGATCTAAAAATGAATCTAATAATACAGGGGAGTCATTAGAAACCTGAACCGCTGTTTTCATGTAACGCTCTAAATTTTCCTTGTTATAAACAATTTCCATTGCGCGACCACCTAGAACATATGAAGGCCTTACAACCAGAGGAAATCCAATAGAATCTGCTATCTTAACCGACTCCTCTTGTGAACGAGCTGTTCCATTAACAGGTTGCTTAAGATTCAGTTTTTGAATCATTTTCTGAAAGCGCTCTCTATCTTCTGCAAGATCAATCGAGTCTGGACTAGTACCTATAATCTTTGCTCCACTTTTTTCAAGTGCTGCAGCAAGTTTGAGCGGAGTCTGACCGCCATAATGAACAATAATACCTTCAGGCTTTTCAACGTCTATTACTGCTAAAACATCTTCAAGTGTTAGTGGCTCAAAATACAACCTATCCGATACATCATAATCTGTAGAAACCGTTTCTGGATTACAGTTAATCATAATAGTTTCAAACCCATCTTTTTGGAGAGCCAAGGAGGCATGAACACAACAGTAATCAAACTCTATTCCTTGCCCAATTCTATTTGGCCCACCACCCAAAATCATTATCTTTCTATTACTTGTTGGTTTTGCCTCACACTCAGACTGATATGTGGAATATAGATAGGCTGTTTGTGTATCAAACTCTGCAGCACAGCTATCTACTCTCTTAAAAACTGGCTTAATATCTAAAGATATTCTTTTATCTCTAAAAGCTCCTTCAGTGCAATGAAGGAGCTCAGATAATCGCTTATCCGAAAAACCTTTTTGCTTTAATTTATAAATTGTTTCAGCATTAAGTTTGTCTAAATCAGAACCTTCGATTCTTTTTTCTGATAGAACAAGATCTTCAATTTGGGCTAAAAACCAAGGGTCAATTTTAGAAAGATCAAAGGTTTCTTTTAAATTCATACCCATCCTGAATGCATCGGCTAAGTAAAATATTCTATCTGCGCCAGCCGACAAAAGCTCGCTTCTAATTTTTCCTTTAGCATCTTCTATAGTAGTATCTATAATTGGATTTAAACCTGATTTATCTGTTTCAAGACCTCTAATGGCTTTTTGAAATGACTCTTGAAAAGTTGAGCCCATTGCCATTACCTCGCCTACAGATTTCATTTGAGTTGTGAGTCGATCATCTGCTTGAGGAAATTTTTCAAAGGCAAACCTTGGAATTTTTGTAACAACATAGTCAATGGATGGCTCAAATGAAGCTGGTGTTTTACCACCTGTAATATCATTATCAAGCTCATCCAGCGTGTATCCAATTGCTAATTTAGCAGCTACTTTTGCAATAGGGAAGCCAGTTGCCTTTGATGCAAGCGCCGATGACCTAGAAACTCTCGGATTCATCTCAATAATTGTTAATCTTCCATTCTTAGGATTAACAGCAAACTGAACATTAGAACCTCCTGTGTCGACTCCAATTTCCCTTAAAACCATTAGAGAAGCATTTCTCATTACTTGGTATTCTTTATCAGTCAGAGTTTGAGCTGGAGCTACTGTTATTGAGTCGCCCGTATGGATCCCCATTGGGTCAAAATTCTCAATAGCACAAATGATAATACAGTTATCCTTTGTATCTCTAACAACCTCCATTTCAAACTCTTTCCAACCTAAGATTGATTCTTCAATTAAAAGCTCGTTAGTTGGAGATAAATCAAGTCCTCGCTCACATATTTCTATAAATTGCTCTTTATTGTAAGCAATTCCTCCGCCAGAGCCACCCATTGTAAATGACGGTCTAATAATAGTTGGGTAACCGACTTGTTCTTGAACTTTAAGAGCCTCATCAATTGTATGTGCAATTGCAGCCTTCGGCATATCAAGGCCAATTTTTAGCATAGCCTGACGAAATAATTCTCTATCTTCTGCCTTATCAATTGCCTCCTTATTTGCACCAATCATCTCAACATTATGCTTTTCTAAAATGCCATGACGATCAAGATCTAATGCACAATTAAGTGCTGTCTGCCCTCCCATAGTAGGAAGTAATGCATCAGGCTTTTCTTTTTCAATAATTTTTTCAACTATTTTCCACTCAATTGGCTCAATATAAGTCGCGTCAGCCATTTTAGGGTCAGTCATTATGGTTGCAGGATTTGAATTTACCAAAATTACACGATATCCTTCTTCTCGAAGAGCCTTACATGCTTGGGCGCCAGAGTAGTCAAACTCACAAGCTTGTCCAATAACAATTGGTCCTGCCCCAATAATTAAAATACTTTTAATGTCTTGTCTTTTAGGCATTTTTATTTGTATATGATATTAAATTTCATTTTGACATGAGCTCAATAAATTCATCAAACAAGTGGCTCACGTCATGAGGCCCAGGTGAGGCTTCAGGATGACCTTGAAAACTATAAGCAGGTTTATTCTTTACTCTTATACCTTGGATGCTTTTATCAAACAATGACCTATGACTTACTTCAACATTATCTGGAATACCCTCTTCTGAAACTGCAAAGCCATGGTTTTGAGAGGTAATCATCACTTTTTTTGATTTCAGATCTTGGACTGGATGGTTTGCACCATGATGACCGAATTTCATTTTCTCTGTTTTAGCGCCAGATGCAATTGATAAGAGCTGGTGTCCAAGGCATATTCCAAAAATTGGTACATTTTTTTCTAATAATTTTTTAATACTTATAATCGCATAATCACATGGCTCTGGATCTCCAGGACCATTTGAAAGAAAAACACCATCAGGTTTTATTTCTAGTAAGTCCTCAAAAGGTGCCTTTGCATTAAAGACAGTAAGCTCGCAACCTCTATCAACTAACATTCTTAAAATATTTTTCTTTACTCCATAGTCATAGACTGCAACTTTAAATTTTAAAGATGTTTTGTTAAAAGTAGAATGCTTTATATCGAAAGAGCCTTGATTAAAGGAATAAGTTTTAAGAGTAGATACTACTTTAGCCAAATCCATATTTTTAAGACCAGAAAAATCTTGTGCTTTTTGAATAGCCTTATTCGAATCAATTTTATTAGATGCTATAATGCAGCCTTTAAGAGCGCCATGCGTTCTTAGATGACGAGTCAATGCTCTTGTATCAATGTTTGAAATTGCAACTATATTATTATTCGATAGGTAGTTATCAAGGCTCATTTCAGAGCGCCAATTGCTATATGCAAGTGGTAAGTTTCTAATAATTAAACCTGAGGCATAAACGCTTGATGACTCTTCATCAACTATATTTATTCCAGTATTGCCGATATGAGGATAAGTGAGCGCAACGATTTGCTGATTATAGGATGGATCAGTGAGTATTTCTTGGTACCCTGTCATTGCAGTATTAAAGACCACCTCGCCAACTGTTTCGCCAATAGATCCAATAGACTTCCCCCAAAAAACAGTACCATCTTCGAGAGCTAATATGGCAGTTTGAGGCAAAACATTACTCCTAATAGGGGTCAAAAAAACTCCGCAAATTTTACCATGTGTTTAAGGTTAACTTATCCTGAATTTTACAATCCAATGTTATAATTAGCTTACCTATAACAACTTAATGTATTTATGGAAATTTTAGTAAACAGTAAAAAAATATCACTCCCTGAAAATTCAAATATTAAAGATCTAATTGTTCATCTAGGTTATCAAAATCAGCGAATTGCAATCGAAATCAATGAATCAATTATTCCAAAATCTAATCATTCTTCTTTTCTAATTAAAGACTCAGACAGAGTAGAGGTGATTAATGCAGTTGGTGGAGGCTAGGCAGCCGTGATAAATTTAACTATGGTTTTTATTTTCTTTTGCCGGAAATTCTAAACCATTCACCCTTATTGGTAACTTCAATATTAACAAAATTGAATGAATAGCATTTAACTACCCTATCAACTTGTTCTTTTAAAATTCCAGACAGAAGAAGCATTCCATTAGTATTAACTAAATCTGAAAATAAAGGCTCCAATTCAACCAATGGATTGGCCAAAATATTAGCTATCAATAAATCACATTTATTATCATTCTCCTGATCTATTGAATGAATTGTCCTAATTGTATTTTCACACTTATTTTTAGCTACATTTTCTTTACTTGAAAGTACCGCTTGAGGATCATTATCAATAGCTATAACACTTTTAGCGCCAAACTTTGCAGCTGCTATTGCCAATATTCCAGTGCCACAACCAAAATCAATAACATAAAGGTTTTTTGGTGGATTTGAATCTAAGTAGTCGAGACATAAGCTGGTTGTTTGATGTATTCCAGTTCCAAAAGCCAGCCCTGGATCCATATGAATTACAACAGAGTCATTTGAAAGTTGAGTTTGAGTATCCCATGAAGGGCAAACCCATAATCGGTTACCAAAGCGCATTGAAGGAAAATCTTTTTTGCACTCCTCTTCCCAAACTCTATCTTTAAGCTCTGTAGTATCTATAGCAATAATATTACAGATGTCTAAAATAGAAGCTTCAATAGACTTTTGATCTACTTCTGAAGAAAATAAAGCATTTACTTTTACATTATCCCACAAAGGTGTTTGCCCAACTGGAGGCTCATAAATTGCATCATCAAGAGCGTCAGAGTAGGTTATGGATATGCTTCCAAAGCCCATTAAAACCTCTGAAATAAGATCTGTTTCAGATTTTTTAACTTCAAAAGATATTTGTTTCCAGTTCATGAAAAAATAATATATTGCATTATGTTTGGCTTTTTATATCGACTTAGAGTAAGTCTTTAATAGAATCCAATGCTTTTTTTAATTTACCCGGCTCTGTGCCTCCACCTTGGGCCATATCTGCTCGGCCACCACCTTTACCGCCAACCTGAGTAGCAACATGATTCAAAATATTTCCTGCTTGATATTTATCAGTAAGGTTTTTGGTAACCGCTGCAACAAGAGAGACTTTTTTATCAGAGACAACTGCCAATACAACGATTGCTGTTCCAAGTTTATCTTTTAGCTTATCCACTAAATCTCTTAAATCTTTTGTAGGAACATCTAAAACTTCAGTCGCCAAAACCTTAACACCTTTAACTTCTATAGCTTTGGATAAAAGTAAATCACCTTGATCACTTGATAATTGTTTCTGAAAAACTGCAATCTGTTTCTCAAGGTTTTTTTGATTACTAAGTAATTGCTTTACTTTGTCTAAAGCCATTGCATTATTAGATTTTGTAAGACTTGCAATCATACTAAGGGTGTCTTCATTTTTCTTATCAAGCTGATAAGCATCAACTCCAGTAACTGCCTCTATCCTCCTAATACCTGCAGCTACGCCACCCTCAGAAATAACTTTGAACCTGCCGATATCTCCTAACCTTTGAACATGAGTGCCTCCACAAAGCTCAACCGAGAAGTTATCGTCGCCCATTGAAAGGACCCTAACTGAATCTCCATATTTCTCACCAAAAAGAGCCATTGCCCCCTTCTTTTTAGCAGTTTTAATATCAGTTTGTTCAGTGATTACTTGTGTATTACCCAAAATTTGCTCATTAACTATCACCTCAACCTTATCTAAATTAGATCTTGACACGACCTCATCATGTGAGAAATCAAACCTTAACTTTTCAGATTCAACTAGAGAGCCTTTTTGACTTACCTGGTCACCAAGTACCTGTCTCAAGGCCTCATGCAGAAGATGGGTTGCCGAGTGATTGTTCATAATTTTTTTGCGTCTATCCTGGTCGATTAATGCCTCAACCTTATCACCAACATGAAGTGAACCAGTAGCTTGAAATCCGTGATGTTCAAATGCATTTGAAGCCTGTTTTTGAGTATCAGTAACTTTAAATTGCGCACCATTTTTTGATAAAGTCCCATGGTCACCACTTTGTCCACCAGATTCTCCATAGAAACTACTTTTATCAATCACTAAAATTGCCTGTTCACCCTCATTAAGAGAATCCACAGATTTATTATCTTTAATAATAGCGCTAATAATTGCACTATTTTTAAATTGATCATAACCCAAAAACTCAGTTGATTTTTCGATCGTTATAGTTGATTTTATAGAATCAAAATCACCTGCTTTGCGAGCGCGCTCTTTCTGGAGGATCATTTCAGCTTCAAAACCTTCCATGTCTATAGTAAGGCCGCGCTCTCTTGCAACGTCAGCTGTTAGGTCAACTGGAAACCCATAAGTGTCGTATAGTTTAAAGGCTACCATTCCACTTATTTCTTTTCCAGAAATCTCATTGATTGCAGACTCAAGCATTCCCATACCAATATCAAGAGTTTGTATAAACCGACCCTCTTCTTTTTCAAGAACCTTTTCAACATGGGACTGCTTAGAGAATAATTCTGGATAAGCGCTCTTATTCTGTTTTGCTAAAACTGAAACAAGTTTATAAAAAAAGGTCTCTTTAATTCCAAGCTTATGACCGTGCCTTATCGCCCTTCGAATTATTCTTCGAAGCACGTAACCCCTGCCTTCATTGGAAGGGATAATACCATCAACAATCATAAATGCAGTAGAACGAATATGATCAGCAATTACCCTTACTGAAGCATTGCTTGCTTGGATTTTTTGAGCTTTGGGAATAAGATTTACAGTCGCACTTGTTAGATCTTTAAAAATATCAATATCATAATTATTATTCTTATGTTGCAAAACAGCGGCTAGTCTCTCAAGACCCATTCCTGTATCAACTCCTGTTGACTTAAGGGGCACCAATTCTCCGTCTTGCTGGCGATCAAACTGCATAAAGACCAGGTTCCAAATTTCAATAAACCTGTCTCCATCTTCCTCAGGCGTTCCTGGAGGGCCTCCCTGAATATTATCACCGTGGTCATAAAAAATTTCACTGCAGGGTCCGCATGGACCAATATCACCCATTTGCCAAAAATTATCTTTAGCTCCGCAGCGTGA
>Ga0075447_10001623_pt1 | contig 10491 bp, 13 predicted proteins | sample CoawatmetaG10DNA_FD_72352 | JGI IMG/M metagenome (GOLD analysis project Ga0075447, IMG submission 72352) | Marine microbial communities from the West Antarctic Peninsula - Coastal water metaG104-DNA | ecosystem: Environmental > Aquatic > Marine > Coastal | place: Atlantic Ocean: West Antarctic...
CGCCCGCGAACAGGTCAGAATTGAACATCATATTGCGACTGGTCATGGTGATGCCGGCAGAGCTCCCGCCGTTATAGATACGATCTTTGTCCACTGGGTAAGCAGCGACGATACAATTCACCATGGATTCGATAAATCGTACATCAGGGTCTTCACCATTGCTTTAGGAAATCGAACCGTCAAACCAAGGCTCCCAAAAGCGGCCATCATCACTGCCTGCGGCACCAATACCGCGACAGCGTCTGTCTTCGGTAGTGCAGCGCCGCAACGGTGCAACCACAATCCAGCCACTGTTCACCAGCGACTCGAATTGAGAAACATCATTGGAGACAAATTCCAGTTCAGTAGCTACTGTGCCGGTTAGAGAGACGAACAGCGGCCTTGGAGTATTTAGATTTTCAGGTAGGAAAAGGTGAAACTGGCGGAACTTCCCATCGGACTGCGTTGAGTGCTGCAGCGGGTTAACGCCGACCCCATTTGAACAGTCGAAAAAATGCATAGGAAGGATCTGCCTTGCCGGGTTGGCCAATGTGCGATCCCTCAATCATAGGAAGATCAAGCCGCACAGTAGAAGGGTCGTTTAGCGTTGCCCAATCCGCCAGAACCGCCCGATGGCTGAACTTCCAGACGCCTGCGCGCTTTTCGTAACGATCCAAGTAGCGACCTCCGATCATTAGGTCCACGGGCTGATCATCGGTTTGTATCTGATGAAACGCCAAGATATAGACTTCACCTTCGCCATAGTTGCCCTCCAGTGCAATATTCACGGTGGTGATGTTGTGGTGCAGGATCACCATCGGTGCTTGTATATCCGGCAACTTGTCGATGAACTCCATAGCGAGGCCGTTGAAAAAGGCACCGTGATCATCTATAGCGTCGTCATGATAAAGCTCGCGCATTTTTTCATGATCATGTCGGTCGGCAGCGTTGCAGTAGCTGTGGATGAGCTCTGTGATGTCTTGCTTGTCGAGCAAGGCCTGTAATTTTGGTTCCATTACCCCGCACCTAATGCGTATTGATAAGCGGCTACGGTATCAGCCAGGCCCATTCGAATCGCGTCTACGGTGAGATGGTGTCCGATCGAGACTTCTTTTAATCCTGCTATGGTCGCAAATCGTGGCAGATTGTTGAGGTCGAGGTCATGCCCCGCGTTGATTTCTAGGCCTTCTTCTGCAGCCACTTCAGCGGCCCGCACAAATTGTTGGAATACGTGCTCGAGCTCATCACCTGTCCGGAATGCGCGGGCATAAGTTTCGGTATAGAGTTCAATGCGATCGGTGCCTGTTTGTGCTGCAAGACGGATTTGCTCGGGGTCCGGGTCCATGAACAGGCTGGTACGAATACCTAGCGACTGCAGTTCCTGCACGACTCGTGCAACTTGCTCGCCATTCTGTTTTAGGTCAAAGCCATGATCAGAGGTGAGCTGGCCATCATCATCAGGCACGAGAGTGCATTGAGCCGGGCGAATCTCTTTCACCAGCGCAATGAAACCTGGGTAGTCCTGCACATTTGCACGCTCAGCTTTGCGCGGTCCAGTCATCGGGTTTCCTTCGATATTGAACTCAACCTGAAGCATAGAGGCAAGGTCAAAACAGTCTGCAACACGAATGTGCCTCTGGTCCGGGCGTGGGTGGACAGTGATACCATTAGCACCCGCGTCGATGCACATCTGAGCATGCTGAGGGATGCTCGGGTTGGCAGTGTCGCGGGAGTTGCGGATCAAGGCAATTTTGTTGAGATTGATGCTGAGCGCAATCATCAGGGCTGCTGGCGCACGATTTCTTTGATCACAATCGCCTGCTGGGGTACGTCGCCCATGCCTTTGACGTTGCCGGTCTCCGCTGTGGCGATGAAGTCCACGACGTCCATGCCCTGGCGAACCTCACCAAAAACAGCATAGCCTTGGGTCCTGGGAGCCCAATCTAGGTTCAGGTTTGAGCGTAGGTTGATGTAAAACTGTGAGGTGGCTGAATTAGGATTATTAGTGCGGGCCATGGCGAGTGTACCCCGCGTGTTGTGCAACCGATTTTTCGATTCGTTGATAATAGGGTCCGAGTTTTCCTTCTCGGTCATGTCGGGTAAGAAACCTCCGCCCTGAATCATAAAATTGGAAATGACTCTGTGAAAAATCGTGCCATTGTAAAAACCACTGTCCACGTAGCTTAGAAAGTTTGCAACGGTGATCGGAGCTTTATCGGCAAAAAGTTCCACAGTCATATCCCCTTCGCTGGTTTTGATAACAACAAAGGGGTTGGCTGGCGCGGACTCATCGGCGTGGGTGATTGCCGGCAGCATTAGCGATAGACAAATTAGCAGTAATTTAAACATGATGATTTCCTCTTATACTCTAGTTGTTTTAAGCCCAGCTGGACATTTTACGTCGTTTTGGTATCAGGCGGGGTGCCACTAGGGCAATAATGACCCCTAGTAATACTGCCATAGCACCGTTTATGAAGTCTTCACTTTCGAGCCTCTCTTGCAGCCGCAGACGCTCTGCCTCAAGCATTTCTACATCTGAGCGCAAGTTCTCCGCTTCCTCCACTAGCCTGCGATTGTTTTGGTCCAGTTGTACTGACCTACTGGAAATTTTCTTTAGCTCATGCAGTTCGCGGGAGACAGTATTCAACTCGAAATCGCTTGCGGTGACTTGGCTAATGAGTTCGTCTCTTTCGGTGTTGAGAGTCTCCAATTCAGTCGCCATATCGAGACTTTCGGACCCCGTTTTTTTAGCTTCTGCAGTGATTGCCGCCAGTTTCAGTCGCGCCGGAAGATCTGGCATGAGGAACTGAGGTTGAATCCAACCGGTGTTGCCGTTTTCCATAGTGACTTCTGACCACGATCCATCAGCAAGGGAGCTGTTAACCGTAAGGCGGGTTCCTGAAGGAATGCCGCGATGAACGATACGGTAATTATTTCCAGCGCCACTGCGCAAGGGAACAAACTGTTTGTCACTGACATAGCGTATCTCCGCAGCGGCAGTGGAGACCGAAAAGAGTAATGAGAGCAGCAGTGCAGATACGTAGGGTCGCAAAGTGTATTCCTTATAAATCAGCTCAAAAGCATAGAGATAGTGAGGCCCGTCTAAGTCGAGCATTTATGGCGTCGCGCCTTAATAACCAATATAACCTGACGAGCGAAGAAGTTGAAGTTCAGGGCAGCACCAGTTTGTAAGGCTTGACGATGATCTTGCTAAAAACACCGGCGCTCACGTACGGGTCTAGATCGGCCCAGGCAGTGGCGGCCTCCAAGCTGTCAAATTCAGCAATAACAAGACTCCCGGTAAAGCCCGCCGATCCGGGCTCTTCGGTGTCGAGAGCTGGGTGGGGGCCGGAGGCCAAAAGCCTGCCCTGATCGGTCAGTGATTGCAGGCGCGCTAGGTGGGCCACGCAAGCATTTTGGCGCAGTGACAAGCTAGTTTCAACGTCTTCACACAGTATTGCGTAATACATCCTGAAATAACCTCCCTCAGGTGTTAATCGTCCTGCTGTAGCCCTTGTTTTTTTGCCGCATCGTCCTTGAGATGTGGGCTGATGATCAAGGCTGTTAGAATCGTCAATGAGAGCGTGAATCCGATCGCAGAATACAATTTGTAGCTAACCCAGGTCTCTTCGCTATAGCCGTAAGCGACTACCAAGTTGAGTGCACCTACAATCACAAAGTTTGTAACCCACAATAAGTTAAGTCGGGTCCATATTGCCTTGGGCAGGTGGATCTGACTGCCCAATGTGCGCTCCATCAGATTCCTGTCGCCAACAAACTGAGAGACTCCAAACGCTAGTGCAAGGGCCCAATTGAAAATGGACGGCTTCCACTGAATAAACATCTGGTTTCGAAAGAACAATGTAGCCCCACCGAATACCAGCACCGCTAACAGCAGCCACAGTAGGCGCTTTTCAACTTTTCGTGTGAGGGCATAGACAAAAACTACCTGCAGTACAGTGGCTACCATCATCGCAGCAGTGGCAGAAAATATGCCGTCGAATTCATAGTGCCAGCCCGCGAGGTTAATACTTTGACCATCGAGCTGATAAACAATGAAGAACAAGGCAATGGGAACGAATTCAGCGATTTGCTTCATGGATTCTGTGCTGCTCCGACTGTTACTATGTGCGATGGATAAATTATCTGAGCCGCGTTACGGCCCTAGCGCCAAGTGTAAAGACTGTGTTGATTGATTTCCACACCCACACCAGCGCCTCTGATGGGGCCCTTTCTCCCTGCGACCTGATGGCCCGGGCCGCAGCCAGTGAGGTAGAGTTGCTAGCAATTACCGACCACGACACAATGGCAGGGTATGAAGCAGCGGCAGCTTATCATACGAAGAATCCCAGTGGTATGCGCCTTATTCCGGGCATTGAGCTTTCCTGTCAATGGGCGGGCGCAACGATCCACATTCTGGGGTTGGGAGTCAACTGCGAGCACCCTGTGATGCGCGCAGGGCTTGATCGCATGGCTACGGCAAGGACGGAACGTGGAGCTAAGATCGCTTCCCGCCTAGCGTCTCGCGGGTTCGACGGGGCGCTCCAGGGTGCTTTAGCACTCGCGGGGGACAGCCAGTTAGGCCGACCGCACTTTGCTGCATGGATGGTAGAACGCGGGCATGTTAGGGACCACAACCAGGCCTTTGATAAATTTCTGGGGCAGGGCAAGGTAGGCGACGTCAAGGCATTCTGGCCGGAACTGGCTGAAGTGACTCAGTGGATTCACTCCTCCGGTGGTGTGGCCGTTATTGCCCACCCTCTGAAATACCGTTTTACTGGCATGAAATTACGACGCTTTATAGCCGCTTTTGTAGCCGCAGGAGGCCGCGGTATTGAGGTGCTAAGTGGTCGGCAAACCAGCGATCAAACAAATCATCTAATGCGGCTGGCGCGGGATTTCGACCTGGAAGTCTCCATTGGCAGCGATTTCCACCGGGATGCTCCTTACAGCGCGCCTCTCGGGGTAGAGTCGGCCCCATTTGATGGTTTAAACGGTGTATGGCAGCGCTGGTAAGTCTTGCCTCAGCCCATACCAAAAGAACTAAGAGAGACATCGTGAGCCAGTTTTATCAGATTCACCCAGAAAACCCGCAGGCGCGCCTAATACGCAATGCAGTCGATATTATTCGCAATGGAGGTGTGGTGGTCTACCCCACAGACTCTGCTTATGCTCTAGGTTGTCATATCGGAGATAAAACGGCGCTGGATCGAATTCGACGTATTCGCAAGCTTGACGACAAGCACAACTTTACTTTGGTGTGTCGCGACCTGTCAGAGATCGCCACTTACGCCAAAGTGACTAATACGTCGTATCGATTGTTACGCCACACCACGCCAGGCCCCTATACCTTTATCTTGCAGGCGACAAACGAGGTGCCACGGCGGTTGATGCATCCCAAACGAAAAACGGTCGGGTTGCGCGTGCCAGACAATGCTATTGCTGCAGCCTTGCTGGCTGACTTGGATGAGCCGTTGATGAGCGTTACGCTGATAATGCCGGGGGACGAGTTCCCCCTGACTGACCCCTACGATATCCGTGCAATACTGGAGCATGAAGTTGATCTTGTGATTGACGGAGGCTATTGCGGCATGGAGCCGAGTACGGTCGTAGATTTGGCGGACGATAGGCCGATGATATTGCGCGCGGGGAAGGGAGACGTCACCCCCTTTGAGCACTAGAAATTGAAACGGCCAACCCTAGATAAACTTGGGTTTTGTGGTTCGACTGTAGGTAAGAATGATCGCGGGGCTTATAAGTTCAGTGATGATTAGCCGCGATATGATCGTGTAGCGATACTGTTGAATAACACATCTGATAATCTATTTATAAAGAGGACAATTCACAATGACTTTTTTTAATCCTGGGAATCCCATGCTCAGTTCACGGCACCAAAAAATATATGCACTGTGCGAGATTGCGTACACTGCAGTCGATTTTTCCGCAGCAGCATTATTTGTCGTTGGCAGCATATTATTTTTTTATCCGAAGACGACTGATGTGGGTGTTTGGTTTTTTCTGATCGGCTCTATCTTTTTTGGTCTTCGTCCAACCATCAAACTAGTCCGAGAGCTCGCCTATTTGCGACTCGGCGATTACACCGATGTTGCAGCCAACGTGAAGTAGGTTTAAACCTGCGATGCTGAATACTCTGTCCTGTGGTCTTGTTCAGGGGGCGGCCAGAGCGGCCAGAGCGGTCGCACCGGGCAGCATGAGGGGATAGACCGCATCTCCTTTTACTTTAGTGTAGGTTATCCAGCATTAATAAAGTGCTACTAGTGCGAGATAAAATCATTATTGTGCGCTCTAAGTAACAGACTCGGGCCATAATTTTGCGACGTTAGCTTCTCATGTGTGCAAGACCGAGCCGTCAGTATCGCTGAGATTGAGCGCGTCTCGCCAATGGACGTGTTACCAAAAGCTTGATCTAGGTGTCGCATCCGCTTGTATCTGAGCCGCATTTTTTTGTCCGATTCCATGCCAGTCCCATCGGACTGGCTCGACGTCGTGCTGATCTATGCTCTGCAGGAGCAGTGATACATTATCAGGGAGGTCAGGGTAGGGTGGGTTTGGATCCGGCAGCGACTTTGGCTGTGGCTGCTCTGTGTAATTAGCGTGGCGCCTCGGCGACCCCTTCGCAATACCATTTGCAGTCTCCAGGTAGTGAATAATGCATTTGCAGAATAATCTACTTGCAAATGATTCTTATTTGCGTTTAAAGTACACCTAACGCATGTCAACCCTCACAGGCCCAACAACGGAGATCCTCACATGAAGACACTGGTATTTACTCTCTTTTTTATTGCCGGCGTCAGCGCAAATGCACATGCTGGCTCTCACCTTGACACTGCGGGTTCTGCCAATCTAGGCCTTGTATTTATTATGGCAGCCGTACTTTTGGTAACGATATCTTCGGCACCTTATCTCAAAAAATCGCCTATCGAGCGCAAGAAAGAAGCTTCAGAGCCTCTCGAGAACGATACTAACTCTGTTAGCTAAAACGTGGATGTCTAGAAGTGGTAAAAGTCAAAAAAGCCGCAGAACATCTTGGCATCCCTTGTAAAATTTACGGAGTAGGGCTTCAGGAAACTGACTCACTCTGATGTTCTGAACCGTTGCCGAGACCACTTTAGAGTCAATACAGAACGTGCGAATTGACAAGGAAATCTCCTCATGCTCAGGAAACTAGCATCAGCACTTTTCACCTCTATAAAAGTAAAAAAAATTTACTCGAGCAATAGCCGCTCTCCAGCACTGACGATTGAAGATGGCTCCGTTTATTTGGCCAATAGCCGATCTTCAATAATTGAGATCAAAGGAAACTCCATTTACTCTAACAACGCCCAGTCTGCAATACTTAAGATTAAGGCAGATTTCGTTTACTCTGCCAACTGCAACGCTGCAATACTTGAGCTGATAGGAAATTCAGTGTACCCAGTCAATGGACCGTTGGCGATACTAAAAACTGACGCAACGTATGTTCACGAACGTGATGGCTCTGCATTGAAAAAAGTTAAGCAGTTTCATTTGTACATGTACAAAAATAATGGGGATAACGTACTGTATAAAACTCCTGACAAGTTAAATAATATTGAATTGATTGCCATCCTTTTTCAATTAGGTGAAATCCCAGTAGACACATAGAAAGACCAAGGCTGTGTGAGCGATTTTCTGATTTTCTACAATAGGAAAAACTAGCCCTAGGGTTTGGGCAGGCCGAGGGTGGACTAGGTTTCTTGTGATTTGCCTTCTGGCCTATCGGTAGCAGCACGGAACTGCCTGGAAGGCGACTTATTCCAGTCTATGCAGCTCAATTGCTGCTGCAGTCCGTTAAGGGTCTTCCTATGGCTTTATCTCGCTATGACCATAGATTTTAAGGCCAATATCGGAGCCTACTTCCCCTACGGTACCGCCAAGTATTTGGAGAGTTGCGATCGATTGTCACTCCCGAGCGCATAGACAGGCGTATGCAGCTTTAGCCCATACCGCACCAGATGAGCTCATCCACTAAGAGAAAATTCTGCTACTTTTACGCTGAAGCAGAGGAGCTTCACTATGAGTATGTCAAGCAGGTTTAAAACGTAATACCGACACGCGCACCGACTACAACCGCATTGGTGTCGGCACCGCCAACGTTTCGTAGCCACTGCACATCAGGCTGGACGTATAGCCATGGGGTAATATTTGCTTTGTAGAACAGCTCGAAATTGGCTTGATTTCTTGTTACGTCGTCAGGTCTAACATTGTCTGACGGGCTCATGTAGGTAACGGCAAATCCGATTTCGTCGCTGTCGCGTGTCGGAATCGCGCCGGTGTACATTGCGCCGGTTGAAAAATACTGATTAATTTGATTCCGACTTTCCGGCGCCCAAGAATATTCGAAAAACATCGTGAGGCCCTCACCGCTTGAGTCAGTCGCTGATGGCTCCAGATAAACAGGCTGATCGATCAGCATATACACCCCATAATTGTCACCATACTCTTTGGGGTCGTTGTTTGTGCTCGCTACGATTTCCAATGTACTCAGCGTCGTAAACCACGTCGCGAAACGGTAGGTGCCGGCATAACGCTGTAGGCTGGTAGCAGTAATGTCAGTCTCTAACACTGCGATCACATCCCCAGAAAACAGTCCGCTGTCCTCAAAACTTTTACTTTTGCCATCGAGCTCGGCCCCATAAACACCCGCCCGCAGCGAAAGCCAATTGACTGGGTTGATCTCGCCGAGGAGACCCAGTGCAGGTTCAGGAAAGGTTGGCACGGGCATATTCGGCGGAGGAGAGATTCCGCCGTTGATGAACTCACCAGTGATATTAGAAGTCGCGAACTCTGAGTTGGCATCTTGCTTGCCAAATTTCAGCCTACATTTGCCGTTGCACAGGGATTGCTCGTAATAGTACGCGCTCAATTGTGTGAAATCTTTCGCATCCAATGTGCTGACGGGGGCCAGTGGCCCTCCGACTGCGTCATTAATCTCATTGCCGTCGCCCACCATGTTTTCTAGATAGACGAAAAACGTGCCTCCCTCCCACCAGTTGAGTTTGCCGCTATCCAGTGTCAGCGTCAGATCCATGTTGCCCAGCCCACTGGTGTCGCCCTTTGAGGGATCGCCACCGTCGACCCTAGACATAACTTCCGCTGTATAGACCAACTCGAATAGCACACCTTTCTGGGCTAAACGTGGCCTGGTCCCATCCCATTCACCTGTCATGTGCTGCCATTGAGACCAAGGTATAGGCTGACTGTTAGCTGTGGCAGCTTTATCATTGACTACTGGGTGTTTTTTGAGAAACCATGGGGAAGGTGACGATTGCTGCATTACGGGCCGGGGTTGTATCGGTGTCTCTGCCACCAGCGAGCTTGCGACGTCCGATCCTTGCGAATGCTCAATCGGTTGCGTTGTCATCGCAGGGTCGGCTTCTTCAGCAACTAAGGCCGGGGACGTCAAAATAAGGCAGAGAGCCAATGCTAAAAGAGGATCCATTGAACATAATCGATTTTGTACAGCGGCCAACCAGCCTGTGGCCGTTGCAGATGGCCGCTCGCGCAGATACAGATTCGCAGTCAGCCTATGGCAGCTGCGAGCTACTGGACGTTGAAGGTGATTCATTCGTCGGCTGTTCAATGTGAAGTTCATAACTCTTTCTCATGCGCGCGCTAGTGATGTACCGTGTCGCTGCGCTTTTTGGCGGTGCTGTTGTATTCAACAAGCCCAGCCTTAAAGTACAGTGCTGTCGGCATCTAAGCCGTTGTCGACGCAAATCATAATGATTATCATTTGCGTTATCAAGAAGTTATTACTATACTCCTCGCGAAATGTTGCTACCGCTGCGATGGAATAGGCCAAGCAACAATTTCACTTCTTTTAGTGTTGATAGTCTCAAGGAGATTTTGATGGCCCCACGCAGTCTTTGTTTACTTCCAATCCTGCTGATACTTCTGAGCCCGGCGGCACAGACAGCAGACGAGCGGCCTCTATTTAAAAGCCCACCTGATATCAGCAGCAAAGATGGATCGTTGACGGTCGAACTCACGGCTGAATCTCGGACAATAGAAGTTGGCGGAAAGCAGGTGACGACCTACCTCTACAACGGGCTCTTTGCTCCTCCAACGTTACACGTGCGCCCAGGCGATAAGCTAATACTGAAGCTCAACAATCAACGTGATAGCAATACAAACCTGCATTATCACGGCACCAATGTATCCCCCAAAGAACCGCAAGATAACGTGTATATCCGCGTTGCTCCAAAAGAAAGTTATCAGTACGAGGTCGACTTTCCGAAAGATCATCCGCAGGGACTTTTTTGGTATCACCCTCATTGGCACGGCACAACCGAGTATCAGATTGGGGGTGGGATGTCTGGATTGTTGAGCGTCGACGGTGTTTTGGACCCATGGCCCGAACTAAAGGGTATTACTGAGCGAGACATCATTCTGCGCGACATCCAGATCGTCAACGGCAAGGTGCCTAATCCGCCAGATCCTGGCAACCCCACAATGCGGACCGTAAATGGG
>Ga0075447_10001635_pt1 | contig 10456 bp, 9 predicted proteins | sample CoawatmetaG10DNA_FD_72352 | JGI IMG/M metagenome (GOLD analysis project Ga0075447, IMG submission 72352) | Marine microbial communities from the West Antarctic Peninsula - Coastal water metaG104-DNA | ecosystem: Environmental > Aquatic > Marine > Coastal | place: Atlantic Ocean: West Antarctic...
CACTGAAGTACTAACGAGCATCAGGTATTGGCAAGCTATACCTCGCCTCGACCGATGGCACGTTCTGAAGCAGACCTGCGCAGAAAGCTGGTCATGTCATCTGTTGGATTTATTCTATACTCTCAATGCAGCCAGTCCTGAAAGGTCTGCATACATGACTCGACGTACGCTGTCGATGAAACAATAACAAGGTATTCAAGGAGGCTTGCAATGGCTCAGCGATTTGACGGCAAGGTGGTATTGGTTACAGGTGCAGGTTCGGGGATTGGCAGAGCCTCTGCCCAGCGTTTTTATGCCGAGGGCGCCAACGTATTCCTAGTGGATATCAATGCTGAAGGGCTAGCCGATACCATGGTGCAGATGCCCGACAGCACCCGAGTTCACTCAATGGTTGCAGACATAAGCCTGCCTGAAGTGTGCCATGCCACCGTGACGAAAACAGTCGAGGCGTTTGGGCAGTTAGACGTGCTGTGCAACATTGCGGGCATTCTGCTGACCGGACGTATCGAGGATATCACCCCAGAGGCCTGGCAGCGGATTTTGCAGGTTAACCTGACCTCGGTGTTTTTCTTGTGTCAGGCCGCAGTGCCACAACTTACAAAAACGCGCGGCAATATCATTAACATGGCATCCACTGCCGCATTGACAGGGCAGGCATATTCATCGCCTTACGGTGTCACCAAGGCGGGGGTGGCAATGCTCACTAAATCGCTGTCGATGGAACTCGCTGAACGCGGTATTCGTGTGAATGCCGTCTGCCCCGGGGCCGTGAATACGCCGCTGGCGGCTACGGCCAACTTTCCCCAGGACGCTACACCGCGGTTGATTGACAAGTTGATCTCGTTCTACGGGTTCGCAGAGCCCGCTGAAATTGCGTCCCTGGTTGCGTTTATCGCATCCGATGAGGCGCGCTATATGAGCGGCTCTGTGATACCCATCGATGGCGCCCAGACGGCCGGTTAATGATGGCAGGTCGCACAGTTCGACAAAGCGTCCGCGAACTAAAAAGTCAGACGAGCGCGAATGGCAGTGAGATCATTTGCGCCTCCCTAGGATGCCGTATAGTGCACTATGGCGAAGGTTCTTTGACGATGAGTGAGGTCGGGAGACAACCATGATTGGCAAGGTGATGATATTCAGTTTGGGTGTTGTGATCGGCGTCGCAGGCCTGTCGGCGTTTCAATTGCGCAAGGTGACGGTGGAACCCGTCGTCGCATCGGGTCAGCTAGAGCAAAGTCTCGATCAGCTTGCGGATGCGGTTCGTGAGGCGGGTATTTTTGTGCGCGACCATACCTGGTTTGGCAGCGAGGAGGAACAGGCGGAGGCCTACCGGCACATTGTGCGTGCGCTGATTAATAGTCTGGAGTCACGGGCACTGGCTGAGCCTGATTTTCCTCTCTTTGTGTCCCTTAATCATTTCAACAAGCTGGGGATGGACAATTCGGATCAGCGTTATCGCATTGCGCTGTTTCAGGGTGACGGCGTTTATCGCGTGTGGGGAACGCGCGGGAGTACTCGGCGGCTAGATTTCGCCGTGTACGGACTCGATTCGATGGCGCCGATGGTCGACACCTTGTCCACAGATGATCTCGAGGTAGCAGCCGACGGCAGCTTCGAGGTTTGGATTGGCGGTGAGCCGAGGGAGGGTAACTGGCTGCGCACAGAACCGGGCCTTCAGCGCCTACTGGTACGTCAGATTCACTCTGACTGGGAGTCAGAGCTCCCGGGAGAAGTGCACATTGATCGGATTGACAGTGGCCGCCCTCGCTATCCCCCGTTCTCCGCCGAAATCATGGCAGATCGGCTAACGGCGGCAACGAACTTCTTTGCCGAAGAGGTGCGCCTGTGGCCTGAACTCAGTCGCACGCGCATCGCAGGTCTGGTTCCAGCCAACACACTCCTTGCGCCGCGCGACACGGGCTCGGAGGGCGGGCTGGCTGGCCGCCTGATGTCCGGAGGGCATTATGAGCTGGAAGACGACGAAGCGTTAATTCTAACGTCTTGGCCCAGTAGTGCGAGATACCAAGGCATTCAGTTAGGCCATCATTGGTGGGAGTCTCTCGACTATGCCAATCGTCAAACCTCTCTGACTGCCGATCAGGCTTATTTGAGTTCGGATGGCGCCTACCATTTTGTTGTGTCTGCTACAGACCCTGCCGTGCCTAATTGGCTCGATACGGAAGGGTTTTCACGCGGTGTGATTTTGATGCGTTATGACGGGCTGGAAACTGCGAAGATTCCAGAGGCGCAGCATCCCACAGCGACTTTGGTCAAGTTGTCTGACTTGCGAGCGAGTTTGCCTGTCGATGAGCCAACGGTGTCGCCGCAAGAGCGTGCGAATCAACTGGCGGCGCGTCGGCGGCAGGTGCAGCGGCGGGAAAATTTTTAAGGGTATTGACTTGCTTCAGCATCGGAGTGGACGAGTCGCCCAGTCCTTTGGCCTTGCTGATACAAGATGCTGTTCTGCTGCTATTAACGTGTAGCTTCTCTATGAGTCGAGTTTGCCATTCGCATCAGTCAGACCCATCCTTTTCTCTTGAAGAAAAAGTACAGGCTTGTGGCGAGGGTGATGAACATGATCCAGACACTGGTGTATCCCCACTTCCAGTCGAGTTCAGGCATGTGTTTGAAATTCATCCCATAGATCCCAGCGATAAACGTTAGTGGAATGAAAATAGCCGAGAAGATGGTGAGTATCTTCATGACCTCGTTGAGCTTGCTGCTGACACTGGAGAGGTAAATGTCCAGAAGACTGGAAAGAATGTCTCTGTGTGTTTCTATAGATTCGATAATTCGCATGACGTGATCGTGAACATCTCTTAGATAGATATGTGTGCTGGGGTGGATAAGATCGGACTCATTGCGCAATAAATTGGCGGATAAGTCCCTGACAGGCGTGATATAACGCCGCATCTTGATCACTTCCAATTTGATTTGATGTATTTTTTCCAGCATTTGTGGCGTTGGATCGCTGAATATATCGTCTTCAAGCGCGGCCAAGGTTTCGTCTAGCTGATCCAGTATGTTGAAGTTCTGGTCGACAATAGTGTCCAATAACGAATACATCAAATAATCCGAGCCCAAGCTTCTGACGCGACCATGGCTGTTTTCGATACGCTTGGCTATTAATGAGAACAGCGAGTCTGCTTTTTCCTTGAAAGCAAAAACGAAATTTTTGAGAACAATCAGGCTGACTTGCTCATACGTAATGTTAAATTGGTCGTTGTCGGGTGCCAAGCTCTTTAGCACAAGGTAAAGATAGTCGTCATGCTCCTCCAGCTTAGGTCTTTGGTGCGTGTTCAGAATATCCTCTAATACCAAGGGGTGAATATTGAAGTGCTCGCCGATAGATTCCACGATCGATGCGTCTGCAAGGCCCTCGATAGTCACCCATGTGATTGAGTCCCGGTCACGGTAACTCAGAGCTTCATCGATGGATGACAATGAGCGCCGTTCACAGTGGTCTTCGCTATAGTCAATCAACGTTAGCCGTGTGTCGGGGTGATGGATGTCACCTATGTGGATCAATGACCCGGGCGCTAGGCCGGATTTGTGAGAGCTTCTTTTTCGATTTTTAGATATCATTTTTGTCTCCCAGGGCGGGGTCTGGCTGAACCCACTGAATTTTTTTATAATCGAAGTCACCTTGAATTGTGGGCTTAACGATTTCGAAGTACGGGGATAGATCAAAGTCCCGTGGGGTGAAATGGCTGTAGTGCTTAGGTTTCAGTAGGGCCGTGTCGTAGTCACCCAGTGAATGACGTTGGCCCTCGGGTGCCTCATGAGGAATGATGGGGTATTGGACCGACTGGAAAGCCTGAGCAATGAGAGTCGAGCAGATCGCCATTGTTGGATCACCGCTCCCCAATTCCATCAGACGCCGACGATAACGAGTTGGTACCGGCGGCATCGGGAGGAGGTAGCGGACAAGGTCGACAATGTTTTGCGTGTCATAGCGGAGGCCCTCACGGTCAAGGGCGTACTGTATTGTGGCAAGCCTGTCCTGTTCCGTTAGATTGACCGGCCGGCAAATCCGCGTGTTGCAATTCGCGTATTTTTCCACGGGAGAGCGGATGACACCTTCCGCTAGGTCTGCTTCAATCACAAAGCCCTTACCATCTTCTCCCTTCCCTACGAACAGACAGACGTGGGACCAAGTGGATTGCGTTAGATACTTAATAGCCGTGCTGATGCGACTATTCCCTTCAACCAACAGCAGGTCGCCGGGTATCAAAGCATCATCGAGTTGAGCCTGACTCAGCACTGAAAATCGTTCGTAGTGGCCGCGAGGCTGGTTCAGAAATCTTGCGAGCCATAACCCCAGTCGTTGGGAAACAAAATTCATGTCGGCCTTATACCGTCTGGAATGCACTGCATATTCATCGTTACAAGCATAAGGCTCCATCGCAGAAAAATCTATGGTAGCAGGTGTTTTTACGTCCGTGGATGCGTTTAGCGCGATGTTTTTCCTCTTGAGTCCCTGCAGCGATTGCAATGATTCGTCTAATGTAGCGCAATCCGACCGAACTGGGTGGAGCGCGCGGGATCGCCGCCATTACGATGTATAACAGCGATTAAGGCATTCTATTTCCGGAAGGCGTAAAAACTTATTGAATTGGCTATCCTGGTCTGTATTCCGGAGCGTGTGAACGTGATGGTTTCTTAGGGATTAGTGTCGCGCCCGGGCGGACCACTATTTACACGCCCGAGCTGATACAGGCGTTTTTTGGTGGGCGCTCACTGCATCTGGCAGATTACAATTTTGGAATGGGTGACCTGTTAAGAATGGTTGACACGCAGGCAGCGAATTTCTAGAGATAAGCGTGTTAGCGACTTCTGGTCACCGACGCAGGTACGGCAGTACGTGATTTTCAAACAGGCGCAGCATGTGCCACGCGCGTTCGGGCGCGATGCCCGCTAGCAGCGGGTTGAGATAGAGCACGGTATCTTCACCCAACTCATTGAAGAGCGCCAGGCACTGTTCAGGAGTGAGGACTCGATAGGCTGGGCTTTTTCTGACCGTATCCGCCGTGATGCCCCCTGCATAGGGCCCTGCAGCTTTGCCAAAGGCCTCCAGTGTCCATGCGCTGTACGACGTGAGTTGGTGGCACACATGGGGATAGATCCACTCCCAGTCCTTGTCCGGATGCTCCGACACCCACAGGAATATAGGCCCCTGTGCTGGATAGGGGCCAGGATCAGATTTGCCCATAGCAATGCACTCATCCCTGTAGGGTGGCCAGAGGCGAGCATCCAATGGCGGGAACCAGTCATCAGCGATGTGCGCGGCACGACGAGCCGCCGCGGGCGAACTGCCACCCAGCAATATCGGCGGTGGACCGGGTTCCGGAGCCGGCGTGATGTGACAGCGTCGGTCTTCCCATTCGAAAGGTTCGCCAGTCCACGCCAGTCTGAGAAACTTGCAGGTCTCCCCCATGAATTTCCAGCGGCCTTTCAGCTCGCGACCAAACGTCTCAAATTCACTGGGACGGTAGCCCGCGCCGATTCCGAGCAGCAGGCGGCCGTTGGAGATCGTCTGAGTTACCGCCGCGTCCTCTGCTAATTTGGGCAGATCATACAATGGAGCAAGCAGCACCGACGTGCGTATTTTAAGGTTGCGAGTGCGCGCAGCCATGGCGCTAGCTAATATCAGTGGTGAGGGATTGTAACCATCCTCGCTGCCGTGATGTTCGCCTAGTCCGACGAGGTCAAAACCAAGATCATCGGCCCACGCAACCTGATCTAGCGCGGCATCGTATAAACGATTGCGTGGCGCACCAAAATCAGGCGCCCGCATATCGTAGGTTAGGCACAGCTCCATGATATTACTCCCTGTTTCTGATAACGGCAGCTAAGCCACTATCGGCCGCTGTTCAAACTGGCTTGTTTTGCTAGTATGATGCAATGGCACAGTTTCTTCCAATTGCCATAGGATGTTTTCACAGTGAGTGACCTAATTTACCAGAGCTCCAAGCCGGTGTTTATCCACAATCTCAAAAATCTCTCGAGTATTCTGAAGACCGCAGCCCGAGATGCCAAAGCAAGGGGTATTGAGCCCGGCGTGATATTGAATGCTCGGCTGTCCCCCGACATGTTGCCCTTGATCCGCCAGGTTCAAATAGTGACTGATCATGCCAAGGGTTGCTGTTCGCGTCTGGCGAGTATTGAGGCTCCGGCTTTTGCAGACAGCGAGACAACGTTTGCTGAGCTTGAAACTCGTATTCAGAATACAGTGCGTTTTCTAAGGGGGCTAAAGGCCTCGCAATTTGTGGGTAGTGAAAGTAGAGAGGTGGTGATGCAGTTACCCATTGGAACGCTAAGTTTCAGCGGCATTCATTTTTTAAATGGCTGGTCGTTACCCAATTTCTATTTTCACTATTCGACGGTTTATAATATTCTGCGCCACAACGGCGTTGCCATTGGCAAACTGGATTTACTGGGTGTGATGCCTGGGATGACAGCCAAGGGAAAGATAAAAAAAATGATGGATGCTAAGCCCGCTGCGAGCGTAAAGAAAAAGCGTTAACGGTATGCCTGTATTACCGTTATGACGCTTGATCGTGTTGTATGCACGAGGCAAGCCTAGCCACTTCATTCGCCACGCTCGGGATTAGGTGGAAATCAGGCTAAATTCTCCACGGTTTGACCCGAGGTAAATGATGTTCACCATAAAACCTATCGCCGTTGCGCTCGGTGCAGAACTTCACGGTGTTGATCTGTGCACAGATTTGTCTGCTGCCGTGTATCAAGAAATACGCCGGCTGTTCGTCAAGCATCAGGTCATATTTTTCCGCGATCAAAATATCACGCCTGCGCAACACAAAGCGCTGGCAGACTCATTCGGTCCACTGCAGACGCACCCGGCCTATGACACAATTGAAGGCTTTCCAGAGATTACTGTTTTGGAAAGCACCGCGGAGAAACCGAGTAAGATTGAGGAGTGGCATAGTGATATGACGTTCCGCCAACACCCCCCGTTAGGCTCGGTATTGCGTTCGAAGATCTGTCCTCCCACCGGGGGGGACACCTTGTGGGCTAGCATGACGGCTGCTTACGAGGGCTTATCAAAACCAATGCAAGCCTTTTTGTCCAACTTGACGGCTGAACATGATTTCAGCTACGGGTTTAAGGAAAGCTTGGCTGAGCCCGGAGGGAGGGAACGGTTGGCCAAAGCGGTTGCTGACAACCCGCCCGTAAACCATCGTGTGATTCAAACGCATCCGGAAAGTGGTAAGAAAGTTATCTTCGTGAATACACTATTTACGACGCGGATAGTGGAGCTCGAAGACAATGAAAGTCGGGCGGTGTTAAATTTCCTTCTTGAGCATGTGACGGCGCCAGAGTATACCTGTCGTTTTCAATGGCGACCCGATTCAATCGCAATCTGGGACAACCGCAGTACCCAGCACAAACCTGTGAATGACTATTTCCCCGCGCATCGACGCCTAGAGCGTATCGCGATTGATGGCGACAGGCCGTACTAAAAAGTTTAATCTGGCATTTTTTATCAACTAACATGCTCCGCTAGCCGGGATAAAAATCACTATCCGGCGGGCGACCTGAGGACTGTCTTCCGGATAAAATATAGGCTTCAGTGCAGTGCTGCTAGGGGTTTCAGTTGCCACGGCTTTGCGCCTAACGCGATAAAATAATAGACTGTCGTCTTTAGTGACCTGTGTCTAGCGAACGCTCAAACTTCGATCTGCCTTTTGCAGCTGTGCTGGTGAGCAGTCCGTTGGTTTTCTGTACTCGATTCAGGGAAACAGCTTTATTCAGTTCATCAACACATAAGAAGGAATCATGAAACACTATCGACAAGTTGCCCCGGCCGTCGCTATAGGCAGATTGTTTATCGGCGTATTACTTCTATTATTGAGCCTGTCGGTGTCCGCTACAGGAATCGACGCCAGTATCAATGAAGCGATGGCCCCCATCACCGATGCGGTTGCAGGGTTCATCTTCTATGAGGTAAGAATCTTTGGCAGTCAGCTCCCGCTGATCATTCTCTGGTTAATATCGGCGGCGGTGTTTTTTACGTTCTACTTTAGTTTCATAAATTTACGCGGTTTTAAGCATGCATTTCAATTGCTGCGTGGCGATTACTCCAAGCCGAGTGACCGCGGTGAAGTGTCTCACTTTCAGGCGTTGGCTACCGCTGTTTCTGGCACAGTAGGTATTGGAAATATCAGCAGCGTCGCCATTGTTATCAGTATTGGTGGTCCAGGTGCAACCTTCTGGTTAATGGTGGCGGGCTTCTTTGGTATGTCGACGAAGTTTGCTGAATGTGTGGCTGGGGTAAAGTACCGCAGAATCAATGCTGACGGCAGTGTCTCTGGTGGTCCCATGTACTATTTGGAAGAGGGGCTAAAGGAGCGCAATCTTGGCTGGCTGGGAAAGCCAATGGCTTACTTTTATGCCTGTTCTATAGTGATTGGCTGCCTTGGGATCGGCAATATGTTTCAGTCCAATCAGGCGTTCCAACAATTCGTGGTCGTTACCGGTGGCGCTGACAGTTTTTTTCAGGATAAAGGCTGGTTATTTGGTATAGCTCTAGCGGTCACCGTGGGTGTCGTGATTATAGGCGGGATTAAGAGTATTGCGAGTGTTGTCAGTAAGCTGGTCCCGTTCATGGCTCTCATTTATGTCGCCGGGTCCTTGCTGGTGATTGCGCTTAACGCTGAAAAATTGCCCTGGGCTATCACCGCCATTGTCACTGAGGCGTTCAATCCGAGTGCCATGGGTGGCGGTATGCTGGGGATTATGATTATGGGATTCCAGCGCGCCGCCTTTTCCAATGAAGCTGGCATCGGCTCGGCGGCTATTGCGCATTCTGCGGTGCGCACTAGCGAGCCGGTTACAGAAGGATTTGTCGGCTTAATGGAGCCGTTTATTGACACGGTTGTAATCTGCACACTGACCGCTCTTGTTATCATCACCACAGTGTATGAGCCGGGCTTGGGGGATAGCGGGATGCAGGGAATCGAGCTGGCGTCTCGGGCATTTGGGAGTACGTTGAGCTGGTCAACGATACCGCTTTCTTTTATTGCGGTGTTATTTGCCTTTTCTACTATGTTGTCTTGGTCCTACTACGGATTAAAGGGTTGGACCTATGTTTTAGGGGAATCACAGACGGCCGAAGTGATATTTAAAGTTATTTTTTGCAGTTTTGGCGCATTAGGCTGCATGATTCAACTGGACGCGGTTTTGAGTTTTTCCGATGCATTAGTCTTTGTGATTGCTTTGCCGAATATTTTGGGTCTGTATATTTTGGCACCGGTCATCAAACGTGAATTGAAGAGCTATCAGGCCAGATTGAAAAGTGGTGAAATTCAAAACCTGCGAAAGCAAAAGCGTTTAGATACTGAGATTGGGTGAGTGCTCCCGTGGCGGCTTGCACCGGCCGCGGGTTAGCGGCAGGTGTAGCCTCCGTCTATGACCAACTCAGTGCCCGTTATATATTTAGACTCCTGTGAGGCTAGAAACAGGCAGCCATTGGCGATGTCCAGTGGCTCGCCCATGGTTTTTAATGGGATATCTCGGGCTAGATTGGCATGCATCTCTGCCGCAACCTCTGGGGGCAGATTGCCAATGCCTTCTGTGACCATTGGGGTGAGAATATAACCCGGATGTACTGAGTTGACGCGAATATTGTAGTCCTCCTGAGCGCAGTGCAGGGCGGCCGATTTGGTGAAAATACGCACGCCGCCCTTGCTGGCATTGTAGGCCGCGGTCAGTGCATCGCCAATGATACCCTCGATGGAAGAGATGTTAATGATCGAGCCACCGCTGTTTTTCATTACAGATATCCCCGCGCGGGTGCCCATAAAAACTGCCTCCATGTTGACCGCCTGAGTTTTTCGCCAATCGGCAAGACTAGCGCTCTCTACCGAGCCGGTGATAACAATCCCAGCATTATTGACGAGGACATCGAGATGCCCTTTGGCGCTAATAATTTCCTGCATTAGACTGTCCCACTCAGCCTCATCGGTAACATCCTGACGTCGTGCAGTGGCCTCACCGCCGGCGGCACGGATGGCCTCAGCCACACTCGCAACGCTGTCTGGGTTGATATCGGTGAGAAAGACGTAGGCGCCTTCTTCGGCAAAGCGAGTGGCTGTGGCGGCTCCGAGCCCGCTGCCAGCGCCCGTTACCAATGCTACTTTATTTTCCAGTCTACGATTCATTGCAATCTCCGGTAAATCAGTTAGCGGCGAATACCCAAATTACGGCCAAAGCCTGCGGGCACACCGACGTTTTTTCCTAGATCAAGTTGTTCTTGAAAGCGCCGCATTTGCGCTTCAGTAAAGCCTGCGCCGCGTCGCGTGGCCATGTCTATATACATGGTTAGGCACTCGTTCGTGGCAGCAACATAGCCTTTATCGGCGTGGTACATGGTATGAAAATAGTGCAATCGCTTGCTGTCATAGTCAACCAGTTGAGTAGTAAAGCGCAGCGC
>Ga0075447_10001636_pt1 | contig 10451 bp, 10 predicted proteins | sample CoawatmetaG10DNA_FD_72352 | JGI IMG/M metagenome (GOLD analysis project Ga0075447, IMG submission 72352) | Marine microbial communities from the West Antarctic Peninsula - Coastal water metaG104-DNA | ecosystem: Environmental > Aquatic > Marine > Coastal | place: Atlantic Ocean: West Antarctic...
AATATTGCCATAATGTTTCTGGAGTATTGCTGCCACAATTGCGCTATCAACCCCCCCACTTAGAAATACCCCAATAGGGACATCTGAAACTGTTCTATATAAACAAGAACTAATCAATAATTTTTCTAATTCATTTATTAATTCTATTTCTTTTTTTTGAAATTTAGGCTTGTCAAAGTAGGGCAGAATTGACCAATATTGCTCAATTTTCATTTTATGGTTATTTAGGTCATATACACCATAACTTCCGGCTGGGATCTTACAACAGTTATTAAAAATAGTTTGATCATGTGGTATGTATCCTAGTTGAAAATACTCCTGTACAGAGCTATCATTAATGCTTAAATTATTACTAAAAAGCATAATTGGCTTTAATTCACTAGCAAAAATAAACTCATTCTTATCAATAAAGTAATGTAATGGCTTTACCCCTACCCTGTCTCTAATCAAGATTAATTCTTCACTAGTTTTATTGTAGATAACAATTGCAAACATGCCGATAAATTTATCTACGGCTTTGATGCCCCATTGATGATATGCCTTTAAGACAACTTCAGTATCAGTATCTGAAAAAAACTCGTAACCCAGTAATATTAACTCTTGTTTTATCTCTTGATAGTTATAAACTTCGCCATTGTAAACAATAATTAAATCTTCAAAAGTCATTGGCTGATGCCCATGACTAGACAAATCTAGAATAGATAATCTATTATGACCAAGAGATACCTTATCATCCTCATATATACCTCGGTCATCTGGTCCACGATGATTCATCATATCCAGCATATCATTTAGTATATTATTTTTATTTTTACTATTAAAGCCTAATATCGCGCACATAAGTTATAAGAAATCAATATTTATACATATTTAAAGGAGTATGAAAGAAATTTTTATAATTAGCTAATATCAACACATCTAATTCCAGTTATATTAGCTTCTTAAACGCTCCATCCACCATCTATAATGAAATCTTGTCCAGTTACATAAGATGATAAATCAGTAGATAAGTAGGCAATGATTCCCTTGCTGTCATCTTCTTTTGCCATTCTATTCATTGGTGTTTGTTTAACATATCGATTTACAAATTTTTCATTCTGACCTCTTAATACTCCGCCAAAGCTTATTGAATTAACCCTTATTTCAGGTGCAATAGTAGAAGAAAGCCATCTAGTTAATTGTATCAAACCACCTTTTGAGGCTGCATAAGCTGCAGGATTAGCCATATCAGTACCTGTGTACAAAGAATAGTCTGGCGCATTAGAGCCATATATTGAAGAGATATTAATAATGGAGGCATTTCCACCTTTCTTAAGCTTCTTAGTAAGCCCTTGACACAAGTCAAATACAGCTGTCAAGTTTATTTCTAAAGCTCTTTTCCACGTTTCAATAGTCTGGCTCTCAAAATCAGTTGCCCAGCCAGTTAAGTCAGAAGTGCCAACAAATGCAGCATTGTTAATAATAACATTTAGAGACTTGTTACCTTCATTAAGATAAGTTATTAAATTATTTCGGGATATCGCATTTTCTAGATTACAATCAAAACACTCAACATTCACATTACTCACTTCTTTAATTAATTGAGTTAAGCTAGAATAATCTGATCCTGATATATCTGTTAATACCAAATCACCGCCTAACTCTGCAATAGTTATAGCAATACTTTTTCCAAAATTTCCTGTCGCTCCAGTTAATAAAACACGCCTACCAGTCAAAGACATTAATTTTTGAATTGTTTGCAAACTTTACTCCTTAAGATTTAAAAAACTCTCGACAACTTTAAAATCTAGTAAAGTATCAATATCCATCGATCTCTCTTGAGGTGTAATTACACTTTTTACTTCACCTTCAAAAATACCATTACATTTTTTAATAAAACTTGCCTTAACAACATATGCAACTGTTGTCATATTATATACTTCTGGTGCATCTTGACGCCTTATAATTTGATTTTTAGGAGGTATTACCAATGACGCATAGTCATTATCGTCTTTAAAAACCATGTTAAAGTATGGACTTCTACTTGCCTCAGTAATAGTAATTACAGAATCTACTTTTGAATTTTCATACTTGTCAATACACGCATTAATATCTTCTATCGATCGAAGCGGAGCAGTTGCCGGCAGGACTATCAAAGCATCTACCTTCTCACCATCATTCTTCTCTATATAGTTGATTGCATGCCTCCAAACTAACCATTCAGAACTATCATCCTGAGCCAAATAACTTGGCCTTATGAATGGAACATCTGCACCAAAATTTTTTGCTATTTGTGCTATTTCATTTGAATCAGTTGAAACAATAATGCGAGAAACATTATTCAATTTTTTTGCAATGTTTATTGACCAACCAATAAGAGGTATACCACCTAAAAGTTTAATATTTTTTCCTGGCAAGCCTTTAGAGCCACTTCTTGCACAAATAAGTACTATATATTTCATTTATACTAAGTAGACTTTTGAATTAATACTGCTAGATTTTTTAATCGCTTCAACAATTGTTAAGGCTTGCAAACCATCGAAGCCCGAAATATAAGGAAATTCATGATTTTCTATAGCGTTAAAAAAAGACTGTATTTCTTCCCTATAGGTGTATCTCATATCTGTCTTTGATGAAAATATAGTACTCCAATCCAGACCACCCTTTTCAAAATATTCAACTTTTTCCAAAATTCCATCCCATGATAATGTGCCTTTTTCTCCAATTACAATACACTTTCGCAATGCGTCATGTCGGATAAAATCCATATTTAACGACGCTGTTAGCGCAGCATTATTTTTATTAAAGCTTTTAAAGCCCATGATTACATTAGCACTGTCCTCAACATCTATGTCTAAATCACTCTGTTTTGAAATATTTGATATTACCCAATCAACAGGTCCAAAAATCCACCTAAGATAATCAACTTCATGGCTTAATTCCAAAAGCACCCCTCCACCCAATGATTCATTTGCAGACACACTCATTCTGTAATCAAAATCAGGCCTCCAACTTGGTAGATATTGACCAATTTCTGATCTAACTGAATAAATATTTCCAATTATTTTTTCTTGTAATTGTTTTTTAAATTCTAATAATGATGGTGAAAATCTAAGGTTGTATGCAGTCATAAGGACGCATTTTTTTTTATAACAAATATCTATTAATTCTTGTACACCCTCAGTGGAATTTGAAATCGGCTTTTCAATTAACAAGTTAACACCATTATTGGCTAATTTTTGTGCAATTTCTATGTGCATTGAAGCTGGATTAGCAATAATAGCTGCCTGTGGGTTTGCTGCAATAGCCTCATCAATTGATGTGACACATTTATACAGGCCTAATTGATTAATATTCTTTTCATCACATTTTTTATGTCGTAATACAACAATATTTTTCTCAGGAAAATTCTTTTTTATTATTTGAATATGTTTTTTCCCAATGCTCCCAAGTCCAACAACTAAAACTGTTTTAATAGTCTGTTTCACTTCAGATTCATTTGTTTGAATAAAGAGTCTATATCTTGATTTGCTTTGTTAAATTCTTTCATATGCCCTATATCCAACCAATACTCATGTATTGGAAAAACACTTACAGCTTTTCCTACTTCAATCTGGCCTTCAAGAAAATTTGGCATATCTAAAGGCTTGTTCGTATTAACTTTATTTACTAATTCTGGCTCTAATACATAAATACCAGCATTTACAAAAAATTTCTTTATAGGTTTTTCTACAATACTCTTAATTTGCTGCTCATCAACTGTAACAACTCCAAATGGAACGAGAACTTCATGCTCACGAATACACATCGTTGCTACTCCATCTTGTTGTTCATGAAAGGCTAGTAAATGTTCAAAATTAACCTTGGTTAAAATGTCTCCATTCATCATTATAATAGGTAATTTTGGAAGATTTTTTGGCAATAATCCTATAGAGCCAGCAGTCCCTAAAGGCTTATCTTCATAAACATATTCAATTTTGACACCCCAAGCAGAACCATCTTTAAAATATTCTTTGATTTTTTCAGCCTGAAAATGCGTTGATATAAAAAAATTGTAAAATCCAGCTTTAGCAAACTGAACTATAATAGTTTCTAGTATTGGACGACTTCCAATCTTAAGAAGAGGCTTGGGTGTTTCGTTAGTTAATGGGTGCAATCGACTTCCAAAGCCACCTGCCATAAGAAATACTGGATTATCATATTTCTTATCAGAGTTCAAGTGATGAATAGTTTCAAGACCAATCAAAACATTGTTCTCATTAATAATAGGAATATGTGAAAGTTTTCTGATTTTCATTTTTGAGATAATAAAATCATAAGTGTTCGACTCTAACGCAGTTTCTGGACTCCTATTCATCACGTCACCAGCAAAACAGTCCATTCTAAGGCCCTTTATTAGAGCACGCCTAATATCACCATCAGTTATTGTTCCTAATAATTTACAATTATTATCGGCAACAAGAGCAATTTGAAATCCCGCAGAATCAAGTACTTTAATCGCTGTTTCAAGAGAATCTGAAATCTTAATTATAGTTTTAGACCAGTTTTTTATTATTGCCATTGTGCTAAATTTCCATTATTAGATATAATTCTTCGTCTTGCATCAGGCAATCCATTTCCTATAAAATTAAACAAATTTGCAGTTGCTACTGCATCAATTCTATCTGTCATTAATCCTTCTATTAAATGTTTTTCATTTCCAGCGCCTCCAGAAATAATTAATGGTATCGAAATATTGTTTGCAATCTCTTTAGCCGTTTTAAGATCATAACCAAAACCCGTTCCATCATTCTCTATAGAATTTAGAAATAACTCACCAACTCCTATATTTTCTATATAGCTTATATAATCATGCAAATTAACTGCTAACTTTTGCATACCATTATTTATAAACACATTATTATCTTTATAATCAACTGAGGCAACTACACTTTGAGACCCATATTTCTTAATTAGATCATGGACTAAATCTTTATTTTCATAAATAATAGTATTTAAAATAATTTTATCAGCACCATTTTCAAACAATTTCTCAGCATCTTTCATACATCGTATTCCACCACCAGCACAAATTGGAATAAATACATCTTCGACTAATCTTGACAGAATATCAGCAAACTCAGAAATATTTCTACCTTCTCTTGTCGCATCTAGTATTACTAACTCATCAAGTGAAAATGCTAAATCCTTAAATCCATAATTTTTTTCGAGCCAGCTAATATCACCAACTTTTTGTAGACGAAAATTTCTACTTTGAGTGAAAAAACCACCATTACAAATAAGCGTAAAAATTAATCTCTTTCTTAACATTAAAAATACTTAATAAAATTATTTAATAATTTTAAACCATTTGTTTGGCTGAGCTCTGGATGAAATTGAACGCCTGCAATATTGTCTTTTTCATAACTAGCTATAAACTCACCATTATAGTTACACATAGATTGATTAATATTTACATTACTATTCATTCGAAAGCTATGAACAAAATAAAAATCACTCAAATTATTCAAGCCTTTATATAATTTTGAATTATTGTTAATATTAACTTGGTTGAAGCCCATGTGCGGAATTTTTAAATTTGATTCCCTAAAATTACTAACACTGCCTTTTATGAAACCCAGGCCATTAGTAAATAAATCCTCTGAACTACTATCTGTCATTAATTGCATACCTAAGCAAATTCCAAGTATTGGCTTTTTACCCAGAATAACAATATCTTTTAGATATTTATCAATATTAAGTTTTATGATATTATCCATTGCCATTGGAAAAGCACCTACCCCAGGAAGAATTAATTTATCTGCTGATACTAGTTCAGATAGTTTGTTTGACACTGTAATTTCTTCTACTTCTAAATAACTTAAAGCCCCAATAATTGACTTAATATTACCCATTCCATAGTCAACAATTGTTATTTTCATATAAAAAAACTTTTTCCAACCTTAAACTTTGGCTGCCAAATACCCTCAATCTTTTCGAATAAATTTTTATTTGCATAACAATCAAGCACTGAGTCAAACTCATTTTTTGTCATTTTATAATAATTCAAAAATGTACTTATTAATTCATATGGGTATGCATTATCATACATTTGAACCAAATTTATAGCTTGCTCCCTTGTCATTGCTTTTCTTCTGATCTCAATACCAGCATCTTGAGTTGCCCTTCCAAATCCAAATTTTAAATACATCAGGTATGCATGTAATGCATATATTGACTGGTCATTTTGTGAAAAATTAGTAAAAGTGTCAAGGTTACCATTTTCTTTTTCCTCTAGACCACAATACTCCTTTGCAACTATATAATTTCGATAAGAATCCCACGGCTCAAAATAAGACCAATGTGTAAAAGATAATCCAATTTCAGAAACCTCATCATCTTTTGGGAATCTAAAAAATGCCAAATCTGATTCACTAATATCATCATCTTTAGAAATTCTATCTAAAATTTTTTCATGGCCACCTTCAAGATAAATTCTCTTCATATACTCAATATCAAACATTGTTTGGTTTTTACTCTCAGCTGAGCCTCCATATTCAATCTCACCATCCTCGCCATAAAAAATTAACGGTATTCTAAAATTAGCTGCGGTTCTAATTACTGCTGTCATAATAGCTATTAACCAGCCATAATATGGAAATCCTTTTTCTATGAACCCATATTTATTTAGCCGGTCCAAAACAATTGGATTGCATGATATATGTATATGACTATACCCAGATTGAATAAAGTTAAATAAATTTTTATCTCCAATTTCAAGAGATAGTGCAGGCTTAATAGTTACAGTTAAAGGATTCATTCCATACTTATGTTTTAGATTATATGCAACATATGAACCATCTTTTCCACCACTTACAGGGACAATGCAATCAAAATTACCATTATTAGATCTATGCTTATCAAGCAATTGAACTAACTCTTTTTTCCTTGGCGCCCAATTCATTGTTGCCTTTTCTTCCATCCATTGGCATGCACCACACCAATTCCTACTATCAAATTTAATTCTTGGCCTAGTAGAAGTATTCAAACAGTTATTACACCAAAACAATTCTTTCATTTTTTATATCCTAATAATCAAAAAAACTCTTTACTATAGATAGTGGCTGACTAGATAACTCATCCACAATAAGTTTTGAAGAACAGCCATCTCCATAAATATTCTCTTGATTACTGCATTTTTTTATAAAACTATCTGACAACGCCAGTTCAATTGACTTTTTCAATTCTTTAATACTACAATCAATCACATTTTTACCTTTAAGTCTTCCAGATTGCCTGTTTCCAATATTTACAACAGGCTTAAAAAAACTTGCAGCCTCAATAATTCCACTTGAACTATTACCAATTAATAAATCAGCATATTTCATTGAGCTTAAATATCGCAACTGACCTAAATTTTTTACAACCTTAAATTTATTAATATTTATTTTGCAAAAATTTTCTATTTTTTGATTGATAACCTCACCACCATTATCTGCATTAGCATAGGTAAATAATATCCCAATATCACTATCAAATAAATCATTTAAAATAGAATCTAAATCTTTTTCAAGATTGCTATCCTCAAGAGTTGTTGGATGATACGTGAACAGAGCAAATATTTTAGCAAACTTCCAATCTAGCTGACTTTCTAGGTCATCTTTAGATAGTAAATCTAAATTGACTATATTATCTATACCAGGGGCTCCAGTATTAAATACTTTGGATGGGTCTTCTCCCATTTGAATAACTCTTTTACGGTATGTTTCAGTAGAGCAGAAATGTAATTGGCTCATCTTAGTAATCGAATGCCTAATTTGTTCATCAACCGCACCTTTAGTGATCTCACCGCCATGAATATGTGCAATAGGAATGTTCATTAATAGCGCTGTTGTTGCAGCCGCATGGGCTTCAAATCTATCCCCTAAAAGAAGCACTAAATCGGAGTTTAATTTTTTAAAACTCTCTGCAAGGAGCATTGTTGCTAGTCCAGTTGATTTAGCTATTGATGATTTTCCATCGGCAGGCAATAGATTGTCAATCTTTGCATCAATATTAAAGCCATCTTTTTCTATGTGCTTATAGGTTGAGCCAAACTCATTAGACAAGTGAGCGGTAGTTACAATTAACTGAAGTAACAACCCTTCTCGAGACTCTATCTCTTTCAAAATAGGATATAAAAGCCCATATTCTGCGCGAGAACCTGTCACAACGCATATCTTTCTCTTATTCATATTAAATCATCTATCTCATAATTCTTACTAGCTAATGTACCAATTACCTTATCCCATTCCATTGGACTTATGCCAGCTCCTGGCCTCTTAGTGGTAATATTTTTGTCAGAGAATTCATCACCTTTCTTAATTACCTGATTGGCAACAATAGATTTTCTAACAACATTAATATTGATAGCTTCACTTGGCGATGGTTTTTTCTCACACCATCCTAATGCTTTTTCAGTATTGCGAATCGCCAATACCATTGATTTAAGCTCCTCAGGTTCCAGCGATGCATTGTGATCTGGGCCATCCATAGTCTTATCAAGTGTAAAGTGCTTTTCAATTATACATGCCCCCATTGCTACAGCTGCAATATCAGCCTCTATTCCTATTGTATGGTCACTAAAACCAACCGCTACGCCTAACTCTTGCCTCATTGTTAGCATAGCATTTAAATTTACATCTTCCATCGGCGTTGGGTACATTGTATTTGCTTGCAATACTGTTATATTTTTTTTAGATGTTCCTGCTGCAATTATGATTTTTAGTGCATTTTTAACCTCTTGAAGATTTGACATGCCTGTTGATATTACAACCTGTTTATCTAATGAGCCAATATGTCTTAAATAAGGTAAATTTGTAATCTCGCCGCTAGGTATTTTAAAAATTTTTAATCCCAAGTCATTTAAGAGATTTACACTATCAAGATCAAAAGGGGATGATAAAAACATTATGTTTTTTTCTTCGCAATAAATGATTAATTCTGTATGGGCCGCTTCATCAAGTTCAAGCTTTTTGATCATATCAAATTGAGATTCTGATGAGCTAGAAGTTTGTTTTTGGTATTCTGCTTTTTGGGTGTGTCTTAAGACTAAGCCTTCTGCCTTAAAAGTTTGAAATTTAACAGCATCTGCTCCAGAATTAGAGGCTACGTCAATTAGCTGTTTTGCCAAATCAATTGATCCATTGTGATTTACACCAGCTTCAGCAATAATAAACACACTCATGTCACAAAACTTCCTGCTTGAATAACACTATTATTTTTGATTATAATAGATTCTTTTGTGGTTGCCCCACTTCCAATAAAGCAACCATCCTCTACTATCACCCCTCCATTAATAGTTACACTTGTAGAAATATGGCAATGATCTAAAATTAAACTATCGTGCTCAATTAAAGCCTTAGAATTTATAATACAGTTATTTCCTATACTAGCCTTTGCATTAATTACGACATCATGCATTATAATTGTTCCATCAGCAATAAAAGCGTGCTTTGAGACATATGCCCTAGGTGATAAAATACTAGGCATTTTAAAACCAGCTTTCTTTGCTAATTCAAATAACTTTATTCTTTGCTCAGGGGATTTAATTTGTCCAATTGTTATTAATGCATAAGCATATTTTTTTGCTAAGTTTTCAAGGTCTGAATCATCCCCAATAACTGGATACCCTAAAATATCACGGCCTAATAATTCAGCCATATCAACTATTCCAACGATTTGAAATTGGCCTTCTTGCTCAATAACATCAATTACTGATCTACAGTGCCCCCCACCACCAATTAAAAGAATTTCTTTCATAATTTAACTGGACTACTTGGTATATTAACAACTCGCTCTTCTAACCACTCAGCATTTGTTAATTTGCCACATTGATAATTTTTAAACATTGACAATTTATTCATCAATGTCCAAATTGGACGACTCATAACTCCTTGTGAATTTGTTTCATCCAAAAATAAATCACGCTCAGCCTTGTCTTTTAGGATAAGTACATTTAACCAATAATTTGACTTACTCTGAAAAGGCTCTTCAAAAAAAATAGGAGCTTGGTTTGAAAAAAAATCTTTATAAATAATTGCTAATTCTCTTTTATTTAGTAAGAAATTTTCTAAATTTTCTAATTGAGCCACAAGTAAAGCTGCATTTAAATTCGGCATACGGTAGTTAAAACCAATCATATCATGTGTATATTCCCATTTATGAGGCACTTTAGCGGTTGTTGTTAGGTGTTTAGCTTTTTTTGCTAATATCTCATCATTAGTAATGATACAGCCCCCGCCACCTCCAGTAATAATTTTATTACCATTAAAACTTATCACACCCATTTGACCAAAGGTTCCAGTATGTTTATCTTTATAAAAACTTCCCAGACTCTCAGCTGCATCTTCAATTAATAATATTTTATACTTGTCACAAATTTCTTTGATTTCATCAACCCTGCAAGGATGCCCAAAAGTATGCATGGGTACACAAGCTTTGACAATCTTCCC
>Ga0075447_10001638_pt1 | contig 10442 bp, 15 predicted proteins | sample CoawatmetaG10DNA_FD_72352 | JGI IMG/M metagenome (GOLD analysis project Ga0075447, IMG submission 72352) | Marine microbial communities from the West Antarctic Peninsula - Coastal water metaG104-DNA | ecosystem: Environmental > Aquatic > Marine > Coastal | place: Atlantic Ocean: West Antarctic...
CAGCTCTCCTGACAAGCTTATCCCTCTTCAATATTCTGGTCTCCTGAGGCCTGGGGTCATATGCTCTCCTGCTGGGGGGTTGTGGTAGGCCCAAATAAAAATCTGAGAATGGGGATGACATGGTTATAGAGTCTACCAACATTATTATTCAGTCCAGATAAATTATACTGTCCTGTATTCTTTAAGTAATTTATCTGATATGTGTTTATATGCGTGGTTCACAAATCTTTTCAAGTCTCAAATGTCCGTGTTTCCTGGTAAAAGTTCCACCAGGACTTTCATTCACACCCCTCCTGGTATATAGTCTATTTACAAAATCACAGGACCACCTTGTTCCCTGCTCCTCATTCAACTCCCTGATGGTTGAGTATTTCCCTCCCCTGAAGGTGTTAGTATCCTTACAGAAAACAGTCAGTCTCCATTTGTAATGTGTTCTATTAGGTGAACCTACTGGACGGCCTCTGTTGCTTTCTTCCATTTATATATATTAGTAACATTATTATTATATCTTTAAGTCACATACTAAACATTTGTTGATATAGTTTTCTTTGTAGAATTTGGGCTGGACTCATGGGTGGGGGAGTATCACTAACAACCCGAGTCTGTCTGACTGGTACAGGTGTTTCCTCCTCCAGCTCTTCATCTGATTCGTACACAACACGGACCTTCTTCTTCTTAGCCTTGGGCTGAGGCTTTGGTTTCTTCATAACTACAATCTCCTCATCTGAAGATTCACTCATGAAATCAGTCTCTGGTTTGAGTTCCTCCTCCTTGACTTTCTTGACCTTCTTGGATTCCTGGTGTGCTTTAACCTTTGCAATTCTTTCCTGTTTCTCCTTGGTCTTCAAATCCCGTGCCATCTCCTTTTCCTGCTCCCGTAACAATTTGTTCTCAGCTCTCACAGCACTTGCCTTCTTACGGGCTTCTGCAAGAATTAGAAGTTGGGCCTCACTTCTTGGTTTCTTCTCCTTAATGATTTTGGTTTCAGTCGGTTCAGTCATATACATTATGTATATATATTTCTTAAGTGGCCTGGACTGGACTGTCCTGGACTGTAGATGAATCTCTGTGACCTTCTGGTTCATCCCATTTCATATCTTTGGGATCTGTTATCCACCAATTATATTCATAATTTTCATCTTCATCATAATAGTAGTCACACATGTCTCTCCTATTATCATACAGATATTTTATTTATTCTTAGAAACCTTGATAGCATTCTTTGCAAAAACAGCCTGTCTTAATTTTCTTATCTTTATTTTATCTCCATTAGTCTTTCCCTTCAAATTCTTGATTACCTTGTTGGCATAAGCAAGGGTTGTCATGTTGTTCTTCTCTGCCTCCTTAGAAAAGACACCTTCTTTCTTGGGCTTAATTGAACCTATCCAGTCTTCGGCCATATACCATGTCATAATATTTTATGTCCGACTGCTGGGGAAGGGCTTACCCATAACCAAGTGATGATTTCGGTGGAAGTACTGGTCCTTCTTATTGGTCTCATAATCCTTACCACCTGGACGGGTCTTACTCATATCCCCATGTTTCTCCTTGGAACACTTACATTTTGAATCAACCTGGAAGTCTCTCATCTGTTTACCACAAGCACAATGCACCATATCTATACTGTACCCTAACAAGTTAATTTTACACTAATATTTAACCCTGGGTCAGAACCAATAAATCTACCTCTACTCTGGTAAGTAGCATTCATTACCTTACTGTGAACTGTATCAACCATCGGATTCATAACTGCAGACCTGGATGTCTTTCCCTCCTTAGTAATACCCGATCGCTCATCTCTTTCAAAGCATCCCTTCCATGCTGTGGGTACTGAGTTCATACTCATCCCCATGGGGTCAACCCCAGGTGTTCCCTTACCACCACCAACCACAACAGCAAAATGTGGGGAAAACCCATTCTGTGACAATATAGGTCTCTGAGGACTATCAGCAAACCTGTTCTTAGGGGCAAGCCCTGACATCATTATTGGCAAATTAGTATTAAGCATTATATACTATTACCATATGTTTTCTTTAGTAGCTCACAGCGACCTGGCGACCCAATCCAATAAGTAGCTGGGCCTGCGTGTGACAAACAACAGCAACAGCGGCCGTGTCCGATGCTGTAATACCCGACTGACCCTGGACTGAATAGAGACCACTCGCGTTTACGCCTTTTGTATTTAAGCCCAGGGTAGCAGACATCGGGTTCATAAGACCCGAAGGCATCTTGTAGGACTGGACCACAACACCAAGAGCCTGGTTATAGTCATCAAGAGAGTAGATACTGTTACCACGACCCTTGAGGCCATTATTCTCGCCCTCGTCCGTCTGACTGAAGGCCGAGTTAGCCCCACCAATAATCAGAGGGTTACGGAAGGCCGGCGCGTTGGCGTTGTTTACCTGGAACTGATAGGTCGCTGCGGGAGCTGTAAGGGAGTCAAAGCACTGCCAACGGGTACGGTTAGTTTTGAAATTGTTTCCAATACCCGACTGAAGAGCGTAAGCATCTGCCCCGACATCTCCATAACCACCTGGACGGGAGGCTGCGTAGATACGGTCAAGACAACGGGTGGCCAGTGCGAAGCGTGCAGAAGCACCAGAGCCAGTCTGATTGTCGTGCGAGAAATAGTAGGTCTCAAGGTAATTGACGGCGATGGGAGCCTCGGCCAGGCGCTGTTCCAGGAGAGAGTCATAGAACCCACCAGCAATACTGTAACAATCTATGGTAAAGCGAACATCCTCCATGGTATAGCGGATCTTTCCACGGTTAGGGGCCTCATCACCTGTAAGAGCCACACCCAGACCACCAGCACCACAGACAGCCAGACAGGAGTTATCCTGCATCGTCAGGGTCAGCACAAGACTTCCGGCCATACCCGTACTCAGGATTTTCTGGCTACAATTTGTGAAAATGTTCTGCCAGTCGTGCCAACAGAAGAAACCCACCTGGTCCTCAGGGGCGCCAGGAGGTCCAGAGGAAAGGTTACCATTAGACAGAGTAGAATCAACAGACTGCGAGCGACTGAAGTCCTCAGTAGCAACTGCTGTCATATTCATACTGTCACCGTAGTTGCCATTAGCGCCATTAATCTGGATGCCGTTGAGAGACACAGTAGCTCTGGCAATCATATCATTAACATTAGGAAGACGAGCAAACACCGCAGTAGAAGGAGTGGCCGCTGGGTCACCAGCACCAACACCAGAAACCTTAGCAAACATTCGCAGACTGTCAAGTGCCACAAGAGCGCCATCTGGGATAGCCACACTCACCTGTCCTGAGGGACTGACCGAAGTAGAAGAATTTGGAAGAAGCTGGAAAGTGTTAACTGAAACACCGTCCAAAACCGAAACTGCATAATTAAGCGCCGAGGGGATAAAAGTAGTCATATATAATACCATGATATTTAAAATTATTCCTGTCCCAGACTTACCTTCTGCTGTAATATGAGATCCTGGGGCTGAAGTACCCTGGAGGTTTGGGGTAAGACAGACTGTAAGTAATCAATCCTAAGACTTGCCCTGAAAGATAATGAACCTATGTCGGCCTGGTCCTCATTAGCCTGTGGTATGGGACGGCCCCTGGAGTCTGTCAGGACCAACCTGATGGTATTAAGAGCCTTGACACCCAGAAGCATGTTAAAGGTTTCATCACCATCACCAATATATTGAATATAGGCCGTCTCAGGTATGTATACAGTTTCACGGATCGGTATGCGCGCCAGGATATTAGTGGGTACAATAGATGGGTTATTCTGATTGACAACACCTGGACTTACATCATACCCATAGGATGACAGATTGACACCTGGGGTCTGACAGCGTACCACAATCTCATCCATAGTTCCAAGAAGTGCTGGATACCATGAGTAGTATACCTTAGGTTGAGCTGGGAATTCCTCAAATCCAAATACTACAGTTGTAACCTCTATATTCCTGATAGGTTTAGCACCAAATAACATGTAAGAGTCATTAAAGATACCATAAGGTCCTGCTGCAGCGGGAGACATGAGAATGGTTGCAGTTTCATTTCTGGGATCACAGAAGAACAAGAAGTTGTGTGTACCAGTAATCCAATTAGCACCTGCTGCTGTCATATCAATAATAAACCTACGGGATGGGACATCATATGTGACAGTATTAAGATACAAGGGATTGTTAACAAGGATGGCTGCCGAGATTGCCGCTGCCAGCAGGGTGAAGGTTGCATATTCACCTTCTGGGATTATAACAGCTGAGATGAAAGCACCACCACCGATAATGAAAAATCTATTATTAGTTATGTTTATTGTGAAAAAGTTTCTGTAAAGAGACAGGGTCTGTAGGGTCATCTTCAGAAACTTATCATTACCCTGGACTGATAGAGTTCCCTCATTATTGGTCCATGCTGCATCTATTCCATCACCAACTCTATTCACACCTGAGTCAAGGAAAACTGTTCGCTGGTAGTAAGATTCCATATGTTATTACCAAAGAAGTTTATTCTGTTATATTTGTAATTTCTACTGATCCTTTGATTTCATTATTCTCAAATTTAGACCAATCCGTACACCCCTCATTCAAGGTGCTTGTGAGTGTTCCAGCTTTATGCTGTTCTACAATTTTATCCATCTTTGCTCTACGCTCGGGTGTGGAACTGTACCACCAGAGTGTCTCGGCCATACCGTAGTCTATGACTCTTGAATCTTTCATAATCTCTTCTATGAATGTATCCTTCTCTGACTTCATGTTTATTATTATAAGAAAAGATTATAAACTGGGATGTTTTAACCATTTCTCCACAGCACTTCCTGCACTCTCCAAAGCATTACCAACACCTAACTTACCCCAAGCGTAGGCACCCAACCCTATGGCTGCCCCAACGGCCAAGGATACACCTCCTGTCTCTAAACTTAATGCTTCACCTGTCATTAATGCTCCTGTACCTACGGCACCTAATCCACCTATAGCACCACCACCCACATCTCCTCCAGCCTGGGATACATCCTTACTTGCACCCAGAGCTGACAGACCTCCTGAGATAGCCTTGCTTGCTTCAACACCGGCAACAGCCCCAACTGCTCCTGGAAGCACCTCACTTGCACCACCCACAATTCCACCAGCAATTGCACCACTACCTGCTGTGTCACCTACCTCTCCTAATTTACCCTTGGGATCTATAGCCTTCATTACTGTATTACCCACTATACCACCCAACAGACCCTTACCAACAGAGGATGCTGATAGACCCTCAGAAACACCCTCTCTGAACCCTGATTTAGTGGTAGCCTGTTTAAGACCTGATTCTTCATCTAAAGCTTCCTGCTTTGCCTTAATTCTTCCAGCATGTTTAACAGGGTCAAAATTGTCATATTCTGATTGTGTAAATGATTGTTCTCTGGGGTACTCTGGTGAACCATTCTTCTTCCAATTGCCATCAAGTTGCTCTCTCTCTTTGGGGGTTACCTCATAACCCTTCCTCTCCCAGGCTCTTACATGTGAATTAGCAGAACTTACACCAGCATCATCATCATACAGACCCCTGGCTGTAGAACCCTTGTTATGGTCTTTCCAGTAGTCCTCAAAGGTGTCACCTTCCTTATGGTTGTACTCATCCACCGATTTTGTAGCCAACATATCTTCAAACTGGAAAGCATCAGCATGTAGGTCCTCAGCCATCTTGTGAGCCAGAGGGTCTCCACGGGGTTTACCACGGGATGTGAATTGATCCAGAGAATGACTATTCAGTAAGTCTTTACCAGGTATCATAGACCTATCAAGAGACCTCACCCTCTGTATATCAATATTAGGTGTTGTACCCACATTATCCATAATATCCAACCATGAACTTGCAAAATCATCTGTAGTTTTGAATACCTCATGTTGTGGTCTGTCCTCAAGAGATTTCCCAATATTATCACCCATTATATCCCATATACCCTTACCCGTTGCAGGGTTAAAGGTGGTGGTATCTACATTATGTTTCTCACCTAATATCAACCCCTTACCTCCACCCATACTATATCCAATAAGTCTTGAAATATCAGGATTATCCAATAACAATTTTTCACTTTCTTGAAATGATTTGGTAGACTGACCCTTTGAAGTCAAGAGGTCAATATCTGTGGCAAGGTCCTCACCCAACCTCCTACCCGCTCTTTCAACCCCTGTGTCACTATGGGTAGCACCAGACATAACAGTCCCATCAGGCATCACATGTGTCTGGGTCATCTCAATACCAGGTTCAATTTCCCTGGTTGCTCCTCGGGTAGAATAGAACTCTTCCATCTCTTCAGGGCTTAGATGCTTGGGTCTGGTTGTTGGCCTCATGAATTCCATCCCAGCTTCTGGTGGTATAGACCAATCCGTTGGCACAGTAGGCTTCATGAAATCAAGTCCAGCAGTAGATGGTATTTTCCAATAGTCGTCATCAAATGACTTCGGTGTGATTCTCTTGACAGGTACTTTCGGTCTCATGAATTCTAAACCAGCCTCAGGGGGTATGGTCCAGTCTGTAGTAGCTTCTTGTGGGTTGACTCTACCTCTACCTGTTGGTTCAATTGCTGGATTAGCCCTACTGAAATCACCTGCATCAAGGTTAGGGTCAAAAAGCATACCACCCACACCACCTCTTAGTTCTACAGGTCCTCCCTCATCCTTGTTAATCATATCCTTCATATACTTAGCACCCTTCTTGAGGAGGTTGATGTTAGTGCCTCTCATGACAAGTTCTTTAGCCCCTGTTGTTTCATCCGTAACAACCATACCAGATGAGTTTGAGTTATCTCCATCAATTGTATATTTCAATTTATTCTCTTTTATAAACTCTCTTGCCTTTTCAATCCCATCATCATCAAGAATGTTATGGGCCTTGATAGCCATGGCTCTTCTCCATGTGAGGTAATCTACATCATCCAGGTCTGCCTGTGATACTTCCTTTGAGGTTCTACGGGGGTCTATTCTACCATCATCTTTGTCCTTGTCCTTGGGTTTCTTCTTCTTGTCAATTTCCTCTAAGTCTTCAGATAATTCTGGATTTGGATCAATAATTTGTGTACCAAATTTAATCTTCTTGAAGGGTTTAAACATATACTAATAAGTTGAGAAATTAATAAGGCATCTCCTGTGAAGCCATGGGTGTTTCTGGTTGCATTGCACTACTGACCTCGGGTGTCTCAATCCTACCCATTGGCCTATTCCGAGAACTCGCTGGTTGTGCTGTATCTGGTTTTCTGGGTTCAAAGGACATAGATGTACCACCTTCCTCTAAATCCTCATACTGCCTGTCTTTTTCCACAGCTTCTGTAAATGATTTCATACCTTCTGTAAACTCTAATACACCTATTGTACCCTCATCATACTGTTTGGTTAACCTCTTCATTTGTGTACCAAACCTGCTGAATTCCTCTATCACAGTACCTGGTAGGGATACATTATCACTCTGCCAATCATCATCCATATCTGGTATCCACTCAATCAGATCCAGTTCCCTTGACTCCATGTCAGTAGTCATACTTGATGGTACTCTAATCCTATTAGCAGTTGTTTCATCATATTCCACAGTACCCCTACTACCCACAGGGTTAGAGTACCCATAGGGTTGTAGTTCCCTCCCATGTACCATATGGTGTAGCTTCTGGTTTGCTTGCCTGATAACATGTTTAACTTTCTTCTTGTCACTCTTCTTCAGGGCAATTTTCTTATGTTCTGCATACTGTGTAGCTTTACAGTTCCTTTTGAAATCCTCCACTAACTGATCGTACTCACTCATGTTTAATAATATCTGGTAACATTATATAATGACAAGACTTATTGGCGAACATGCTATATGCAGTAAGGTAATTGAAGCACCTCAGATTGGTAGCGACCACCCAGCACATAGGACCAACCTTGTGTATACAGGAGGTAATAGTAATGACGGTGATGAAGTATTCCAGACCAAGAATTCCTTTGGGGCTAAAACTCACAGGTTGCTACAGTCTGGTGTTATGTACGCCCAGGCAATAGAACCCATGGTGGCAACATCAAAGATTGGTGCTGGTGTTCCATTTGATGATATCAGATCTAAGAAAATTACCTGGGATGATGGCACCTTCCAGACTACTGCCGCTGCTGGTGGTGTCACCCCTGGGATGGCTCTGGATTCTGTTACTGTTATCCCTAATGGTTCATTATTCCAGACAGGTGATCTCTTTGTAGCAGGGGCTGTTGGGGAAGTTGGTAGGTGGAAGATTATATGTAACAATCTGTTGTGTGACAATAATGTCGGATTGAACTTCTTCTTCCAGCGAGCAGGTGGCGCACAGTTAGATGGTGAGGTAACAGGTATTGATTATGGTGTACCTACCCTTTTAACACAAGGTCCTGTCACATTCCCTGGCGCACCAATCCAGCTTCAAGAGGTTGCTGATAGTGTGAGTCCTGGTAACCATATGCAGTTAGAGGTAGATGTCTGGCAGAAGGCTGGTGATTTCGGATGTGCTACCACAAGACTTGGTTACATAAGTGATACAGGTAGAGCCAGGACTGCTACTCGTAATTTTACAACCATTCCAGCACAGGATATGGCTGGTTTTTACATACGGGGTACAGGTGCTTCAAATTTTCAGGGAACAGTTTATGTATATAAATATTCTTCTGTGTAAGTAGTATAAAGATGAAACAAGTCAAGGCATCTGGCATGAATATTGTTGTTCCTAAAGGGAATGCATTTCCATACAAAACTCCACCTATGTGTCCCAAGGCTCATGTACTGTGTGGGGTGTTTGGTAAGAGAGGTGCATCAAAGAGTACCAGTAGTGTTAATCTTATCAGGGAGATGGGGTATGATAAATGTTTTGTCATCTCACCTACCTTCTCCTCAAATTATGGATTAATGAAGATGTTACCAATTGAGAAGGATGATGATGTATATTGTGATGTAGATGACCCTACATGTATTGATAAGATTATAGACAGTATGAATCAGATTAGAGATGATATGCTAAAATATGAAAATGACATGAAGCATTATAGGACCTTCTTAAAATTATTAAATGACCCAACAAGGAATGTACCTGATACTATGTTGATGGCCTTCTATTCTAACGGACACTTTGAACCCCCTAAGTGGAAATATGGTGTTGATGCTTCTGGTAAGGCCAAACCACCTATGTGTGCTTTGTTGGTGGATGACGCGCAGGGGTCAAAGTTGATGACATCTCGTAAGCTACAAAATGCAGTATTGAGACATAGGCATCTGGGGTCATTCCCTGGTGAAGAAAGACCCAGTATAGGTTTAAGTATGTTCTTTCTCTGTCAGACATACCGCTCGGTAGGTGGCGGTTGCCCCAAGTGGTTGAGGGCCAATCAAACCTGCAGTATGATATTTTCAAATAAGAATGAAGGCGAGGTTGATTTTATTGCTTCAGAACTGTCAGGCGAGGTAAAGAAAGAAGATTTCTTGAGGGCTTATAAGTTTGCTACAGATGAGCCATATGGATTCCTATTTGTGGACCTACACCCTAAAGACTGTCATCCTTCTGGTTTAAGGAAAAACTTTAATAGGTTCTTAATATCAGATGACTACAAGTCTTAATCTGGAGGCAGTTGGTGTGGTAACATTTATTTCATTTATATTTACATTCAGTTGTTACATGTTGAAAAGGGAAGTCTGTGGAAAAAAAATCCTATATGATACTATAGAAGAACATGTTTGATTACCTGCCCCGTACAAAAGATTGGAAGAAGCCGACTTGTGATGTCTCCAGCAGACCCAAGGACAAGCTGTTTATAAATACAAAGAATACAGAAGAGAAGGATTGTCTTATCGGAATGTCTCGTGGTGGTGAGGAGGGTAAGGGTTGCTTTAAAAAATAGATACAGGCTACTCATAGATTAACTGTTCTTTCAATTTAAAACCAAAACAAAACCAACATGATTTAAACATCACAGCTTTCTTGTCTGTGAAATTATACCTATTTTTTGGTATGATTATGCTGAAGTCCTCAACTGACTTCACCATATTCCTGAAGTACTTCCTCTCTAATGTATCTATAGGTAACAACAGTGCAAATGGTTTTCCCAGTAGTATACACCTATCCAGAACCTTTTCCTTAATAGAGTAGGGTGGATTATCTACAATACAATCCCAGTCATCTGGTTGATATTCAAAGAAATCCTTATGTGTGTGAATGATGCTCTCCTGATCCCAAGTGATATCTCCATCCAACCAAAAGGGACACCAAACATTTCCTAATTGTGGTAAGTGTTTTTCTACTAATTTCCAAGCTTCAATTGGTGTCTTAAAGTCATCAACTCTATTGATTTTACCTCTCACACTCATATGGTATAGGTTCACATTAAAGTATGTGTGAAACTCCCTTATGTATTGAGACCAGTAAGGTTAAGACACTCTGGTTCACATTATATATTGACTTAAAGAACAGAACAGATATAATAATAAGAAAGAACCATGACTACCAC
>Ga0075447_10001646_pt1 | contig 10430 bp, 4 predicted proteins | sample CoawatmetaG10DNA_FD_72352 | JGI IMG/M metagenome (GOLD analysis project Ga0075447, IMG submission 72352) | Marine microbial communities from the West Antarctic Peninsula - Coastal water metaG104-DNA | ecosystem: Environmental > Aquatic > Marine > Coastal | place: Atlantic Ocean: West Antarctic...
GCTGTACCACTTACGTTACCTGTTACGTTACCTGTTAAAGGTCCGTATAAAATAGTAGCCAATACTGAGTCTGTTGCAATTTGTCCGGTAAACCAAGCATTGTAAAATCTATTACCAGTAGAGCCTATATCAGTAGCGCCATTGCCTGGAAGTATTGATGTTGATTCGATAGGACCAACAATCTTACCAGCAACTCCATCTACTAGTAATGTACTATCATCTGCAAATACACTACCTGTTACATCACCATCGAGTGTTCCTACAGATGCATACAGTTCAGTAAAGTTTGAATTCACCTTTGTGAATGCTGTGCGTAACGGATCACCGTCGCCTTTGTTTGCACTAGTGCCTAAATTAACTACTTGTTTTGCCACGGTCAGCTCCCTTGCTTACTTGAATTCTTAGTTTTCCCGCAGTAGCAATTACTTGCCTCTGCTGCGGATTCTTATTATCATTGCTGGCTTTTACACCAGCTTTTATCAGTCTATCTACTGCGTTCTTATCCATTAGTGCTTTCCTACTACAACTTCAACTGTGCCACGCTCAGTGTCGTTTTTGTTCTCTAGTGCCTTACCAATTATACTACCAACTCTTGGATCATTATCTACAACAGCATATCCTGCAATTGCACTAGCAACTAGCATATCACCTTTAGAAACTTTGCCAACTACTTTACAAGGTACACGCCCTTGTAGTGCAACTCCAGTTATAAATTCTCCTTCTAAATGCGAATTCATTAAGTGTGCAGGGTTAGTTGTTACAACTCCTGCAACTCTATGGTCGCCTTTAACTGTTGTATCTGTAACTTCTGCGTCTCCACCAAATACTAATACTGAGCCTGGCTCGTATTCTGTATCACCTAAATAGTTCTCTGCCAAGTCAGCGTAGTATGATTCAGTTGCAGTACCACGGAATAATGTTGCATACACGTCTTTGTACTTTGCAGTTGCACTACCAATGTCATATGTATTATCAGTATCGGGTAGCATTCCAGTTGCACTAAAGATAGCTGGAACAACACTTGTGCCAGCACCAGCTGCAATAATAGCTACTTGACCAGCAGTTGTTTTACCAGTATTAGCACCAAGTGCTATACCAGTACTTGCTGCGCCTTTTTCACCTGGTGCTTCAATAAAGCTGCTGTAGATCCAATCTACCGCAAGTACTTTTTCAGAAGCAAAGTTTGAAGTACTTTGAAGAATACTTTCAGCAATTCCAGTATTACTAATATTAATACTACCTTTAACTAGCATATCAGGGAAAGTTGGAGCTACATATCCTGCATCACCTATGTTGCCTGTGCCTGCTGAGCCACCAACTGCTGTAAATATTGTACCTTGAGCTGGAGTTTTAACTTGTAGTGTTAAACTGTCTAAGCTTAATACTTCATAACTTGCATCACCTCCTAATATTAAAGAGTTAGCTTGGATAGTTCCACTTGCATCGGTCTTAACAATACTATTAACTTCACCTGTTTTAGATACGTTAGTAATACCGTATGTGCCTGCACCAGTTTTAATTAGTGCTTCGCCAGCATCTGCACTAGCTAGTATTTCAGTAGCAAAGTCGCTATCAGCTAGTCCAAATCCTTCATCAACTATTGTAGCAAATGGTATTGCTGTAACTGCTCCAGCAGCGGCTGCACTTCTACCTAGTACTGTATCAGTTGCAATGTTTTCTATATCTGCAAGACTCACACTACCTGAGGCAATAGTTACCCAACCGTTAGTAATATTAAACTTAGTAGTATCAAAGCTTGCACTACCTAAGTCACTTTGACTAATGCCAGTAGCGTTTGCTCTAACGGTAGCTGCATTTAAGTTCAACTTACTTTGTGCAATTTGTGCAACGCCAGATACGTCTGTGTTAATAATTGCACCGCCCGCAATAGCAACGTTCATTGTTGTGTGTCGTGTTGCTAATCCTGCATTTACTCTTGCTGTTGTAATAACAATATCACTTGCTGCGTCTGCAACACCGTTTGCCCACTCGTCAATTGGTCCATCAATTACATTAATTTGTTTGCCACCTGGTGCAGTAAGTACATCTGCTGCTGGACCAGCAGCAGGTTTGCCATCACTAAATACACCAGCTAATACAGTATATGTTACTTCACAAATATTACCTTCAATGCCAGTGAGGCCATCTACGTAATCAACAACTGTACCAGTTGCTCCTGATATTGATCCTGTAATAACATCACCAATAGCAAGGTTGCCGCCAACAATACTACCTGCTGATAATATAAGCTTAAACGCTCCTGTAGAAACTAACATTTGGTTAGCTGCTTGATCTTCGTACGATACGCTCCGTAGATTTTTAATTTCATCAAGGTCGCCACGGCCAGCATCAACATATGCCTTAGTAGCTGCGTCAGATGTAGCAACTGGAGCTTTTAAGTTAGTAATTGTATTATTAGCTGCGTTTAAATCATCTGTCATTGGTACTGCACCGTTTGGAGCAAGTACGCCAGGTCCTAATTTGTTACTAACTGCTGAACCGTTAACATCATAGCCTAAGCGTCTGTTAACATAACCACGTACAGCACTTTCTGTTGGTACTGTATCCGAAGCATTGTCTACCATCGCTGTGTCTGTACTAAATTCAGTAATAACAACACCACGCTTAAAGCCTAGTCCGTCTACGTCACTAAGTGCAAGTGATGCACTAAATGTAACTGTACCTGTGCCTTGGTCTACACTAAAGAATCTACCAACTCTAAAGATACCATTTTGGTCTGTACTCACATAGAACACACGACCTTTGCCTACTTCTCTTACTTCGTTAGCTTCTTTCTTCTCACCTGGCTCACCAAAGATAACATTTGGATAGTTACTTGAGTTAAATCCGCCTGTACCAATGTCTAAGAAGTCATGTGACGTAGCACGACATGTACTAATGTTAACAGTAACGCTACCAAGTGCTCCTGCTTTTAGACCGCCTCTAATCGTAACAAGCTCTGAACCTAGTACTGCTGTACTGTGAAGCCCTGTTGCATTTGTTTGGTTAATAAAGTCATAATCAACTAGGTCAACAATAGCATATAAGTTATCTTCTGCTGGCGCAACAACTACGTTGGAACTATTAACTCCTCTATAGTTAAATGCATAGTGCTTTTTACCACCCCATGTAATAATTGGTGCTTCTAATGTTAAACTAGATGCTGTCCAACCTGCTGGCCTATTACCTGCAGGCGTTCTTGCGTTGTTGTTAAGTCTAAAGATTTCGTTAGTATCGCAAAGTTTAACAGCTAATACAATATCTCCAGCAGTATTACCTTTTGTAGTACCTGTGCCTGATAGTGGAGTTTCCTGTGCTTTAGCACTATCAACTGTTAATCTAATAAAGTCGTAAGTGCTATCAAGTCCTGCTTGTGCAACATTAGCTGGCAAATCTGTTCCCAAACTATTACTTGTTAAGAAGCTAATACTTCTGTAAACAAAGCCTGGGTTCTCATCAAACGTTAATGCTGTACTTGGACGAATTGTTAATACATCTGGACGAGCCAAGTCACTAATAATGTGTGTTTGGTTTCTGTAGTAAACAACATTATAGTTAAACGGAACTATTTCCAACAATCCATTTGCACTAAATTGTGTATCACTTGATGAGAAGTTTAACTTATAAACAGCACCGCTATACTTAGGTGTAGTTGGTTCAATTGCAATAGTACCTGTAACTGTAACTGTTAGTATTTGTCCTGTACCGTCTACTGTTGCAACTGTAACTGTACAATCGTTTGCTGTAGTTGCGCCACCTAGTTTATCACCAGTTACAACAAATGCATCGCCTATTGTATAATTAACTCCGTCGTTTCCTGCTGTAAATGTTACTGTATACCCTGCGTCAATTGTTTTGTAGATATTAAAAATAAATCCAGTTGCTGCTGCGTTAGCTTTAGTAAATGAGTAATCTGTTGTTTCTACAAGTAATGGATACTCACCAACTATATGATTAACAAGTTCTGCGTTTGCAACTTCGTAACGTGCAAATGCTGGACGAGCCGGATGCCACACGTTAACTTCTGATCTGTTTGACGGAGCATCTTTCATGTCGTATGCATAAAGTGCCAAGCTCTGTACTGTGTTAGCATAACCGTTTGAGTCAACTGCAACTGGAACACTAGCTGCTCCAAGCGCACCGCTTGTACTACCTGTTAGTGTATTTGTTGTATCAAACGATCCTGTAACTGTTGTTAAGTAAATTACATTCGAACCACCTGTTTGACTTGTTCCGACTGTAACAACTCCTGTTGCTCCTGAACCTGCTTGTGTTAATGTTTCACCTGTTGTTAGTACTAAGAATCCAGTAGTGTCTAAAATAATTTTAGCATCAAATGCCTTTATCGGTTGCGTCATATCTTCATACAATGCAACTGCATCTGGAATTTCGTTTGGATCACTGCCTTCAGCAACTAGACCAAACTCACCATAACAACTAGAACCTGTTAGTGATCTAATTTCAGCACCGTTCTTTGAATAGTAACTAGCATGACAGTAATATGTAAACATACTAACCATCTCTGATAGCGCACCGTTACATGCAACTAGTCCGTATCCTAAGTCGTTAACTTGTGTAAAGTCGTTTCCTAGTATACTTCTGTTACCAGCAGTTTGTAGTGTAATTGGTAATGGCGCTGCAACACTTTGTATAACACGGTTGATAATTAATGCTCTGTTGCTAATAACACTATTAGCTGCTGCAATTAATCCTGCACTTACTGCAAGTGCTGTTAGATTTGGGAATATTTCAGCTGGTAAGCTATTTAAGTTTCCTGCTGTTATAACATCTTCAATATGCTGTAGTAATCCGTCAAGTACTGTACCTTCTGTACCTGTTGCTGCTGCGCCTGTTGTAACTTGTACTGATGCGTTACCCGTTGTTGGAGTTGTACTTGTAACTCCTGTTGCATCTGTAACAACTGCTGCAACAACTGTTGCTAAGTGTGCGTATGCTGCTGCTGTAGCAACTCTTTGTGCCTCTGGAAGCTGCGCAACTGCTGCATCGTGATATGCACGAGCATTAATTACTGTAGCACTGTTGCCGCCGTATAGTACGTCATACGTTAATGCATCGACAATAAAGCCTGCATCACGCAAGCATTTAGCTTGACTAAATCCTGCTGGAGGAGTGTTAGCATTTACATATGCTACTACTTCTGCTGCTAGGAAAGCTCTGTTAGCTTGTAAACGTACTGCTGCATCGTCTGCGTCAGTGGTTGGAAGTGTTGCCGGTGCAGGGAATGTTAATGCATCTGCACTGTTTACGCCTGGCTCTGTAACACTTACAACACCGTTATTAATAATATCAATAATTTCATCAAAGGCTGCATTTGATCTTGATAATGCTGCACTTGTTGCTATTACTGGTGCAAGTAGTGCAACTTCAGTTTTACCTTTAGTAATAGCTGTTGTAGTTTGTGTCTTTTGGTTTGCAATAAGATATGCGCCCGTTGCTCTTTGATACGCAATACCATTATAAACTGCTTTATAATTAGTGCCTAACGCAAGGTCGTATGTAACAGCGTCAAGTATGTATCCTGTATCTCTTCCGCATTTTACTGTATCAAACTGGAATGTACCTACTGAGTCTAAGTCAACTCCTGTAGCCAACGCACTTGTTATGCCTGTAAAGCCAGCTCCGCCATTTGAACTTGGTGCTAATATTAGCTCCGCTGTACCAGCCGCTTTGTCGTATGCAGTAACAGCATTAATTTGAAAACGTCTACCGTCTATATAAAATGCACTTGGGGTTTCAGGACGCCTTACAAACAATCCTTGTGGTGCTGCTGCTGATCCTAAACTTTGAATTCCTAATCTAAATGCACTGCCGTCTATTTTGCTTATAACTTGTACTGCACTGTTACCAACAAACGCATCAACAAACAATCCGCCTCTAAATGCTTGCTTGTTAAGTGACTGTGAGAAACTTGAACCAGTTTGTATATATGGGGACTTAGTTAGAACCTGTCCTTCAGGATCAAGTACACACATAAATCCGCCGTGTCCTTGTACAGTTAAGTTACGTACCATAGTAGCATCGTTCATTAAGAACACATCACAGTCTGCATTGCGTAGCGGTGGATTGTAATCTACATTAAACGCAAACTTAACAGTGTCTAGTAAGTTTTGTAATACAACTGCTGGACTGTCAATAACTCTCCAGTTTGATGAAATTTCTGCTGCGTTAAATACTGCTCCGCCAGTGTGTTCTTTAGTTGGAGTATAATATGTTTTAACACTTGCTGCTGTAAATGTAACTACTGTGCCTAAACGATAAACTGTGCTTGCTGCCCATGCTACTGGCTCACCTGATCCATTATACAAGTCTTCTGCATAAAGTCTGTCAGCAAGTGCTCCACCGGCTTGATTATAAGTTGTAGTTGGTGATTGGCCAAGTATTAGTTTTTCAGCCATTGTGTAGACATGTTGTATACCTGCAACAGTTTCATCTTCTGTTCCTGCTTCTACTGCGCCTGCATAATACTCACCTTGTGTTTCTAGTGCAAACTCGTTGCCACCATTGCGTAAATCTTTTACTAGCGCATCAACAATTAATCCTACATCTCTAAAGCATTTAGTTCTGCTGTAAGAACCAACTAGTGCAGGATATGTAGTTTCAATGTAGTTAACAACTTGCTCTTGAATAAACTCTTTGTTGTCAATAAGTGTAAGTGCATTAGTATTCCACTTGCCTACGTTCTCGTAACCAGAACCTGTGTTACGTAATGAGTTAGGCTTATTTAAGTAATGATAACCAAAGTATCCATCTACTACATTAGTAAGTGGATTTACATATTCAATTCCGTTTGGTACACTAGCAACTGTAAATGTAATTGCTGCTGCGCCGCCTGCTCCTAGTTGTGCATCTAGTACAGTAATACGTTCGCCTTTCTGGAAACTAGTACCTTTGTTAACTGGAGTAATACTTGAAATAGCACCATCTGTGCCAATTACAATAGTAAATGTAGCAAGGGTGCCTAACTTATTAGTTGTCCATAAACTTACAGTGTATGTTCCTGGTGTTCTACTAGCATCTAATTGTGTGTCAAATGCAACAGATGCAATATTAGACTTACCTAAAATCATTCCATCAAATTCTGCATCGCGATAGAAGAACGTATTCGCCCAACGTGATTGTGAAACACGTTTCTTAGGACGTATAATACAACGTCTAAACTCGTCGCCTTTAACACTTACGTTTGCAGGTATACGAATTGGATAGTCTTCTTCGTAAATTCCTGATTCAACACGAATAGCAATTTGTGTTTCTCTTACATAGTTGCCGTACTCTAATTCTTCCCCAGCAACAAATTCAATTGGCTCTAGTAGTTGAACTTCAAGTTCATCTGTTCCTGCAACAGCTACAGCCCTTGGCCCGCTTTCGTGTTTATAATCTATAATACGTGCTGTTGCTCCGGAGTTTACACCTCGTACAACTTTACCAGGAATAATATCAGTATTAGCAGGGTTAGCTTGTTTAATAAATCCAAGTCCACCGTTGTTCATATTAATCTTATATGTAGTAGTACCATCAACAATTGCCGGAGCATCTAATGGTCCGTTAGCAATAACAGCTAACACATCGTCCATTCTTGCTGCGATAGCATCATCAGCACTACTATCTGGTAGTGTTAAATTTACATTCTGTAAAACTCGTGTTTGGTATGTAGTAGGTACTGCTGTGTTAGTTAAAATGTATTGTGTAACAATGCTTTTAGCATATGTAATGCCTGCAATAGTTTCTACACGCTGCGAGCCAATTGCTTTTTGCGCACTAACATTTGAGTAGTAACGTATGCCTGCCCAACGTGATAGATAGTTAGCTGAGTTACCTAGTAGTGCATCTAAACTAACACTATCTAATATAAATGCAACGTCACGTTGACAAATTTCTAAACTGTATGTTCCTGCAAAGTTAGGGAATGTAGCATCAATGTAGCCCGTAACTTCTTTAGCAATAAATTCTTTGTTAGCAACAATGATTGCTCTTGCATTTGAACGATTAGCAATACCCGATGCAATTCCTACTGTATTAGTTAATGCTTTTGCTGTGCCAGTTGCAAGTTGCATAATCTGCATATACGGACCTGGCTCAGGTGGTGCAGCAATAATTAATTCTTCTGCTTTCTTAGCTGCTGCGTTAATTGTGCGATAAGCATATGCAGGAGCTCTACCTTGTTTACCATCAGGTGTGTATGTTTGTAAGTCGTTACCTGCTGTACTTACATATAAGTTAACATTACTTTGTGCTGCTGCGTTATCAACATATAGCTTTGTAGCAGCTTGCAAGTCATCTGGTCCATTTGGTAAGCCAGTACCTTTTAGCTCGCCTGGATGATCAAACAAGTTAAGTGTGCCTGCCATGTCATCGCCTTGGCGTCTTACTACACTCTTACGTGGAATAGCAACATTGTCTAAGAAAAAACCCTCTAGTGTAGCATCGTAAGCAGCATCAGTAATTGTAAATGTACCACTGCCGCCACTTAGTAAAATACGTGATGTATTAGAAATAGCATTAGCTTCGGTTGGATAAAGTGCAATAGTGTTAGTATCGACAATGTTAATGTAATATGTGCTTCCAGTAGTGGCGCCAAACGGATCAGTTCCAGATGAGTTAAAAATAAATCCAGCACCGTTAAATGCTTCAGTTAGTCCATGAGCAGTAATTGTTAAATTACCAACACTGATTCCAGAAGCAGTAAACACATATCCTGTTGCATCTGTTGGCTCGTTGGCAAGACGTAAGCCGCCACCTGCAACGTCTTTTTGTTGGTAGTTTCTATCTGCAAATGCTTTGTCAATAACAAGAGCACCAGTTGTTAACGCTGTGCCGTGTATTGAGTTAAAAGTATCAATAGCTGACTGTGTAACACTTACGTTAGCAATTGGCTGCGTTGATGCATCCATCGGGCCGCCTAAAATAGGCTCAGGGTCGTTTGATACCTTACTAACTAGCTGCTTGATAATTACTTTACCTGTTTGAGTAAAGTCAAACCCAATAGTATCTGGTGTGCCGTCTAGTGCATTATCTGAAGCAAGTGTAAGTAAGTCAATACCACTACCATCTGATTTTACAAGTGGAACTTTGTTTTCGTTACCTTCGTATGTACCTGGAGTATCATTTAGATCAGTGAATGATATTTGTCCACCTATTCCAAATACTGCATACAACTCTTGAAAGTTTTCATTTACTTTACGAAATGATTCGCGTATGCTATCACCTGTACCGTCATTACCTTCAATGCCGATGTCTATACCTTGCTTTGCCATTCTTTATGCTCCGTGTTTTATATTGCTATTGCTAATGAATTGTCTAACTTGTCTATATCAAAGTTAATACTTACGCCGCAACCACATGCTGATTCTGCGTTTGGATTTTTAATATCAAAATTTGAACCTACTAAGTTCCTTACATAGTCTATTTCTGTACCTATTAGATACATTACAGTGGCTGCTCTAATAACAAACCGCCCTATAACTACATCATTTTTTTCTACATCTGTTTCTGAATCTAAAGTTGTCCAGTCGTATTCAAAGCCAGCGCAACCGCCGCCTTTAAGGTCTAAGCATACTGCATAGACATCGTTATCATCACAAATAGAGTCTATTTGTTTGACTGCTTTTTCTGTTAGTGTACAAATTGCCATTAAATTTCCTTCTATGCTATTATTTATTCTTTTATTTTGTAATCTTAATGTAAATATAGTTATGTATATAAAAGAATTTAAACAGCAAACCCGGCACGTTCGTAAAAGCAAAACGGGCAAGGAACACCCCTACAAGCGCGAAGTTACTCATTGTGTATTTAGGTGTGATAATTGCGACACAGAGTTTGTTCGCACTAAGGGCAGCATGGACCCAAAGCGATTAAGTAATAATTATTTCCATGTGTGTAGTAATTGTGACGCAAAACGCTTTGCTCAAAAGAAAGGCGTAGAACGCAAGCAGGTTTGGAACATGTCTGCCAGCAGTACTACGCCTATTGGTAAGTTATAGTTTAAAGTCTCCGACGCGCTTAATTTCGTTAAATGCTTCGTGTCCTTCAAAATACATCTGTATCATTATATACGTTGCTATATTAGCAAAAATAAGAATTCCGTATATTACCCACCCCGACATCATCGTTGAGCTTGAAGATTATTATAACCTTCCTCGTCTAAGTGTGTAATAGCAAGCCAAGCATGTGTCATTTCATCGCCTGTTCTTGAACCGCCCATTACCCACATATCAGCATCTGGATTATTTGGATTGTTTTCTGTATTATCATACCATTGCTTTAGCACAATAACTGCGCCTGCTGGTATAAGCGGTGCTACATCTGGATTGTACAAATGACTGTGATGCCATGTTGCACTCCAATTTGATACTTGGCTAATCTGTTCTGTGCGTCCTGTCTCTGGATAGAATATTTCCAAACTTGCTGCGTTC
>Ga0075447_10001664_pt1 | contig 10375 bp, 8 predicted proteins | sample CoawatmetaG10DNA_FD_72352 | JGI IMG/M metagenome (GOLD analysis project Ga0075447, IMG submission 72352) | Marine microbial communities from the West Antarctic Peninsula - Coastal water metaG104-DNA | ecosystem: Environmental > Aquatic > Marine > Coastal | place: Atlantic Ocean: West Antarctic...
GTGCGATACAGTTCATTGGAAGCTTGCGCCGACGAATGCCCTGAGTAGGTTCGCATTAACCACGGCCGGTCTCGTTCTACAGTGTCCTCGCTCACGCTAACAGTCCTCAGCAGGAGCGACGCATCACCAAGAGGCGGCGCTCGATTTCAAAAATTTTATCGATAATCTTTTCTTTGCCTAAAGTGCGCTTTGCATCCTCTTTTAAAAAGAGGTCTGCGCCGTGCTTTTTAAGTGCTTCGGCGGCTGAAATATTTTTAACACCAATCAATTGTAGGGTGACTACACCATAGCTATCCACATCTGGGATAGCCTCTACGGCAAGAATCCGGGACAGGGCTCCAATTGTGTCCCCAGCAAACGCAGGCTGTGTATGATAGCCCTCAGTAAAACCTAACTCCCATACCGCATGTTCACTCACATCGCGACTGGCTAGCCCCTCAAGCCAGGCAAACACGAGTCCACCATAGACGATAGGTTCGCCGCTCATTTTTCCGGACAAGGCGCTGGAAAATACGCGGTCAAAATGCAGTGGGTGACTGTTGCCAACGGCATAGGTCAACGCCATGTGCTCTTCTGTGATAGTGCGGCCATTGGCATGAACAATAATGTCACCGGGCGTAAAATCTTCAAAGTAGGTGTTGGGACCGGTGAGTCCTGGGGAGGGGTTAACGCCGGTTAATGGCAACTCAACTAACGCGGCGTGGACCCTGGGGAATTCGACAGCCACCGTCGGCGCTGGTGTTGTAGGCGGGCGATCGCCACGCCACCCCACCATAATCTTACGATCATACTGCAGCACCACAGCGTCATCTTGATTAACCCCAACGGTACGAATGAGTGCAATACCTGGTTTATCCGGCCCACGGTCTTTTCGTTCCAATACTTTTGTAAACGCCCGCAGGGTATCGCCTGGGCTGACTGGTCTGAAGAATTGGACTTGATAGTAGCCCAGGTTAGCGATGGCTTTTTCGGAGTCATTCTGGACACCCAACGATAACGTGACGTTGAAGACCATCTGTGGGCTGGCCAGAAGGTCTGAAAATCCCATATCGCGAGCATACTTCCTGTTGAGGTATAGCGGGTTCGCCTGCATAAAGGTACGGGCAAAATGCAGCATGTTCGTGGTCGTAAAAGTAAAGCCTCGCGGGTGCTCAAACACTTGACCGGGTTCGAGTTCGTCAAGGTAGCGGCCATACTGTGGCTGACGCGTTTTTTCCAACTCGATCGGTATATCGCCGGATATTTCCGCCTGAGGTGTCATCAAAAAAGAAACACTCATTCTCGAACTCCTCAGGCTGCGTTTTCTACCAGTGATCTGCCGATCACCTTCAGCGCCAATGTTTCTTCTGCACCTTCAAAAATAGACAAGACACGGGCATCGGTAAAATAGCGACTGACGGGAGTTTCCTCAGCGTAGCCCATGCCGCCGTGAATCTGTAGCGCTTCCCGAGTCAGCCATTCGGCAGCCCTGCCTGCGAATAACTTGGCTGCGCTGGCCTCCATATCACCGGCACCGGCATCCATTAAATGTGCCACTTCGTAGGTGATCTGGCGACAGGCAAGCACCAGTGAGGCCATGCGTGCCAGTTTGACCTGAGTTAATTGATACTGTGCGATCGACTTGCCAAAGACCACGCGGTCCTTGGAGTAGGAAATAGATTTTTCAAACGCAGCACGCATAACACCTACAGCGCGAGCCGCTGTTTGTATACGCCCTCCGGAAAAACCGGCCATGGCGTAGTAAAAACCTTTCCCCTCGCCGCCATCGCCTCCCAGCATATTCGCCGCGGGAACAAAGAAATCATCAAAAAACAGTTCGAATGAGTGCATGCCCCGGTAGCCGATAGTCGCAATGGCGCGCCCGGTCAGTTTGCCGCCTGTTTCAGTTGTGACTTCAAAGTGGTGGCCATCACTAGATGGCTTCTCTACCAGAAACATCGATAGACCACGATGTCCCAGAGCCATGTCAGGGTTAGTTCGTGCCAGCACTAGCAGCAATCCAGCCTTACCCCCGAACGTACACCAGGTCTTGGCACCATTCAATAACCAACCACCTTCTGCCGCAGTAGCCTTCAGGCGGACACCCGCTACATCAGAGCCGTAGTTGGGCTCCGTAACCGCAACAGCGCATAGCGGGTCTCCGACAGCCAGTTGCGGCAACCAGTATTGTTTCTGTTCTTCGGTGCCGCCCTTCAGAAGCGCGCGGGCCAGAATTTCCGGTCGCGTAATCAGGCTGCCAGCGGCACCAATTGAGCCGCGAGATAATTCTTCCGTGACTACAATCATGCCAAGCGTGTCTTCTTTGTCATCTTCCTGCAGGCCCCCATATTTGGCTGGGATCGATAAGCCAAACATACCCATCTCTTTTAGCGGCTCCAGAATAGCAGCTGGAATGATGAGGTCTTCGCGGTGAATAGACTCCGCGAGCGGCGCCACGACATCGTCAGAAAAACGACGAAATGTATCGCGCATGATGGTGTGATGTTCCGAGAGCAGGTCCGGTCCAAGATCCCCGTCTCGGTCTAATATGGCCTGCCCAATCGCTGCAATATTATGCGCTGCGAGCTGTTTTGACAGAAACTCCTCTGCGATCGCATCGATGACAATGTCCGCCTGTGTCATGCCGTAATCTGCGGGGCGCGCTCGCAGACGGTTCAACGTGTTGGTTATGGCCTCGGCACAAAACAGGTTAGACAGCTGTATCGTCACTGTGTTCGCAGACACTGAATGCTCGGCAAGTTGCACAGCATGCGCGGTGAGGAATCGAGCCGCAGTGCATTCGGACCAGCTAAGCGATAGGTCGTATGAGGCCAGTTGGTGTTCATCCAGTTTCGCAGGAGAGACCCGCTCCCCGTCCATGGTTCGAGCTTTCAACGCCGACAGCGCAGTGTCAATGAGCTGTGTCGTTGCCTTCAGGGCGCCACCAGCGTGATTGAGCTGTTGCTCAAGATCAGAAAAAGCGTGAGACATGATGTATCCTACTGATTGGTAATAAGAGTTACTTACTGGGATTGCGCTACACTCACTAAGGCCAGTAGCAGTTCAATGATCTAAACCGTTGATGGTAGAGCTTTGCCTCCTGTTAGACAACCATCAGACGATATTTGAGCGCCTAATACAGCACATAATACGTAAACCAATCATAATGGATCAGAATCGCTAGACAGGCTTGCCCGCAGGCTATGGGCTTCTGTATCATCCTCAGCCATTATTGATCAGCATCGCTTAGTACAGGAATCATCCAATGACTATCAGGCCCCGTCGCTCGTTGCTGTACATGCCAGGTTCTAATCCGCGTGCCCTCGACAAAGCACGCTCCCTTTTAGCTGATGGACTGATCCTTGATATGGAGGACTCAGTCGCTCCAGAGGCTAAGTCGCTGGCACGGGAACAAATTTCATCAGCGCTAGAGACGGGTGGCTATGGCCATCGAGAATTGATTGTGCGCATAAACGCCTTGTCGACGGAGTGGGGCGCTGAGGACATTAAGGCGATCTGCGCGTTTCCCACGGCACCGGATGCGGTTTTGATCCCGAAGATTGATTCTGCCAAGGATGTTATCGATGCCATTGCTGCGTTTGAGAGTGCAGGCTGCCCTGAAACAGTAGACATGTGGATTATGGCCGAAACACCTCTATGTATTTTAAACATAGCAGAGGTCGCCGCCGCCCATCCTCGCTTGCGTGGTATGGTGCTAGGAACGTCGGATCTTTCTAAGGATACGCGTGTGCGCCATACTCCGGATCGGTTAGGTTTCATTGCCGCCCTTAACCTGTGTGTCTACGCTGCCCGCGCCTACGGGCTAACGATCATCGACGGGGTTCAACTCGATCTTGAAAATGATGAACTCTTGCACGCTTCCTGTGAGCAGGGCCGAGATCTGGGGTTTGATGGCAAAAGCCTTATTCATCCCAATCAGATTGCGGCGGCCAATAAGGTGTTTGCCCCTAGTGAGGCTGAAATTGTTGCTGCTAAACGTATCATAGAGGCTTTCGAGGAGGCTTTGGCGCAAGGCAAAGGTGTGGTAGTGGTTAACGGTCGTTTGGTTGAAAACTTGCATGTTGAAGAAGCGAAGCGGCAAATCGCACTGGCTGCAACAATTAGTCAACTGAGCGGATAACTTCCAGCGCGTGCGTTGTGCTCGCTTTAAAACAGACCTAGTGTCTTAGCAAAAAGACGCCTAGACGCATTCGATATCTTAGGCTGCCCAGACTGCATCCGTTAGACGACGCAGATGACGCCACTTTCCGCAAGATAGTCCAGTAATGCGGCGGTGCTGACGTCGGCGAGCGCCGTTTTCATCTGTGGTGCCGTCAGGCACCAGTTTTCGCACAAGATAAGTAAACTGGGCAGAATAGATTCGCCGAATTCTCGGCACTCCCCGTTGGCAAAGACTAAAATACTGGTTGCGTCTTGCTGCCAAGCAAGCTTCGCCGCAGGGGCCAGTTCAGCTGTTTTGGGGTCACCCGTTAAGACGGCAAGAGATTGGGCCAGATTATCCTCATCCTGCAGCAGCGTGTAATGGGGCTCAGTGACCAGTTCACCAAACCACTTGCTCCCATCCGCCTGCTCTAACGCCTCTCGCAGCTGAGCCAAAGCCCGATCTAAGTCACGCTGGTGTATTTCGCCTGCTCGTGGCATCGGTGCTCGCTTGGCATCGCGATAAAATGTGTCCGGTTCCAATTTCTCTAGCAGCTGGTCTGCCCAGCGCGACACCATGTCAGAGATGCGCGGAGCGCGAAAACCGATGGAGAATGTCGTACATTCAGTTTGAGCTATGCCCCAATGAGCCATACCAGGCGGCACATAAAGAATATCTCCGCAGCGCAATAAGTGTTCTTCAGTCGTCTCGAACGTGTCTAAAATGCGCAATTGATCGTGCGGTAATAGCGCCGTAGAGCCGTCGCAAAATTGGCCTAACTTCCACAATCTTTCACCACTTCCTTGCAACAGAAACACATCATAGTTGTCGTAGTGCGGGCCTACACTACCGCCCTCTGCAGCATAGCTGACCATGATGTCATCTACCCGCCACTGCGGAATAAAATCGATCAGTTTACGCAGTTCAGCCACTGCTGGGAGATAATGATCGACCGCCTGCACCAACAACGTCCAGGGGTGGTCACGGTCAAAGTCGCAGGGCTGAAACGGACCATGATGAACATGCCAGGCATTGCCATGATGTTCAATGAGGCGCGATTCCACCTGTTCCTCCAGCGCCAATCCGGCCAGCTCATCACTGCTCACCGGCGGTTTAAAATCCCTAATGGCGTTGCGGATCAGTAAGGGCTGACTCTGCCAGTGTTGCGCTAGAAATGTGCCTCGATCGAGATTCAGCTTCCAGTTACACGCAATCACGTTAGCTACTTAATGTCCTTTGCTTGAGCAACAGCATTGCCAATATAGTCTGCTGGCGTTAGCGCAAGCAATTGTTCGCGGGCTTCATTAGGCAGGTCCAGTGTCTCCACGAACGCTTGAATCACCTCCTGACTCATGTCTTGTCCGCGAGTGAGCGCTTTCAATTTCTCATAGGGCTTTTCGATACCGTAACGACGCATCACAGTCTGTATTGGCTCTGCGAGGACCTCCCAGCTATCATTGAGATCCTGAGCCATGCGGACCTCGTTCAGTCGTAGCTTGCCAATCCCTTTTGCGCAGGCCTGGTAGGCAATTAAGCTATAGCCTAAACCGACCCCCATGTTGCGTAGTACAGTGCTGTCAGTGAGATCTCTCTGCCAGCGACTAATGGGTAATTTGGCTGCCAAATGGCTAAACACTGCATTGCCAAGACCTAGGTTGCCCTCGGAATTTTCAAAATCAATCGGGTTAACCTTGTGCGGCATGGTGGACGAGCCTACTTCACCTGCGACCGTTTTTTGTGTGAAATATCCCATTGAAATATAGCCCCAGATATCTCGATTAAAATCGATGAGAACGGTGTTAAAACGTGCGATGTTGTCGAACAATTCTGCCATGTAGTCGTGCGGCTCAATCTGGGTTGTATAAGGGTTGAACGTCAGGCCCAGACTCTCTACGAAGACCTTAGCATTGGTCTGCCAGTCCACCTGTGGATAGGCACTCAGATGCGCATTGTAATTACCTACGGCACCATTGATCTTACCGAGGTACGGTACATTTTCTAGCTGGCTCAGTTGTCGCCGAAGACGTGCCACCACATTGGCAAACTCTTTACCCATGGTGGTTGGACTGGCCGTCTGGCCATGAGTGCGCGCAAGCATAGGAACCGCTGCCGCGCTGCGAGCAACGGCACTAAGGGCAGAGGTGATCTCCAGCATATTCGGCAGCAGCACCTGCGTGATACCGTCTCGCAGCATGAGAGCGTGGGACAAATTGTTGATATCTTCCGAGGTACAGCCGAAATGTACAAACTCGGCAATTGACTGTAGCTCAGTGTTGCCAAGAAATTTCTCTTTAATGAAATATTCGACCGCCTTGACGTCATGATTAGTCGTCGCCTCAATGTCCTTGATGCGAGCTGCGTCTGCTTCGCAGAAAGTGTGCATGAGCTGCTCAAGGTGATGATTTGCTGCGCTCGACAGGGCAGGCACCTCGGTGATGCTGTCGTGTGCCGCTAGGCACTGCAGCCATCGTATTTCGACCAAAACCCGCCGCTTAATAAGCCCGTATTCGCTGAAAATTTCACGCAGAGCCGCCGTTTTGTTGCCGTAGCGCCCGTCGATAGGCGAGACTGCAGTGAGTGCTGACAGGTTCATTCGGTTCTCCAACAACAAAACATCATCTTACACCACGCCCAGTCCGCGGGACAGGTTCTGGGCGCTCCGTAAAAACCTTTTACGGTACAGTAGCAAGCCCCAGCGATGTCCGCCGAGTTGGCGCCACAGAAAAGCCGAGCGAATGCCTGCTAACAACACAGTACGAATTATCTGTGCATTTTTGGGATCCTGCAGATGCTGAGGGCTACCCGAGACTTTGATGCGAAACCTGTGATTGCTCAGTGTGTCTTCGTAGATACCTGAAATACTGTGACACAGTTCGTTAACGTTACTCGAAAAATGTTCTGCCCGAAAACTGGTGTGGTTTAGGCGCGAGCGCACTATCGACACCATTTCTGTGTTGGCAGCAAATTTGCGCTCCAGATAGAGCAGACTAAATACGTAACGAACTAAATCCTGCGTTTCTGGCGCTTTGGTGTCAGCCAAGAGGCTACTCAGGTTTTGCAAACCCAATTTCACACCTGAGATACCACCAAAGAGCTCGGGCACGTTATCGGGCGAAAACACAAACAGGCTATGAATGGAAGACTCGAGAAATTCCAGAGGGTAGTCGCCTGTTTTCGAGATCTGGTCAACCAACCGCGCGGCCTGAGCTACGCCCCCTAAGGCAATCGTTTGTTGATCGAGATTAGAAAGTAAGGTGTCGCTCATCTAAGGTCCTGTTTGCTCAATGACACCACCGCCTAGGCAACGATCATTCTGATAAAACACCACGGACTGACCCGGAGTGATGGCGCGTTGAGGTTTGTCGAAATCTACGCGGTAGCCGCACTGATCAGAGTTGGACAGGTTGCAGACCTGGTCTGGTTGTCGATAACGTACTTTCGCGGCACATGATAAGGGAAGGAGAGGTGCCTCCTCTGACACCCAATATATCTCGGTGACCGTTAAACTGGACTTGAACAGTGCAGGGTGGTCGTTGCCCTGAGCTACCAGTAATACGTTGCGCGCTAGGTCTTTGCCAACCACATACCAGGGGGCTTCCTTGTGCTGCGCAAGCCCACCAATGCCCAGTCCTTGGCGCTGTCCGATGGTGTGATACATCAAACCCTGATGGGCGCCCAGTGTTGTGCCTTCAAGACTGTGAATTTCTCCTGGCTGCGCAGGCAGATATTGTTGGAGAAAGTCTTTAAAACGACGCTCGCCGATAAAACAAATGCCGGTTGAATCTTTTTTCTTTGCCGTTGCAAGACCGTGTTTTAGAGCCAGGCGCCGCACTTCCGGCTTCTCGATCTCTCCGACCGGAAACAGCGTTTTCTCTAACTCTGAATGTCCAACTGAATGCAGGAAGTAGCTCTGATCTTTGTTGGCATCCAGTCCTTTCAGCAATGTCCCTTTGCCGTTTGATTCGCCGCGGCGTGTGTAGTGTCCGGTTGCTATGTAGTCGGCTTGAAGCTGCATGGCGTAGTCAAGAAATGCTTTGAACTTGATTTCACGGTTGCATAAAATATCGGGGTTGGGCGTGCGACCGGCCTTATACTCAGCCAAAAAGTATTCGAACACATTGTCCCAGTACTCTGCAGCAAAATTGGCGCCATGGAGAATGATGCCCAGTTTATCCGCTACCGCCTGGGCGTCGGCAAAATCTTCTTTGGCTGTGCAGTATTCGGTGCCGTCGTCTTCTTCCCAATTTTTCATGAACAGACCTTCCACTCGGTAACCCTGCTCTAGTAATAGCAGGGCAGCGACCGATGAGTCGACACCGCCGGACATGCCGACGATGACTTTGCTGGCACCGTTCATACTTTTCATGGGTGGCTAATCAGATCCAAAGGGTAGCAAATACCTTGGCGTTGCTTCTCTATTACCTTTAGCGCCAAAGGACTGCGCATTCTAGCAGACCGAGTGACGATTGCGTCATAATCAAGCCAATGTACCGCATGAATATCCGGGTCTAGGACGGCGTTTTTAGCGCAATGCACGGCCACGGCCAAAAAAGTGGTGCGGTAATACGTTACGCCATTTGTCGGCGCGCAGTAGAGTGCAATATCCAGCACCCCGGTTAATTCAATGTTCCAGCCGGTTTCTTCCAGCGTTTCCCGAAGAGCAGCTTGTGTGAGGGATTCATCTGGCTCTACATGGCCAGCCGGTTGATTGAACACCATCTCCCCGCTGGTTTTATCACGCTCCTCCACCATAAGGTATTTGCCTTCTTTTTCGATGACGCAGGCAACGGTGAGATGCGGCGGCCACTTTTCAGCGCTCGATTCTGTCTTAAGTGGCTTATCGATAGACTTTTTAATCTTCCCAATTCCTTTTCTATTATCTGTAATAGGCAACATCCTGGCCTTGTCTGTTAACGTGCCACCACCTCCCGCGAGAATCGGTGGATAAAAAATGCGCTGGATGAAAAGCCTAGTATGGCAAAAGCTGCTAGCGCAGAAAACACTTTTTGGTGTCCCACGATACGGGTATTGTTGTCTAACAACCAACCCATTCCAGGCGCTACAAATATATCAGGCGTAAAGCCGATTACTGAGATGACGCCAATCGCCGTACCTGTGACTGCTATGGGTATCTTTGACTCTGCCACCAGTGCGAAATAAATCGCGTGCAAGGCGTACACCGCAAAACTAGTAATGACGACGTTTGTCACTAGCACCCAGTATAGTCCCGGCTCGGGTGTCATAAACGTAAGCAAACAATAACCAATAACGAGCACGCCGAACGAGGCGATAACGACTTTAGAGGGCCTATAGCGATCGGCTAGCAATCCAGCTAATACTGCCGCAATCGGCCGAATCCAACTACTGAGCCCACCAATCATGGCACCTTGAATTTCGGTCAGGCCGTAGCCCTGTGTCGCATAAAGCACGTAGTAATCGACGCCCTTGTAGGCCACGTAAGCGCTCATCACGATAAGCATCTGCGGCCAAATGAGCGGATTACCCAATACTTTGCTCAGTCCGCGACGCAAAATAAAGGCGGGCGGCTCCGATGTTTCAACGCAGGACTGGATCGGAATAAATAGGGCGACAAAAACACCCGCGATCAGTGTCGCGCCCACATACAGGTAAATAATATGCTGCATAGCCTGACGTCGCTCCCCCGAGACTAAGCGGTCCAAATCGCCAGGCAGTGCAAAAGATAAGATTGCTATTGCAAGCGAAACTAAAACTGCGGCAAAAAGTCCTCGTCCCGCCTCCAGAAATCCAAAGGCTTTACCTTGCTGGTGTACCCCACCCCATTCGCGTGTCGCCTTAATGAGAGCGCCCCAGAATAGCAATATCGTTGAGCAACCCCAAAAGGCATATAGATAATACAAACCTCGCAGGTCCGGAATTTGAGCAAAGTAAAAGCCGCCCATGCCTGTGGCAAACAAGGCGACAATGAGCAGGTTTCTTGCCTCGAAGCGGTCGGCCAGTGGCCCCCCTAAAAAATACGACAGCATCGCCACCATGCCGTAGGTGGCCTGCACCTGACCAATCTGTAAATTACTGACTTGGAATACTTCCAACATCGTGGGTCGAAAAAAACGCACCACGTGAAAAGGTAAAGAGAAGATCGCTTCGCCCGCCATGATGAGAGAGACAATGCCCATCACACGATACAGCCGCGGTGATAAGATTTCAGTCATAAAGTGAATGGCATGCGAACAACAATTAACTCGATACTTAACT